>SDBS01004949.1_pt1 | contig 13040 bp, 14 predicted proteins | sample 2277091 | NCBI WGS metagenome assembly SDBS01 (sample SAMN10404972, study PRJNA504765) | marine sediment metagenome | isolation source: marine sediment core GS10_PC15, 163 cmbsf | place: Arctic Ocean: Southern Knipovich Ridge | collected 2010 | reverse complement strand
GGTGCGGGCTGTCGGGGCGCGAGCCAGCGTAGAGCTGGAGCGCGTCCGTCTGGTGAGGACTCTAGAGAAAAGCGAGAGGACGGCCCGGGCGCTCCTGAACGCCCCCGCGGAGTCAGCGCTGTTGTGCGAACCCGACGGGACGATCACTGACCTTAACGAAGTGACCGCGGCTAGGATGAGTGTGACTGTGGAAGAGGCTGTGGGCAAGAACGCATACGACCTGTTCCCGCCTGAGGTGGCGGCCGCGACACGAGCCGCGGTGGAGAAGGTCATGACCTCCCGCAAGCCACTGCGGATGGAGGACGAGCGGGCCGGCATGAACTTTGAATATTCCATCTATCCCGTACTGGATCAGCAGGGGGACGTCGAGAGAGTAGCCATATACGCCGCCAACGTCACGGCGCGAAAGATTGCGGAGGAGGCCCTTCGTAAGAGTGAGCGCAAGTATCGCTCGCTTGTCGAAACGCTGACTCACGGAGTCGAGGAGGCAGATGTCTCCGGAGTGATAACGGTTGCTAACGCTGCGCTTCACCAGACATACGGATATGGCGATGGTGAGCTCCTCGGAAAGTCCGTTCTGGACTTTGTGGCATCGGACGCCGAGAGAGAAACGCTACGCGACTATCTGAAATATTTGGTGAAAGAGCAGCCATCCCCTGCTCCCTACTTCGGGCGGAAACGGACCAAGAGTGGAGAGATCATCGATGTCGAAGTGGCCTGGGATTACAAGCGGGATAAGCAGGGGCAGCTAATCGGATTTGTCGGGATCATTACGGACATCAGCGACCGCAAGCGGGCGGAGGAGATTCTTAGACGTCAAGCTCAACTGATTGCCAATGTCAATGATGCAGTAGTAGCGGCCGATAGGAATTATATTTGGACATCCTGGAATCCTGCAGCAGAAAGAATGTACGGTTGGAAGGAAGATGAAGTCATCGGCCGACCATCGGGAGAGATACTTCATCCAGATTTTATCGGCATCGATGCTGCTGAAGTTTCCCGTATTCTGCGCGAAACCGGTCAGTGGCGTGGTGAAGTAATCCAGTACGACAAGGATGGCGGGAAGATGTATACCGAGGCAAACGCTTTCGCATCGCGGGACGAGAATGGCGATATCACTGGCTATGTTAGTGTGGATCGCGACATCACGGAGCGCAAGCTGGCGGAGGAGGCCCTTAGTCAGAGCAACCAGAGGAACGCAACTCTGATAGACGCGATCCCGGACATGATGTTCACGATTGACAGACAGGGTGTCTACGTTGATTTCGTGCCTGCGAACGGGAATGAGCCTTATGCCCCACCGGATCAGTTTCTCGGCAGGACGGTGTTTGAGGTGTTGCCGCCATCTCTTGCTCAAGACGTGATGCGGGGAGTCGAGCTCGCGCTGGACAGCGGCCGCCCGGAGCGGCTCGAGTACGAGCTGGAGCTTGACGATGGGAGGCGCCAATATGAAGCCCGGATCCTCAAGTCGAAGGAAGACGAAGCTCTCGCCATCGTGCGTGATGTCACCGCACAAAAGCGCCAAGAGCGGGAAGAGGAGCTTCGCAAGGTCCGCGACGAGCTGGAAGGCAGAGTCGAAAAGGAGATGCTCGGCAAGAACCCCTACGGGCTCACCTTCCGTGAGTTCACAGTCCTGCACCTGGCGGCAAACGGCGCAGCCGACAAGGAGATAGCCGACCAGCTGGGAATCAGCACCTTCACGGTCAGCAAGCACGTAGCAAACATCCTCGGCAAGATGGCCGCCTCTTCTCGCACAGAGGCCTGCGTCCGCGCCCTGCGCGAGGGCCTGCTGACCTAGCCGACCGGGCCGACCGAGCCGCGGCATAGCGGGCGCCGCCTCCTTCCACGCTTCCCTCCTAGCCCGCCAGTCACTAAGAATCGGTACGAACGTACTTAGGTTTCCCCATGCGCGGAGACGCTGAGCACACGGATACTTGGGGCAGACCGGTGGGCCGTTAGTCCGAAGTACGGAGATGGTGCTCGAACCGGCCAGACGCGCTGGTGTCCGTACGCCTATGCAGGACGCGGGATGGCGGTGCGGTGCAGCGGACATGTGAACGAAGGTGACAAGACGTTGACTCACGGCACTCAGACGACGGTGACGTATCAGGGTTCTGTGGCGGATACGGAAACCAAGAACGACGACAGGCTTGCCACACTAGTTCAAAACTACGACGCGGCGTTCAGGCTCGCCTTCGAGAGTTTCGCTCTGGGCACCACGGACAGCCCCGTACGCGACGGCGAAGTTCTCGAACTCGCACGCCGCGCTGGCATTACCAGAGGTAGCCGTGTCCTTGAACCGGGCTCCGGGAGTGGCGGTGTCAGCAGGTTACTGGCCCGCGAGTTTAAGTGCGATGTGCAGGGTATCGACCTGACGCCGTTCCAATTTGAGGAGGCCCAACGACGAGCAGAGACGGCTGCCCTTCAGGACCTGGTCTCGTGTTCGCTTGGAGATATGGAAGTCTTCGACTACGAGCAAGAGGCGTATGACGTGGCCATGGACGTGTTTTCTTGGATTCACGTACCTGATTGGCAAAGACTGTTTTCGCTGCTTAGTGGCGCCTTGAAACCCGGTGGCAGGATCGTGATGTATGACGCCTTCCTGGCGCCCGCGGCGACAGACGAGACTGCGGCTTTGGTGAGAGACGCTTGGTTGGTGAGGATATGTGCCGTCGATGACTGCACAGCGCTGCTTGAGGAGAGCGGATACCGGGTAATCCACACTCAGGAACGGGGACGGCAGGTCTTGGACAACTGGAGAGGAGGGCTGGCCAATCTAAGGGAGAAAGAGGACGAGTTCTTAGGCCGATTTGGAGAGGATGCGTACAGGTTTTTCGTTGAGACTTCAGCCTGGACAATCGGCGCTTTTGAAAGGGAAGAGCTGACGGCAGCTCAAATAATCGCCGAGAAGGCATGACGTCGTATCGGGAGACGGAGAGGAGAAAACCAATGTCTGGCAACGCCACAAAGGACCATGAGGCCACGCTGCATGGCCTGGCCACGAATGACCACACGCTCATCACGTCACTGCTTGAGATGCAGCTGGGAAACATCGCCGCATCGGGACTGGATCCGAGGACGCACGCGTTGGTTCGACTAGCCGCGCTCGTGGCGATCGACGCTCCCCCGGCCTCATTCGTCTGGAATGTAGGGATAGCGCTCGAAAGCGGCGTGAAGCCTGAAGAGATGATCGGGGTTCTCGTCGCTTTGGCCCCCACCGTCGGGTTCGCCCGAATCGTAGCTGCCGCCCCGGAGCTCGCCCTGGCGCTGGGTATCGACATCGAGGCTTTGGAGGCCGTCAGGGCGGCTGCGGGATCGTAACCTGGAAACCGCAGGTACTCGTCTCGCGAGCGGCACTTACAGGAGAGCATCTTTTCCCAGACGATCGTACACATCGTCTGACCAGCGGCAGGAGGTCAAGAATGTTTATGAGGAGAAGGCCACTTCGCAGAGTGGTCGGGGTGGCAGCGGTTGGAGCAGTGGTTGGAGGCGGCGCCTACTACGCCGGCAAAAAGTCGGCGCAGGCCGAAGAAAGGAAAGCTCAACCCTCGGAAAGCGCACCGCCCGCTACGTCGCAGGAGCCGTCAGGCGAGGCAGACAAGCTGGAGCAGCTCAAGAAGCTGGGCGAGCTCCGGGACGCCGGAACCATAACTGAGGAAGAGTTCGAGCGAGAGAAACAGAAGATAATGGCCGCATTGTGAGCAGCGCAGTCACTAGAAATCGGTAGGAAAGTACCCGAATTTCACCGTGCGCTGAGCCATGAGGACATGGGAATCTTGGGTGAGAGGTTCATCGGGCACAAAACGCGCGGAAGGGGAGCGAAATGAGCGTGCAATCCAATCCAATCAGTTTGATCGCCGCCTTCTACAGGAACGATACCGACGCGGGTGAAATGCTGGCGCAGCTGAAGCAGATGGACAAGGACGGGATCGTCGATATCATTGACGCTGCTGTGATGGTCAAGGCTGAGGATGGACGCAAGCTGAAGGTCAACGAGACCGCCGAGTTCACCGCCAAGAAGGGTGGCATACGCGGAGCCCTTGCGGGCGGCGTGCTGGCGATCATCTTCCCGCCGTCGATCCTGGCCATGGCCGCCGTCGGCGCCGCTGCCGGCGCCGCCTTCGGTCACTTCACCGACCAGGGGTTCGACAATAACGTCCTCAAGGAGATCGGCGAGAACCTTCCGCCCGGGGGCTCCTGCATCATAGCGGTAGTGGAAGAGACGTGGCTCGCCAAGCTTTCGACCGCGCTTGAGGGCTACGTCGACCTGGCCCGATACACCCTGGACGCGGAGTCGGCGGCCAAACTAACCGCGGCGCTCAAACGATAGTGGTTGGCGCAGCCTCCACGTCTGGCCTCGGCTCCGGATCCGCTGCGGCAGGGCACGCCCGGAACCCGGCAGCCGCCCAAGCATGCGCGCGCATGAGAGGTATAGAGTGTCGGCACGCCCGCCCCTCCTTTTCGGCCTGATCCTAGTGGGGCTTCTTATGGGCCTGCAGGCGAGCCTGTGGTCCATGTTCATCTTCCTGGCGGCGGTATTGGTCTGGGTCTTGCTTTCCGTGTCGGGAGACCGCGGCCTGGCGTTGGAACCGATCGAACGACGCAGGCGCCAAGAGGACGATGGGACGGATTCCGAGGAGCTGATCCTGCTCCTGGGCGTCGTGGGACCTACTTCCGCATTCCTCCTGGGCTTTCTACTCGACGCGCGATGTACCCCTCACAGCTCCTGCGTCCGCCGCCACGCTCGGGGGACTGAGGCAACTGCGGTCTCGCGCGCCGAACCCCCACCCGGGACAGACAGATAACACGGAAGCCGGCGAAGGACGCGCAGCCTCCTATCGCGGGAAATCCGCCCGCGACCCTCCTCTGTGACACGATGGCATCGTCGCAGACGCGGTCGTGCGACAACGACGTAACGAAGAATCATTAGGAAGCTACCTAGGTTTCGGCATGCGGCGGCCCGCGCGTAAGACCACACTGGTCATGGAGGCTCATAGATTTTGGGCCCCGCGTTAGAAAGGAGCACCCGTAATGGTAGCGCCAGTAGTTCTTTCCACCTTCTGGGACGTCATCTGGGCGTCGTTCATCGTGTTTTTTATTGTGATTCCCCTCATCATGCTCTGGGTCTTCTCCTTGGTCGATCTCTTCGTTAGGCCCGACCTACGGTGGGGGAAAGTCCTGTGGCTTATCTTCATCGTCTTCGTTCCTATCTTCGGCGCGATAATCTACCTGCTCGTCCGACCTCCAGAGGCCGATATCGCACCATACGAAGAACCCGCGAGTGACTCCGTCCGGAAAGAAGCCTAGGGACGGACGGGCGAGAGGGCTTTCTCGGACAGGGTCGCGTTTCAGCCTCACGGGTCGGCGAGGCCCGGGATAGGCACTCGCGCTGCCGGACCGACCCCGTCCTGGGCACCCTACGCCGATCCGTGTTGTGGCTTGAAGATTGAGGGGATGACGTGCGTGCATTGATCGCGGCGACTCTCGTATTGGTTGGAGTGTTGCTCTCGGTCCCGGGCAGTGTTGCGGCGCGGCAGGAAAGGGTGATCCTCGACGAGGACGCCTTCGTTGCTACTGTCGCCGGGAGGATTTTATGCGTGGATTCGCAGTCGTAGCTCTGATCATCCTCGGCGGGGTCCTCTCCGTTCCCGGAACCATCGGCCTCTGGGTGGAGAGAGAAATAGTTGACGAGGACAACTTCGTGGGGACAGTGAATGAGGTATTCGAGGATGAGGCTGTCAAGATCGTGATTGCCGAACGCCTCACGGACGCGCTGATGGAACGACTGGAGATACAGCAGCGAATAGGCGACGGCCTTGCCGACATACAAAGCCAGCGCCGCGAGGATGCACCGGGGGATCTGGTGCTGCTGGAAGGGCCTCTGACACTCGCTGCCCGTAACGTGATATTCGATGTTTCGTTCAGACTGGTCGATTCAGAGCTCGTCGCGGAGGTGCGCGACGTTTCGCTGCGGGCTGTGCACCGGGTCGTGACAGCGATCGTCGAGAACGACAAGGAGCTCCTTGGGACCGTAGGCGACACTCTCGTGCTCGATCTGCGGCCGCTGCTGGAGGAGATCGTCAGGGAGATCGGGGGCGACAAGGGCGAAGAGTTGCTCGGTAACCTTGACAACCTCGATATACCCGAGGACAGAGGAGTGATCGTCCTGGCGATGAAGTCCGATCTTGAGCCACTCTGGTCCATTGTCCAAGTCTTTGACCGCGGCAATCCCTGGTTGGCTATTGCGGCGGGAGTTCTGTTAGCCGTAGCTATCGCTATCGCCCGCAGTCGACGAAGGGCGGTGATCGGCGTGGGTATTACGGTCGCGGTGGTAGCCTCGCTAGAGGCCTTGACCGTAGCGCAGCCCCTGAGAGAGGTCGCGGTTGACGGGCTTTCCGCGACGGAGTCCGGCCGAACTGCGGCTAAAGCCACCTACGACACCTTGGTTAGGAACTTTCTGCGCCAGCAGGTCATCGTCATGCTGATAGGGGTGGGGATGGTGGCAGGGGGCTCCCTAGCTATGGACACCGGCCTTCCGAAGGCGATCAGGTCCACGTTCCGCGGCCAGGACGACGATAAGCAGGTCAATCTGGCCGGATGGATCCGCGAGCGAGCATGGGCTCTTCGCATTGCCGGCCTGGGCCTGGGGGGCCTCTTGCTGATCACTTGGCCCGACCCGTCATCTCGAATGATCGTAACCGTCTTCGTCCTGCTAGCGCTCTATCTGGCCGTACTCACGATCGTCACTAGCGATGCCGCCTGGGCCGTCTGGATGCGATCACAAGGCGGCGAGCTGTGGGATCGCTACTTCCGCGTAGACGAGGCGACCGTGGCCAGCCCACCTGGGAAACGTACGCTCCCGGGCTGGGTTGCGGCACGGGCGGCATGGTTCCGCGTCATCGGGATCGCGATCGGGATCATATTCCTCGCCGCCTGGCCGTCAGTAACGTTCGGCCTGGTCGTTGTCATAGTTGCCTTGGAGTTCCTCTACCTCGCCGCCATCGACATGATCGTCAATCGCGCATCGGGCTGAGTGGAAGAAGCCGATGTCTGAGGAGCTCGCCTCTACACGGGAAGAACACGGTGACCAGGACCCGCTGGACGAAATTGATTCCCGCCTTCAGGGCGGTGAGTTCGCACGCTGGATCGACCTCGTACTACCGGAACATGGCTTCATCCACCGATCCTGAGGGAGACACCGGAGGAGGCCTGGGGATTCTTCCAGAGGCCCTCACCCACAACCTGGAGCTGGCCGCGACCATCCTCATGGCGGTTGCGGCCATACTGACGGCATGGACAGCGTTTCAGTCCACCAAGTGGGGCGGCGTGCAGGCCGACAAGTTCGCCGAGGCAGGCGCCATGCGAACCGAGTCCACGAGGTTCTCCACGCTCGCCGGCCAGCAGGCCCAGGTCGATATCAGCACCTTCACGAATTGGCTGAATGTCCTGCAGGCCGACGCTCGGGCCGGGGATGTGGAGCTCCCTCCGAGCGGGGCAGAATACGAGCCGGCGCCCGATACTCTCTCCGGGTTTCTGTTCGAGCGGTTCCGCGAGGAGTTCAGGCCGGCCGTCGACGCCTGGCTGGACGCAGATCCGTTCAGGGACCCGAACGCCCCCGCCACGCCGTTCGACGTGCCCGAGTACGAGATGGAGGCGGGGCAGATGGCCGACGACCTCAAGGCCGCCGCGGATGAGTCCGCCCAGGAGGCTCGTGATGCCAACCAGACCTCCGATGAGTACGTCATCATTGCGGTGGCCGCCGCGCTGGTATTGTTCTTCGCCGGCCTATCGAGCAAGCTGCTGAGACCGCGGAACAGGGTGCTGACCCTTGGCCTGGGAGTGGCGATGTTCGTCTTCGCGCTCGTCTTGGTGGTCACCCTGCCCATCGAGCTCTAGGTGTAGCTGACTTGAGGGGCTTAAGCCCTGGGTGCCTCGGAGTTCCTGGCGTGCCGCAAGATTACCACGAGGATGACCTGAAAGAGACATGGGAGACGTGAGAGACGTCCAAGGCGTCCGCGAAGACCAGCTCGCCGGCGGCTTCTTCCCACTACTCATCCTGCTTGTGGCTTTCCTTCTCGTGGCACCGCTACTGGACGGCTTTGCCGCTGGCCGGATCACGCTGAGCTTCCTCTTCTACGTGGCTATGTTGGTCGCTATCCGCGCATCCGTGAGGCGCCGCATCGTCCTCTTCCTTGTCTTCGTCCTATCGGCGTTCGCCTGGGTTACGCTCGCCTTCGATCAGATCTTCGACATCCCAGCGCTAGAGGTGGCAAGCAGGATCCTGAATCCCGCGCTGCTGTTCGTCACCGCTGTCACGGTGCTGGCGGGAATTATCAGGGTCGAGAGGGTGACGATGAACACGGTCTTCGGGGCCTTATGCGTATACTTTCTGATCGCCCTGTTCTGGGCATTCATCTTCTTCCAGACTGAAAGGATTGACCCGGGGTCATTCACCTTTCCTGACGGCCCGCACCAACGCCTATCAGACTTCGTCTACTTCGCATTCGTCACCCAGACCACACTCGGGTACGGAGACATCGCCCCGGTATCAGACTACGCGCGGTCGTTCGCGATGATGGCGGCCTTCCTCGGGCAAGTCTACCTGGTGGTGACCGTGGCGCGAATGGTTTCGCTCCAGGTCGCGTACTCCGGTCGGGTAGTGGGGACATCCATCTTCCCATCGCCTGCCGATGAGGCTGCGCCTCAGGGGACCGCGTCCGAAGGCAGGGCTTCCGGCGACCGGCCCCAGGACTCGAAAGACCGCAATGAGCTAGACGAAAGCTAGAGGGAGGCCGACATGAGTCCTGACGATCAAACCGGGCGAGGGCGGAATCGGCAAGGGGACGGCGGTCAGCGCAAGTTCTGGAGCCTGTTGCCTCAGGTTGACCCCAGCGTACGGCGAGAGGTTCTGGGGTCGCTGTTCTTCATCGGACCCAGGCTGCGTCCCTACCTGATTCGCTTCACGGTGCTACTGAGTCTCTCAGTGCTCATCGCGTCGTGGGGCATCCTCGACGACTCAACGGCGGTAGTGATCGGCGGCATGCTGATTGCTCCGCTCATGACCCCGGTGCTTGGCATTGCGGCCGCCACCGTCATGGCCTGGCCACGGCGACTCGGGACCGCGGCGTTACAGGTTGCTGTCGCCACCGCGGGTGCGATCGCGATGGCGTGGCTGGTCTCAGTTTTATTCCCGGACGGCGTATACGCGCTGGTACTTCCGGGTGAACTGCTCTCCAGGACCGAGCCCACCCTTCTGGATCTCGCTATAGCCCTCGCGGCGGGAGCCGCGGGCGCGTACGTTCTCGTCCACAAGGAGTCTGTATCTGCGCTGCCGGGGGTCGCAGTGGCGGTTGCGCTCGTGCCGCCGCTAGCGGTGGTTGGGATCTCGTTGGGGTTTGCTAACTACGATGATGCGGGGGGCGCTATGCTCCTGTACATCACCAACCTGGCCGGCATCGTTCTGGCGGCGATGGTCGTGTTCATGCTTACCGGATTCGTACCGGAGTTCCAGATCAGACGTGGGTTCAAGGAGATCCGACTTGGATTCGTCGTAGCCGCCATCTCCGTTCTCGTAATTTCGGTTCCGCTTCTGGTGAACTCGCTTCTGAATGTGAACGGCGCCCGGGATCAGGCTGCCGTGGGCGGAGGGGTCGAGAAGTGGCTCGGGAACGAGTCTTCGCTGGAAGTCGTGGGGCTGGAGGTGTCCGGGAACGATGTGACCGTGAACCTGGTGGGTCCGGAACCGCCGCCGCCGGCCGCCTCTCTGGGAACGGGAACTCGCGTCCACCTTGGGCGGTGACGTTAACGTCACGGTCGGTTGGATCAAGCTGGTAGAGGAATCAACACGGATCACACCCTGAATGTCAGCGAGTACGGCGACGTGCCCACGCCGATTCGAAGCCTCATCTCTACCGAGAAATCGGTACGTAGGTACCTATTCCTAGCAATGCTCGGAGAGACTGCGGCGGGCTAAGGTTGTGCGAGCGGGCGGTCAATATCGATGCCAAAAGACGACTGGCCGGGAGTGGACATCTAGAACGTCATGACACGACTATCCGTGCAAGACCGGGCAGATTCAATGGATAGGACTCGTCATCTGCCGACGTCCAAGCGCGCAGCCGTTTCAACGATAGAAGGATACAACGTCGAGTCCCAACTGGTGGAGCGCGCTAAGGGTATGGAGGAGGACGCCCTCGCCTCGCTCTACTCCACCTACTACCCGCGGATCTACAACTACGCGTTTTTCCAGCTCGGGGACATCCAGGCAGCGGAGGATCTAGCGTCTGACGTCATGCTGAAGGTGTTGGAGTCTATCGACGGGTATCGGTACAAGGGACCCCCGTTTTCCGCCTGGGTGTTCCGCATAGCGCGAAACAAGCTAATCGATCTCCACCGGCAGCGGAAGCGGAAGGGAATGGTGAATCTGTTGGATCTGCCAGCAGCGATCGAATTGGCACCCGAGACTCTGGCCGAGCGGGCCCTTGACCGCGGACAGCTCCAGATCGCCCTGAAGTACCTCAACGAAGTTCAGCGGCAGGTCATCGTACTCAGGTTCATCGAGGGGTTCGATACTGCCACGGTCGCGCATACCCTGGGCCGAAAAGAGAGCTCCGTCAAGTCGGTGCAGCACCGGGCGCTGAAGTCGCTCCGCGGCATCCTCTCGCGGAAAGAGCGGTAGCGCCGCCAGCCGCTGCCCTTACTTCGCCCCTGGCAGTCGCCGACCCGCGCACCCGGCTCAGCGGAAAGGGCTACCGAGTATTCATTAGCAATATAACGAGCCTTAGCCATGTGTTGACCTATTACGACTCCCGATACTGGGTGGTAGTCGCGGCCATATCGAGCGTGGGTCGGTGTCAGAACAGGATGAAACCGCATACGAGGTATTCGCAGTGTCTAGACGCGGAGAAATCGGCCCATGGGACGTGGCGGCGCACGCCGACGGACGCAATGCAGGAGCACCCGGATGAACTGGAAAAGCATGCCGAACTGAAAGACAAGGGGGTAATCACATAGGAGGAGTTTGAGGCGAGGATGAAGCTGTTGCTCGAGCTCTAAAGTGAGCCGTCAACGAGAGGAGGTCTTAGCGTGAAGATGATCATCTTAGGTGCTGCGGCTTTGGCTGCGGGTGCTTGGCTTGTGATGCGCCGGCGGCGCCAATCGGAGCGCTCAGAAGAGGGAGAAGGCCCTGCGGACGAGACTGCCATCGGTCAGACAGAATAGGTCCTTCCTTGCCGACGTACGGCCACCAGCCGTATCGGTTCGAGCGCGTACTGCCTGAAAGGATATGAGGTACTTACCATGATAGTCCGGATAATAGTGGTCTTGGCCGGGGCCCTTATCGTGGCGGCGGCATGCTCCGATGGTGACAGCAACGGCGACGGCAACGGCACTGCGGTCCCCTCGGTCTGCGATCAGGCGGACAATCTCCAGCAGTCTGTTGACGAACTCGCTCAGCTTGACGTTATAGCGGCAGGCACTAATGGGCTAACCGCCGCGATGGAGCAGGTCAGGTCCGACGCCGAGAGCCTCACGGTGCTGGTTGGCACTGACGTGGCCGACGATGCGGCCGTCCTCACGGACGCTATCGAGCAGGCGGACGAAACCTTCTCCACCCTGGAGGACCAAGAGAGCCTGCTCGCCGCCACCGCCGATGTGGGACTCGTCATCGCACAGGTGGCTACTGCAGCCGACGGGCTGAAGGAGGCCCTCTCGTTCGAGTGCGGTTGAGCGAAACACTGCGCCGAGGAGCTCGAGAAGCTGCCGAACCTCAAGGCTAAGGGGATCGTTGCGGACGACGGTTTCGAGGCGACAAAGAAAGCAGATCCTCGGGATATAGCCCAGCAAGTCAACTAGCGAATGAGGAGGAAGCCCATGCCCGAGTTAAACGAGTACAAGCCCGGGACTGCGTTTACCGGCGTCATCGGACGGACGTACGACCAGTCCGAGCCTGCGTGGCCGGAACCCCTCCGCGCCAAAGAGGGCGCGCCCAACGTACTGTTTTTCATCCTAGACGATACTGGCTTCGGCCAGCTCGGCTGCTACGGCAGCCCGATCGACACGCCGAACCTGGATGCGCTGGCAGCCAACGGCCTCCTCTACAACAACATGCACACGACGGCCCTCTGCTCACCGACGCGGACGTGCGTGCTGACAGGGCGGAATCATCACTCAAACGGAATGGCGTGTATCACTGAGTGCTCTACGGGCTACCCCGGGGCGAACGGCAACATCCCGTTCGAGAACGGGTTCCTGTCGGAGATACTGCATCAGCACGGCTACAGCACGTACGCCGCCGGTAAGTGGCACCTGACGCCCGCGGACCAGATCTCCGCGGCGGGTCCGTACGACCGCTGGCCTCTGGGCCGGGGCTTCGAACGATACTACGGCTTTCTCGGCGGCGATACGCACCAATACTATCCCGACCTGACGTACGACAACCATCGTGTCGAGCCACCGAAGACGCCGGAGGAAGGCTACCACCTGACTCAAGACCTGGCCGACAAAACGATCTCTTTCATCGCCGACTCCAAACAGGTCGCGCCTAACAAGCCCTTCTTCTTCTATTTCGCCACGGGAGCGATGCATGCGCCACACCACGTGCCGAAAGAGTGGGCCGACCGCTACGCCGGCAAGTTTGACGATGGGTGGGAAGCCTATCGAGAGAAGACGTTCGCAAGGCAGAAGGAGCTGGGCATCGTCCCGCATGATGCGGAGCTGTCGCGTCACGACCCGGATGTGAAGCCCTGGGACGATTGCTCGGCGGAAGAGAAGAAGCTCTACGCGAGGATGATGGAGGTCTACGCGGGCTTCCTGGAGCACACGGATCACCAGTTCGGCAGGATCCTCGACTTCCTTAAGACGATGGGCGAGCTGGACAACACGCTCATAATGGTGCTCTCCGACAACGGAGCAAGTTCCGAGGGCGGGCCTGAAGGTTCGGTGAACGAGAACCTCTTCTTCAATTTCGTGCCGGAGTCGCTTGAGGAGAACCTCGCGGCGATCGATGAACTGGGCGGTCCTAAGCACTTCAACCACTATCC
>SDBS01004948.1_pt1 | contig 13041 bp, 9 predicted proteins | sample 2277091 | NCBI WGS metagenome assembly SDBS01 (sample SAMN10404972, study PRJNA504765) | marine sediment metagenome | isolation source: marine sediment core GS10_PC15, 163 cmbsf | place: Arctic Ocean: Southern Knipovich Ridge | collected 2010 | reverse complement strand
GCGTTTTCCCAGTATCTTTTCCAGAGTGCCCGCCCTTCGGATTTACGGCTTCCAACAACCATGCCGAAGCTGAAGCCTCTCGGGTAGGCCGGGACATACGCTTCCGGCAGCAAAACCAGCCCGGCCCCCTGTTTGCCGGCCTCTGATATTAAAACTGCTGCTTTTTCCAGTGTCGCTTCCCGATCGAAAAGCACAGGGGCTGCCTGGACGACTGCAACCTTTACTTTTTTCTGACCTTCCGGACATATTTCCATATTTCCCCGCAATTTTTAAGAATTTAATAAAAAATATCAAATCGAAAAAGTCAGTAGTTCTATCGGCGTCTTGTAAAATAAATGTATTGCGATATATTCAACATCCTCGAGAGCCTTTTTCCTCAGGCTTTACCTGCCGCACCTGTTTTGCTGATCCACTTCTTTACAACCTCTCTCATTGCCTTTAAAGCGGGCTCATACGCAAGCGGAAGCCACCTGTTCTTTTGGGCGGTCCACTGCTCCATGAGAGTGTCCCTTATCGCGTTTACAAGCTCGCTCGCAACATTTATCTTGGCTATGCCAAGGGATATTGCTTTCTTCAAATCCTTTTCCGGGGTGCCTGACCCGCCGTGAAGAACAAGCGGAACTTCAACACTCCTCCGGATCCTTTCAAGCAGATCAAAGTCAAGCTCAGGAAGACTTTTGTACATGCCGTGGGAATTTCCGATCGAAACTGCAAGTATGTCCACCCCTGTTTCTTCCGCAAATGCAACCGCGTCTTCAAGGGTTGTTAAGGTTGACTCGCGGCCGCCTTCAACTACAGTTGAGTCTACCAGCCCGACAGCGCCTATCTCACCCTCTACAGTCACACCAAGAGGGCGCGCAAGTCTTACAACTTCTTTCAACGCCATGCTGTTCTCTTTAAAGGGTTTCAAGGAAAAGTCAAGCATTACGGATGTGTAGCCGGCTGCAAGGCATTCTTTGACTTCATCGATGGAAGTCCCGTGATCAAGATGAAGGGAAACGGGTATCCTGTATCTATTTATCAAACTGTGAGCGACCACGCTCATGTATTCCGGCTCAAGCACGGAAAATTCCGCCCAGCCGGTCATGATCATTACCGGAGCATCAAGCTCAGCCGCACAGTCAAGGACCGCTTTCATTGTCTCGGCGCTCCAGACACAAAAGGAGGGCACTGCGTAACCCCTTTGTTCCGCTTCTTTTATCAGTTCAATCGAGGGGATGAATTTCAAGTTCTGCCTCCGTTTATGCCGTGTTGTCATCGGGTATTAAAAACACATATTTCCAATTCATTCAACAGGCGGGCTTTACGCCTCGCCCTTAATAATACTGTAATTCTTTTTATTTGTACACGGTGAAATAGTGGAAGAATGTTTAAAACGCTAGCTGTTTTCAAGTTTTTTCAAGGCTCCCCCGATTTTTCTGATTTCATCCTTCATGTCCGATTCTCTTGCTTTTACATCCGCGGCTTTGAGTTTTTCAATCGCCTGCTCCTTTCGGGCATCCGGGCTTCTTCCCGCGAGGTAGATACCGTACTCCCTCAGAGCGGGAACCAGGGTCGTAACATAGTTGTTTTTCTGCGATTCACTGATCGCTGTCTCGAAGTAGCCCCCGGGGGAATCAGAAAGACCGGTCAAAGCCATTATCTTTTTCAAATATGCCCCGGCTTCTCCTGTTAACGGTCCCCCGGCGGATAAGGCCAGTGCTATACCCAGGTGTGTACGCCCGTTTTCCACATCCGATTTGATGGTCTCCATGTTTTTCAGGTGGTGATATGCTACCTTCAAGGCCATGGCTTTTTTTCTGTATCTTGCGTAAAGGCAAGTCAGGTAGGAATAAGCGTAACCGTAATAACCCACAGCCTTGATCTCCTGCATTACCGACAGGGCTTTCTTGAGATACCCGAAAGCCCCGGAAGGATCGCCGCGCTGGTAGTGAACAACACCTATACTGAACAGTGCGTAGGATATGGCCAGCTTTTCGCCCATATCCTCCGCGAGATTCAATGAGTCACTGAAGTATTCGGACGCCTCTTTATAATTCCCCCGCTGCATCTGGATCGCCCCTAAATTGATAAAGGCAGCGGAAATACCGCTTTTATATCCGATTTCCTGATATATCTCTTTCACTTTTTCGAAATTTTCCGCTGACTGGTCCAGCATCCCCCTGTTTTTATATATCACACCCATGTCATACAGGGGATAGGTCTCGAACCGCTTATCCCCGAGCTTTTTAAATATCTGCTCGGATTCCCGGTACTGGTCCATCGCCAGTTCATAATTACCGGTATCCCTGTGCACCGCCCCGGTATAATACAGGGCAAGTCCGATCCCTTTTTCATCGTTCAGTTCTTTCTTGAGCCCCATAGCCTTTTCGTAATATTCCAGGGCGCTTTCAAACTTACCCATGCTCCAGTAGGTACGCCCCAGGTACATGTACGACCGGCTTATCACCCATGTGTCTCCATAATAAGCAGTTATATCTATTGCTTCCTCCAGGATACGTCTTGCGCTTTCGAAACTGCCCATTTTTTGATAGATCTCACCAAGATGGACCCGCAGTTCGGCCCTCTTTTTAGGAAGGTTGATTCTGTCTGCCATCTCTATCCCGCTTTTCAGAAATGAGGCCGATTGCTCCCATTCCCCGACCAGCTCGAACACGGCACTTTTAAGGTCAAGGGTTTTAACTTTTTCGTATTCCGATTCCGCGAAATCCAGAAGTTTGTCGTAAAACAGCAGAGCCTTCTCGTTCTTGTAGTTTTCCCTTGCATAAAGAGCGGATTTTTTATAGTATTCGATCGTTTTAGACTTTATCCCCGAGTTCTCGTAGTGATAAGCGATATCGGCATACAGTTTTTCCTCACCGGAGTGAAGGTCTTCTAAAGACTGGCCTATTCTCATGTGTGTTTCACGAAGCTGGTCTTTCAACTGCATTTCATAAGCTGCATCGCGTAACATCCCGTACTTGAAAATACATCGATCTTTTGACTGGGCCTGCCAAACCCCCGTCCGCTCACCCAGGCTTATAAGCTCATCGATATCTTCTTTTTTTAACAAAAGAGTAAGTATTGTCGGGTCGAACTCTCTGCCAATGACGGAAGCAGCCTGTACGGCCTCCTTCAGCTCTGCGGGCAGACTGTCTATACGTGAAACGAGCAGGCTGTTCATCCCGGCAGGGACTTCGTTTTTGTGAACGGTTAAATGATACCCGTCTTTGCCTTCTTTGATGAGACGATTGTCTGTAAAATACTGGCACAGCTGCTCCACATAAAAGGGGTTTCCTTCCGTTTTTTGAGAGATATAGCCCGCCAGCTCTTCATCGGGCCGCCCCCCGAGTTTTTCCGATATGAGCTCGAGAACATCCCCCGATGATAAATTGTCCAGAGTTATCTCGTTTGCGGCAATATTTTCGCTTTTAAAAAAGACCGGGTTTGAACCATCTTCCCGCATACGTCCTGAAGCAATGATCAGGATAGGGAATTCCTGTATGTTATTCGAAAGCATTTCGAAAACCTTCTTACTGTCCTCGTCAATCCAGTGTAGATTCTCGAGCGTAATCACAAGAGGTTTGAGCAGGCTCTTTGCTTTGAAAAACTCTTTCAGGGCAAATACCGTATTTTCAAACCTGTTTTCAGGCTCCAGCTGCTCGAAAAGCGAACCCGGCCAGTGGAGGCCGATCACCGACCCCAGTATAGATTTCACCCTCTCGAGTTCCTCTACGATCTGCGGTGCCGGTACGGATGTCTTTAATTTTCGAACATCATCCAGCAGTTCAGAAAACACACGGTCAAAACTCTTCCTGTTCTCAGCGGCAGCCTTGTTTTCCATCTTCTGAAAGAAGTCATTGAAAAAACGTGTCAGGGGGTTGAGGCTTTTTCTTATAACACCGTCTGCCTCAAGACTTATTACGTCAACCCCCTCGCTAATGACCGAAAGAAATTCATCAACGAGCCGTGTTTTACCTGTCCCTGCCTCCCCGTAAATGTAAATTATACCCGCGAAGGTGCTGCTGAATATCGATTTTGACCATTCATCCAGTTTTTTTAGCTCATCGTCTCTACCGATAAAACGGACATCGTAATAACCTTTTCCGGCTTGGGCCCTTTTAGCCTCCAGCTCGTAGACATCTAAAGCAAGCTCTTTGCCTTTAAACCGCATGGGGCCGTGGGATTGGAGAATATATCTGTTCTGGGAACGGTCCGATACCGATCGCGATACCCGGATAGTTCCCCATTCAGCGCTCATCGTTATCCTTACGGAGATATTGACGACATCGCCCAGCACGGTGTAGGTATTCCGCAGGTTAGAGCCCAGCAGGCCCGCGAAAACCGTGCCATAGTTAATCCCTATTCTGATTTTATCTAATAATGCCTCCTTTAAATCGAGGGAAAAATTGACCGCTTTAAACAGGTTGTCTTTCCGGGAAACCGGGGCCCCGAATACGACCAGCGCCAGGCAGCCCTTGTCACCTGAATCAAGAGAATTGAAATATCCGCCGAACTCTTCCGATTTGGCGAGGATCCCTTTAACGACACCGGTCATATCGCCCTTGTTGTTTTTAATGGAAATGAAAACAGCTGCGACCGTACGAAATTCTCCCGTTTTCGAATAGTCTATGACCGACTGCGGATAAAACCTTTCAAGCACATTTCTGGAGATCTCATGAAACCCTCTATTGGAGCTTTCGGCAAGCGGATCCATTCTCGCTTCATGAACATCCTCTCTCAGCTTGTTGAGAAGAAAATAATCATCGCTCAGCTCGCTGTAGACGAGGTTTTTCGTGGTGAGTTTTTTTAAAACCTTTCTGTCAAAAACAATTTCATCAATATCAGCATGTTTTTCTGCCGCGACACAGGAATCTATGGCATCACCATAAAATAAATAAGTTTGAAAGGCGGGAGTGCCGATGCTTGTCCATTCCACGGACCCCGAGGATATGCCGGTCCTTGCTGCCAGCTTGAAGGTACCCCCTCGGGTCTCTGTTTCCCCGAAATCACTGAAGATCCGCTTGATAGCGAGGGAGGCGATTAGAGCTTTATACCCGTTTCCCGGAAAAATCGCTGTAAACGCATCCCCGGCAAATGTTGTTATAAATCCGCCGTTCGAGTATATGGTCTGGATAGGAAGGGTAAATATTCTGTTGATAATATTGGAAAGAATCTCAGCGCCTTCTTTACCATGCTGCATGAGCGATTCAGTCAGCCTGGTAAACCCCGATATGTCCAGGAACAGAGCGGTTGCATCCATACTCCCGGAAGATTCGCCTTTTTGCAGCTTTTCATGGATAAAATAAGGAATGAGGTTGTTCATTTCTTTTAATTCCTTTCGATCTTTTCAGGAGGGCCCTTAAAAACAATATAACATGTTTAAGTAATACCGTTGGTAATTTTTTACCATGCTCCTTCCGGCAAGAATTGCCGCTCCCAGCGCGGAAGCCTCTTTTGCATCAGCAACAAAATTAAATCCAGGCTCAGGCGGATAACATGGCTGAAGCAAAAAAATCTAAACAAGGAGAAAATTACCAAAATATGTGCGGTTTCAATTTTTCCGAAGGTAATGTCGAGGAAATGATGGAAAGGATGAAGGATTGCTGCCCTGATGAAAAAGAGAGGGGCGACTGCTGCTCGATGACGAGCGAGACGATGGGAAGTGAGAGCAGCAGCCCTGATAGAAAAAAGAAGACCGAATCCAGGCAATGACCATCTGAAATCCTTTAAAAAACTATGAGAAACAGGTAATAGAAACAATTTTCTTGATTTATTTTAAAGAATGTAAAATATTTGGAGATTACTTTATAAAGAGTGACGTAAATTGCCTGTTAACAATGAGTATAAAGCCAACGGAGTGGTGGTCGCATGCACATATATAGTTAGCGGTGATGATCGCGAAAAGTGATTTCATCTACGGCATGTGCCGCATGTGGCAAATCATGTCTGACGATACCCCGGTTGACACATTTGTGGCAAGGACTTACCCACAAGCCCTGGAATGGCTGCAGAGTAAAAATATAGAGATCTAATCGGCTGTTTGGAGCAAAGTCAATTTAAGATTTAAAGAATCACCGAACAGGGAGGAAAAATGGGCAGATTGGAAGATAAAGTTGCAATCATTACAGGGGCCGCCAAGGGGATAGGTGAAAACGTCGCGAAGTTATTTGCCAGGGAGGGCGCAAGGGTCGTAGTGACTAATGTGAGCGAGGAAGAAGCAAAAAAAGTAGCAGCAGAGATAAACAGTGAAGGCCATGAAGCAATTTTTGTAAAACTCGACGTGTCAAAAGAGGAAGACTGGAAAAGGGCGATGGATGCCACAGTTGAAAAATACGGCAAGCTGAATATCCTTGTCAACAACGCGGGTGTTTCCCTGGGAAAAAACATCGAAGAAACCACGCGGGAGGAGTGGGACAGGGTCATGGACATCAACTCCACCGGCGTGTTTTTAGGCACTAAATACGGGATAGAAACCATGAAAAAAAATAATGAAATGTGCTCGATAATAAACAGGTCCTCCATTGATGCCATGATTGGGGAAGCAGGTTTGTGCGCCTATTGCGCGTCCAAAGGTTCAGTCAGGAGCCTGACTAAATCAGCAGCACTGCACTGCGGGGAGATGAAATACAAAATACGTGTAAATTCAGTGCATCCCGGTTACGTACGCACAGCCTTGACAGAAAAAGAGGCAAAAGATTCAGGCCTTTCAAACGAACAATATTTTACAAAAGTCGGAAAAATGCACCCGATAGGTCATATTGGAGAACCGCTTGATATAGCCTATCTTGACCTTTATCTCGCTTCCGATGAATCAAGATGGGTTACGGGTTCCGAGTATGTTATTGACGGCGGATACACCGCAATGTAATACGGGATCAGCCTGTTTCAAATACTGTCCGGCCTTTAAGCAATGTCGTTTTTACATTGAAATCATCATCCATGAGAACGATATCGGCAGCCTTACCGACCCTGATGCTTCCTGTTTCTCCATCGATGCCGAGAGTTGTTGCGGGATTGATGCTCCCCCACCTTACAGCCTCCTGAACAGGTATGCCGGCGTAATCCCGCAGCCTTCTAAGTGCGACGTTCATGGTAACGGCGCTTCCTGTTAAATTCCCGTTTATTTCCGGGTCATCACTTATCATGCGGAGCACACCCAGGCAGACGTACACCTTGCGTCCGTCTTTATCGGACAGGACTGTGCCTTCAGGTTTGCCGGTTCCAACCAGGGAGTCCGTTACGGTCACCTTTTTATTCACCGGTTTCACCTTGGCAATGAAACTGAAAAAAGGCTCCGGTGCGTGGACGGGCCATCCGATCAGCTCTATGCTGACCTGGTCGCTCATCAGTACCGCGGTTTCCATTCCAGGCATCATGGCCAGCGTTTCGTCAGGGTCCTCTTTGTAGCCGAGCGTCGCGTCATACATGTGCGTTACATGACGGGCCCCGGCCCGGATGACCCGCTCGGCCTCTTCGAAGCTCGCTTCGGTGTGGCCCATTACCCCAACAATACCGCGCATTGACAACTGCTCGGTGAGCCACACGCTGTTAGGCAGTTCAGGCGCAAAAGTCACGGTCTTTATAACATCGCCTGCTTCTCCCAGAAGGCGGTGGACGTCTTCTTTTTCCGGCACGCGCAGGTACTCCAGGGCGTGTCCGCCCCTGCATCGGGGAGCGAGCCAGGGGCCTTCGATATGCACCCCGTGCAGAATATCACCATACTCGCTGACATTTTCAGCTTCCCTGAACCTGCCTGCCTGCGCAATGATCCGCTCGAGGGGATTGGACAATGTCGAGCCCACAACCTTTGTCACGCCGAATCCGGCATACTCACGCAAACCGCGGACAATCGTCTCAACATCACTTTCCATAAAGTCGAGGCCACCGATCCCGTGGGTGTGCATGTCTATGAAGCCGGGAGAAACTAAATACTCTCCGGCATCGATTGTCCTGGCTGCTTTGATACCGGCCCATTCCTCACCTACAGAAGCGATCCTTCCATCCCTGACATACACATATCCGGAGGAAAGAAAATGAGTCTCTGCTATGATCCTTCCGTTATAGATCAATAGATCGTCAGCCATGTGATCTCTTTTTCAGTTTATTTCAGGCTCAAGGGGGCCTGCCAGCTCCTTTATAAAAAAGAGTTTCCCCGGGTACTGCGGCATAACACTGGAGGGTATCCACATGTCCGGCCCGTATTTAAGAGTGACCCAGAGAGCCATGCTCTGGTAGATCATATCCCGCGCCGGCAGATATCCGTCGACCCCGCCTATGGTGTAATCAGCCTGCAGGAAAATACCGGGCCCGATGGTGTTTGCCCGCGCCGGGACGAGAGTGATCCTGCCCTTAAAGCTTGTGATGGAGTTCTGTATGATTGTAAGAGGGTGCAGCTTCGCTGCCATCCTGTGGGTGGCTTTTTCCCACTCCTCTATATCTGTGTAATCCCCTGCAAACTGGGGTTCCCAGAAGGCTATGTGAAAAACCCAGCCGATCCCGTATATGAGCACAAATTTAGCGCCTTTCGCCCTGAGATCCGATATCTTTTCAGCATAGCCCGGCAGCTCATTTTTTGTGGCAAAATGTCTCTGGTTTTCCGGCACTGTGCGCTCCCCAAGCCGGCCGTAAAACGCGCCCTCCATTGCGTTTCTGAAGGCTCCCGGGCTTTCCGGCCCGAGGGTGTTCCCCTCGCTGTCAGACCATTCGTCCATGTTGAAACCGTGCACGTGACCGCAGTCGATGCCCCAGAGATTCAGGAATTGCGCTGCCCATTTGTACATCCCCATAGGCCCTGCGGACAAAATCACGATGACATCCCTTCCCTCTTCCTTCGCCAATTTTATTTGAACCGCGATCTCGTGTCCCATGAGGGTATTGAAATCTTCGAGGGTGTCAGCCTGCACGGGTGAAAAATCCCTGTGCCACCACTTTTCTCTCTTAAAAACATCTTCAGGTTTCCTGCTGCAGCAGTCGTCTATCTTTTTGAGGTCCCACGCTTCGGGATAAAAACCCTCGAACAAGGAGCCTTTTACTGTGGAAAGCAGATCTATCTTTCTCAAACCGATACCCCTTTGCTGACTGATTTGTCCCGCGGATCACCTGCTAGTAATATTACTTTCTGCCCTACGATCTTTCACTTGACAGGTGACTTATGGTTACAGCGCCTATGATGATGAGTCCTATCACGACATCCCGCATGTGTGGGTTGACATTCATGATGACCAGGGCGTTCCCCAGCATTCCAATGAGAAACACACCGAGAAAGAAACTCAGGGCATTGCCCTTACCCCCGGTTATCGCCACGCCCCCGACAATAACTGATGCCAGTGAATCGAGAGAGTATGAGTCCCCTGTGGTTGCCAGGGCCGTCCCGACTCTCGAAATCAGGATCAAAGCGGCGAGAGCGTTGAGAAGACCGACAACAACATAGCCCGTCAGTGTAATCCTGTCGGTTTTTATACCCGACACGTACGCGGCTTTTTTATTGCCGCCGATCGCGTAAAGAAACCTTCCATACCGCAAATATTTCAGGACCAGGTGTGTTATTATGACGATGCCGATAAAAAACAGTATTGGAATAGGGATGATCTTGAGCACCCTGCCCCTTCCGAGCAGTTCAAATCTGCCGAAAAGCATGTACGATGAGCCTCCGCTTATCAGGAGGGCAAGCCCTTTGTACACGGACCCGAAACCCAGAGTTATGATAAACGATGTTACCCTGGATTTTATCACCGTTATGCCGTTGGCCAGGCCGAGGAGGAACCCGACTATAAAAGACACTACAAAAGCCATTGGTATGGCCCATGGTGCAAGCCAGGCGTTAGGCGCTTCCGGCGGCAGGCCTCCGATTTTTTGTATGATCATGGACAGAATGATGCCCATTAACGAAACCTGGGGGCCAACGGAGATGTCTATATGGCCGGACACGAGAAGCATCCCAACCCCGCAGGCCACTATCCCCAGGACCGAGACCTGCTGGAAAATGTTGATGATGTTCCTTATACTAAGGAATCTCGGGTTCACGATCGTTGCGGCGATTGCCAGCACCACGATCAGTATTATCAGCATGGTTGTCTGTTTAATCCCTTTTCCCGACCCTGTTCTTACAAGTTTATTGATCTTCATCTTCAATCCTTTTATTCAATACCCATAGAATATTTGATCAGATTTTCCTCTGTAAGCTGACCGCCCTCAAGAATAGAGGCGATCCTCCCGAATCGCATTACCCCCACCCTGTCGCACACCGAGATAAGCTCCGGGTTGTCGGAGGAAATCATTATGACTATTTTCCCATTTTTTGCCAGATCGTTCATCAAAACGTAGATCTCGCTCTTACTTCCGACATCTATGCCTACTGTCGGCTCATCAAATATCAGTATCTCCGATTCCGCGAAAAGCCACTTGGCCAGGACGACTTTCTGCTGATTTCCCCCGCTGAGATTGATCACCAGTTGGGACATGGCAGGTGTTTTTACATTCAGCTGGTCCGATATACTGCCGGTTTCAGCCCGCTCTTTCGGAAGATTCATGAACATACCCCGTTTTTTCGCGATCCGAACGAGACTTATGTTCTCGAAAATCGGGCGAAGGATTACAAGACCGTCGTCTTTTCTGTCCTCGGTGAGCAGCCCCACTCCTTTCCTAATGGCGTCGTTGGGGCCGGCAGGTGTAATGTCCCTGCCGCAGAATAAAAGCTTACCCGAATCCCTTTCGTCCAGACCGAAGATCATCCGTGCAAGTTCGGTCCTACCCGCGCCAACGAGCCCTCCGATCCCGAATATCTCACCTTCCCGAACCTCGAAGGATACATGGTCCACCACACCGTGCCGGGAGTAGTCGATCACCTCGAGAATATCTTTTGCCGGGAACGAGACATCATCGGCGCTTCTCTTGATGAGGGACATCGTTGATTTACCTATCATTTCTTTTACGATCGTGTTCATGTCCGTATCCTTTACCGTATGAGTATTGACTTTCATACCGTCCTTGAATACCGTCACGCGGTCGCAGATCTCGAATATCTCCCCGATGTTGTGGGAGATATAGATAACGCTCATGCCCTTCCCGGTGTACCTGCGGACAATATCGAACAGAATGTTCTTTCCGATTTTATCAAGGGAAGCGGTGGGCTCGTCCAGGATAAGTATTTTTGCCTTTCTCGAAAATGCCTTGGCTATGCTGATCAGCTTTTTCTGCACCGGGGTCAGATCGGTAAGTTTTTTACCCGAAGGAATATCGATCCCAAGATCCTGCAGCAGTTTATCCGCCGCTTCGATACAGGCGGTCAGCTTGACAAACCCCAATCGCGTTTTTGGAAGATTGTACAGATAAATATTTTCCGCAACGGTCAGTTCTTCGACGAGCTGGTTCTCCTGATGCACTGTCTGTATGCCGAGCTCAATGGACGCGGAAGGGTCGAGATGCGTATAATCCTTACCATTAAGGGTAAATTGCCCGGAATCAGGTTTTATAGAGCCGGCGATTATCTCTATGAAAGTGGACTTACCTGCGCCGTTCTGCCCTACCAGGGCCTGTACTTCCCCGTATCGCAGGTCGAAATCAACCTCTTCAAGAGCCTGCACACCTGGGTAGCTCTTGTTTACCCTTACGGCCTCGAGGATGTTAGTAGTATCCAAACTCAACCCTCCTCGCTGATAGGAGTATTATATCCGGGATATTCTCGATGATAATATTCAGGATATAATCCCGGGGTCTCTTCGATCGTATACAACAAAAGAGAGACCCCGTAAATTAATGGAATAAATCGACTGCTTACTTCCGAAGCTCTGGTTTATACTTACCGGTCTTGACGAATTCATCAACAACAGGCATCCAGGTCTCATCCACATCCCAGGGGATAAGGTCTTTTTCCCAGTTGCTCCTGCCGACCCAAAGAATCGGGGAGTAGCTCTTTTTCTGGTACGGCTCGTCTCGAAGGTATGAGATGAGGTTCTTTGCGCAGATCATACCGTGCAGACCGGGGGAAAGGCTCAAAGCGTAATCCAGGTCGCCGTCCTTAAAGTTTTCAATATCCATTGGACCGCCGTTGACCGTAACTATGGTGACATCGTCGAGGTCAACATTCTCTTCCTTGAGCCCCTGTATAATACCCTCTGTAATTTCCTGGCTGGCACCTATCGCCACGTTGAACTTCAGCCCGGACTGCACGAGGGCCTTTGTTATGTCCAGTGAGGGGGCCGTAGCATACTGACCGTCCTGAGGCTCTGTGGCGAGAACTATGCCGTCGAGTTTGCTAATTTCGTCCTTAAAACCTGTTATACCCTGCATAACCGGGGGTGTTCCGAGGAAACCTTGCAGCCATATAACAGAGATGTCGCCCGGGATAACATCCCGCAGGCTTTGGGCCACCAATCGATAGATCTCAAACCAGTTGAAATCGATATCCGCGAACGGTTTGCCCTTTCCTTCCGCAATACCGCTCTCGGTGATCTGGATAGGGATACCAGCCTCGTTTGCCAGTCGGGCGGAGTACTCTGCGCTTACCGGGGAAACCGAGGTGATGTTCATACCGTCGACATCCAGGGTGATCAGGTTCTGGACAGCCGTGGTTTCATCATCGGGGTTGTAGTTGTTGTACTGCCAGATGACTTTAACGCCCTCTGCTTCAGCTACAACCTCGAACCCTGCATGGAAAGCCGAAAACCAGCCGATCTCATAGGGGATGACTACACCGACCGTGAGCTCCCCCTTGTCTTTTGATTCGGCAAAAACAGGTGAAGCCAGCAAAACCAGCACTGCCGTAATTGTCAACAATAAAAATACCTTTTTCATTTACCTACCTCCATTTGGATTTTTGTCCGTTTCCAGCTTAGAAACGGACATGTATGTCTTAATCTTGACAGGGATATATTAAAATATTTTTCTTGCGTTTTGTCAAACTAATTTTTGACAATTATTATTTGTTAATATATGATATTGTATACTTGCTGCTTCCGGTTTCATCCGGAACCAATGATATAGCGGGCCAACTAAAACGCTGATAGGAGGTCATATGAAACAGAAATTTCGTGTTCTTGTTGTTGGTGTCGGCGACATGGG
>SDBS01004947.1_pt1 | contig 13041 bp, 11 predicted proteins | sample 2277091 | NCBI WGS metagenome assembly SDBS01 (sample SAMN10404972, study PRJNA504765) | marine sediment metagenome | isolation source: marine sediment core GS10_PC15, 163 cmbsf | place: Arctic Ocean: Southern Knipovich Ridge | collected 2010 | reverse complement strand
TCTTCAATCGCTTTTCTTATGACAACCATGTCAGACATCAATGAACTCCCTAGCTATCCAAGCATACAAATAGCATTATAGAAAATTAAAGGTATCTTTGATAAATAATATTGCATCGGACAGGCTGTTCGCTCGGAAAAAGATGTTCGTAAAAGAAACAAAGCAGAACGTAGAAACCATACCAAGTGAATAAGATACCCAATTGGGAATATTTGTTTTTAGCTTTTTCTTGGCTTCTGATTTAAATAGATAGAGAGATAAAGCCATCCCATGTAAGAAGCCCCAAATGATATAATTCCAATTCGCTTCGTGCCATAATCCGCTTAAAGTAAACACAATTATAAAAGCATACACCAACGCAAAATTGCCCCATTTTCTTTTACTAAAAACAATGGGAGTAAAAAGATAATCTCTAAGCCAGTCGATAAGAGAGATGTGCCAACTTCTCCAAAATTCGCTGATATTCGGCTTTATGAAGGGCCAATTAAAGTTTTCCATGATCTTCAGGCCGAAAACCCTGGACGAGCCAATCGCAATATCACTGTATCCCGAAAAATCAATGTAAGCCTGCAAGGTAAATCCAAAAAGAGCAGCTATTCTGATCAAACCACTATATTCACTTATATTATTCCAAACAGGATCGATAAAATAACCGATCCAATCGGCGATGACCACTTTTTTAAAAAGCCCGATCAGTATGCGCTGAAAACCATATTCCACAAGTGAGGACTTAAATTCCAGAGTTTTGTTTTTGATCTGGGGTTCAAATCGTTCAAACCTTTCAATGGGCCCAGCTGCATATATGGTGAAAAGCGAAGTGTAGCAGATTAGATCAATAAATTTTCCCCTCTCAATAATCTCCCAGTACACATCCGTTAAATAGCTTATGAGTTTGAATGTGAGATAGGAAATCCCCAAAGGCAATAAGAGGTTCTCAATATGGAATTGAGGGAGGAACCGAAAAAATTCAGCCAACTCATTTAAGGTGTTTGTAAGAAATCCTAGATATTTAAAAACAATAAGAACAGACACAACTCCGATGATGCTTAATCTGTGATATAGAGATTTATTTGGTTTTATTGAAATAAAATACGCAAAGATGTAGCTGAATGTCGTTAAGGTGAGGATGATGATTACCGCGTATTTATCGTGGAAGCCAATGTAGATAAGACTTGCAGCGGATAAAAACAGAATTCTTATTTTTTGTTTAGGGATAACCCAGTAGATTGATGCGGAGATGATCAAAAAGACAAGAAATTTGAAGCTTATTATCATTCCTTAGCTATTTCCCTTTAAAACTGGCTTTCAGCTTTGTAAGAACTGAAATTTAACCTTGGCGAAAGAAATATAGTAAAATAAACATTTCATGTCAACAATAAGTTGGCCCTACTTGTCCGATCTTAGGTTGGTTTCAATTGTAGATTATTTACTCTAACTGCTTTGCTGCAAGTAAAACCTTATTACCATCAATTTCGATCTGAGTCTTAGAATAGGTCAGCTTCTGTATTATCTTCCCGTCCTTAAAATGCAGAATATCGACTCCTTCCCTAATCTCTAACCTGCCTTCATGTCCCTTCTCTAACGATGGCCATTCAAGTATCCACCGAAACAAAACTTTTTGTGCGGTTTCATCGATAAAAGTGTCTTTTTCAGTAAACCTGAATCCTCCGTGATTTCCGAACCATTGATTCCAAGCCCTCCTTAAGGCTGCTTTCCCTTTGATTATTGCCCCTGTCCAATTCACAAACAGAACATCATCATGAAAAAGCTTCATGACATTATCAAGGTCATGCTCGTTCCAGGATTGATACCATTCTATAAGGACCTTTTTGAGATCATCCTTGGAGAGGATTGTATTCATTATTCAGCAGATTTTCTTGAAGCACTCATCACTCTGACCTGATCCCCATCTTTATAATACCGAATATCTTCATACCCTTTTTTCATATTAAAGAGGCGGGTTACAAGGTTTTCTTGACCGGCTCCAATTTCAAAAACCAGTATACCATCCGGTTTTAAAAATAATAAAGACTCGCTTATTAATCTTCGGAAAAAATCGATTCCATAGGGCCCTGCCTCAAATGCAGCCAAAGGTTCATTCTCGATAATTTTCTTTGGCATTTTCTTGATCGAACTTTTAGGGATATAAGGAGGATTGCACACGACAATATCTATCTGACCTTCATATCCCCGGCCCGTAATCGGCGCGAATAGATCTCCCAGGTAAACATGGATTCTATCCTCGAGGCCGAATTTGTGAACATTCTTTTTCGCCAGCTCGATTGACGCGGGACCTAAATCTAATGCGAGGAACGATGTGTCTTCACAATTCAGCGTTAGTGATATTGCAATATTCCCACATCCTGTTCCTATGTCCACTATTCGTAAATGTTTATTTGTCTTCTTCATTTCTTGGATGAAGCTTAAGGTAGCATTTGCCAGCAGTTCCGTCTCTTTCCTTGGAATAAATGTGGCCGGCGAACAATAGAACCATTCGCCCAGAAAGGGAGCCATTCCAACAATATATTCGATAGGAATTTCTTCCTTTCTCTTTTTTGCTATAGTTGCGGCCTTCAATTTTGCTACTTCAGGTATTTGTCTGTCTATCTCGGTTATCGCCCCCTGGGTCAGAAGATCTACGTATCGAAATGTTTCAAAGAGTAGATTTTCAATCTCCTGTTTTCTAAAGGCTTCAAAAATCTCAATAATATTGTTATACATGATCATCCCCGATTTTTTTCACTGTGTTCCCGCTGCATTTTTACTCCACACAACACGGTAGAAATTATGATATATATTACCTGATGATCAGTCAAACTCATGCAGGACCGAGCCTGGTAGTGCACATAATCTCATGAAATCATCGCGCGTCTCACCTTTTGGGGGTATTTACTAAATTAACTTAAGCGAGTATTTTTGTACTTGAAAAGGTTTGAAAACCATAATACTTGAACAATATGTAAAGGGAAACTGCCATGCCCGATAAAGCACAAGATTCCATAAATGATATAAGATACACCTTGAGAGAGTTTGTCACAGATACTTTCCTCGCAACAGCCGGGATGGACACTTTTGAGGATGCCGATTCATTTATGGACACAGGAATCATCGACTCTACCGGTGTTTTGGAATTATTGGAGTTCATAGAAGAAAAATTCAATATCAAGATTGAAGATGAGGAAATTATCCCGGATAATCTGGATTCCTTGAACAATGTTACCTCATTTATTGAGAAGAAGGTAGGGTATGCTCGTTAATGATTTCTTAGAAAACAGTGCAGCCAAATATCCCGACAAAGTTGCGCTGATTTGTAAAGAGCAGAGACTTACCTTTTCGGAAATTGAAAAGAAAGCGAATAGCTTGGCAAACGCCTTATTAAAGTCAGGATTACAAAGACAAGACCGGGCAGCCGTCTACCTGGATAATTCAGCAGAATCAGTTATCGCAATCTTTGGCATATTGAAAGCAGGAGGGGTATTCTTAGTAATAAATTCTCAAGTGAAAGCCAGCAAGGGCAAGTATATTCTAAACGACTGTCAGACCAAGGTATTAGTGACTGACAAGAAACGCCTTAAAGACATATCCGAAATCCTGCCCGATTGCCCCGACCTGCAATGTACAATCGTCACGGACCCCTATGATAAAGCCGGCGAATATTCGCATGACAGAAACGAGATAAGCACACTTCAGTTCTCAGAGATACTGGAAACTTATTCTACAGAGCGCCCTCCAAACCGCAGCATCGACATCGACCTGGCTTGCCTCATCTATACCTCCGGTTCCACCGGTATCCCCAAGGGAGTGATGTCGACGCATCAGAATGTAGCTTCGGCTGCAAGCTCGATAATCGAGTATCTGGAGAATACCCCTGAAGACATCATACTCAATGTGCTACCCATATCTTTTGATTACGGGCTCTATCAAGTATTGATGTCCTTCAAGTTTGGAGGGACGGTTGTTCTAGAAAAGTCTTTCCTTTACCCTTTCCCTGTGATCGATCTGCTGATCAAGGAGAAAGTTACAGGATTTCCCCTTGTGCCCACTATGGCTGCAATCCTCTTGAAGCTCAAGGGATTGGATAAACATGATTTTTCTAATCTGAGGTATATCTCGAATACGGCTCAAGCGCTTCCTCCGCAATATATCACCAAACTGCAGGAGATATTCCCTCACACCCGAATTTATTCCATGTATGGTCTCACCGAGTGCAAAAGAGTGTCTTATCTCCCGCCGGATGAACTAAAAAGAAGACCGACCTCTGTGGGAATAGCCATGCCCAATACCGAGGTCTTCATCGTCGACAAAAAGGGAAATAGAATCACAGAGGCGGGAGAGGTAGGGGAGCTTGTGGTCAGAGGCGCAAATGTAATGCGAGGCTACTGGAATCTTCCTGAGGAAACAGAAAAAGTATATAGACCAGGACCAGTACCGGGTGAAAAAATGTTGTACACCGGAGATCTTTTTAAAATGGACGAAGACGGCTTTCTCTACTTTGTCGCCCGCATGGATGATATGATCAAGACGGCGGGGGAGAGAGTGAGTCCAAAAGAGATAGAGAATGTGCTGTATCAGATAGATGATGTGAACGAAGCCGCAGTAATCGCCGTGCATGATGACATTTTGGGTCAGGCTATAAAGGCCTTTGTAACATTGAAGGAAGGTTCCGAGCTTACAGTAAAAGATATTTTGAAATTCTGTTCTAAAAATATGGAAAGCTTCATGGTCCCCAAGTATGCGGAAATTTGGGATGAACTGCCCAAATCTTCCCACGGTAAAATAGACAAAAAAGAGCTGGCATAATATGAAATATCATAAAGATGTCCTAAAGATCGACTGTAAAGAGCAAGTTGAAAAGATGTGCGACTTTATCCACCGACAGACCCTCTCTATGCGGAGGGATGGGATTATCATCGGGTTGAGTGGAGGTGTTGATTCTGCGGTGAGTGCCGAATTATGCCTTCGCGCTGTAGGCAAAGAGAAAGTCTTCGGTCTGATCCTGCCGGAAAAAGAATCCAGTCCGGTAAGTGAGGAATATGCACGTAAACAAGCTGAAAAGATGAGCCTTGCCTTTGAGATAGTCGATATCACTCCCACTCTGGAAGGCTTTGGTACCTTTGAGAAGCGTGATGAGGTGATAAGGACGGTCTTTCCTGAATATAATAAGGATACTCATCGGATAAGAATCACCCTTCCTCCTGATCTTCTCTTAAAAGATGCCTTCAATTTTTTCACACTCCAAATGGAAGATAAAAACGGCAATATTCAAAGCGCCCGTCTTAAAAAGGATCAGTTAAACGGTATTGTGGCAGCCACGGATACCAAACAAAGGACCCGGATGATGCATCTCTATTATTATGCCGAGAAGATGAACTATCTGGTCTGTGGGACCACCAACCGGAACGAAACAATCCAGGGCTTTTTCGTTAAGTTCGGCGATGGGGGAGTTGATATTGAGCCGATTGCCTCCCTTTATAAAAACCAGGTCTATGCTTTGGCCGAGCACATGGGAGTCATCCCAGAGATAATACAACGGGCCCCCAGCCCGGATACTTACAGCTTTGAAGTCAGCGACGAGGAGTTCTATTTCCGGATGCCTTATGACAAGCTGGACATGCTGCTTTTTGCATGGGAAAACAAGGTAAACATCGAAGAAGCCTGTGAGGTCATGGGCTTAACCTCAGAGCAGGTGAACAGGGCATTCAGGGATTTTACTGCCAAATACAATGCGACGCGGCATTTGCGAGAACTGCCCCCCACGATCGATATCTAGATTGTTATAACCCCAGCTTTTCCTTCACAGCACTGATCTGATCTTCATTAAAAGGTGCGGAGAGCCGCTCAAGGCCTTCATCCCGGCTAATGGCTCCTATGCGGACCAACTCGGCTAGTTCTGAAGCGTATGGATTGTAGCCGAGACTGTCAAGATGGATTTGGTTGGCCAAGGCATTCAGGAGGCAGTTGGTGGAATTGGCATCAGTATCATCTGGCTTTACCCAGCCAAATGTCTTTACAGTCTCTAAGAGCTGGGCTTCATCATAATCTGAGTAGGCCAGGGGATTGATGCTGTAGGGGAAATTTTCTTTATTATCAAAGTGTTTGTCTTCCAGGAAGTAGGGATTGATGATATCGCCCAGATGATCGTGCAAGGGCTTGTAGATGGCGTCCTGGATTTTTCTGATCATGTCAGGATTGGTTTTAAAAACAGAAGTGACGGTAGGAGCCTGGCCAGGGGAAAGGCCGAAGACCAGGAAGGGGATATTTTTCTCTATGGCGATTTTAAGGCCGATGAAGCGTATCAAAGATAAACAAGTCGTGCAGATGGTAGATGCCCTCTCCAGGGTTTTCGGGGAATACAGGTCATTTGATATGGCAACCTTCATGATTCTTCTGAATGTCTCAAAATTAGGCAGCACCGTCATATGGTCGACGTTTAAATGCCGGATGACCTCTCGGATGTTCTTCAGAGCTCTTTCCGATTGAAACCAGTTGTCAAAGGAAAAGGCCAGGGGATTAAGCTGGTATTTATTCTTAATCAGATGCAGGGTGTATGAGCTGTCTTTCCCGCCGCTGAAGGCCACCAGGCAGTCGTAACCACTCTTCCCCTTATATTTTGCGGCAAGTTCAAGAAAACGCTTTTCAAATTTCTCTTTTTGTACCTTTTGGATTTTTATATTTTTAGCATTCTGACAAAAATTGCACACCCCGGCTTCATTGAATGTAATCCTCGGAAAATTCTCATCCAGAACACAGTTCTTACATATTTGCATGTGCTTCCCCTATAAATTCTCGTCCAATTTCTTGCAAGCCCTGTCAAGCGCAGCGAGAACCAGGCCGATTTGATCTTCGGATATGACCAAAGGAGGCTCGATCATCAATACAGAGCTGTTTCCAAAAGCCTGAAAAATGAGTATGCCCTGGTTGATCATTTCTCTGGACAATTCAAATGCTCTCCGGTGGTCAGCGGCCGATATCCCGATAAGCAGCCCAATCCCAGCGGCCTTTGTCACAATTCCCGGATATTTATCACAAATCTCGTTTAGGCTTTTAAGGAAAAGGTTTCCTTTTTTGGCGCAGTTTTCGATAATGTCGCTTGTTTGCAGGATCTGGATGGTCTCTAGGGCAGCAGTACTAGCCAGGATATTTCCGGCATAGGATGAGGCTGACATGGGGAAACTGTAGCTGAATTTCCTCCATAGCTTTTCTTTCCCCACTAAAGCACCCATGGGAATCAAACCGCCTCCCATCGATTTCCCCAAGACCAAAATATCCGGGACTATCCCAAAATGCTCACAGGCAAACATCTTGCCGGTTTTACCGAATCCGGTTTTGACTTCATCAAGGATAAGCAGCACATTGTTTTGGTCGCAGATTTCACGAACATCCTGGAAATAGGATGTGGGGGCTAATGCCACACCGGCCTCGTGTTGGACCGGCTCGAGGAGTACTGCAGCCGTATCCTGGGTAATTTTCTCTTCTAATGCCTTTAAGTCGCCAAAGGGAACATGGAGGATATCCGGTAGCAACGGGCCAAACGCCTGTCGAAAAGTTGGAATACCCGTCACGGAAAGGGCTCCGAATGTGTAACCGTGAAAACCGCCATGGGCGGCTATGATTTGTGGTTTTCGCTGTGCGAGCCTGGCTAGCTTAATGGCACTGTCGATGGCCTCGGAACCCGAATTGCAGATGAAGGAACAGCTCAAATCTCCCGGAGTGATGTCGGCCAGTATTTCTGCCAGTTTGACCTGCGGTTCAGTTATGAAAGGTTTATTGAATTGACGATTGTTCTGCAGCTGTTGAATGAGGGCCTTTGTGATTTGTGGGTGATTGTGACCCAAATTTAACAATCCATACCCGCTAGTACAGTCGATATAAATCTTTCCCTCCGAGTCTGTGATCGTAACTCCCTCCGCTTTTAGAGCAGTGGTGTTCAGCCCCAGTCTTTTAAGGAAGGAAGGATAAGCAGAATTTATGAGTCGGCTGTAGCTTTCATATAGTAAAGGATCAGACTTCTCCACCATTATCTTCTGCGTGTTCTTTGTCTCTTGAGTTCACAGTCTTTTTCCCAGGCGGCCAAATCCCGCATCAGAGAGAAATATTTTTCGTGTTTATCTGCTCTATCGATTACTCCATCTTTATTGATATCCGCACACTGTTTATTCTTGTCCCAACATTTTCTTACCCATTTATCATATTCTTGGAGAATTGTTGCCTGTTTGTCATTCAAGTCGTAATTATCGATATATCCGTCCTGGTTGTAGTCACATTCTTCCCAACCAGACAATCTGGCCATCATCCACCAGAATGCCCTTCCTTTGAGGATACAATTCAGGCGGTCGGAATGGGGACAGGCAGCACATTGACTGGATTGGATTGCGAGTTCGCTTTCGGGATTCAGTGCTAACCATTCTTCTGCCCAGTTTGAATCAACGATTCCATCGTTGTCACTATCGTAGTTGCATTCCTCATCGGCATATTTGTCCAGAAAATAACTACCGTCGGGGTCATAGCTTTCGATATCTGCAAAATCGAACAGGACTTTGTTATGATTCTTACAGAATTCACGAATCTGGTTGTTCCTTTTGTGGAGATTTCCTTCCTCTCCGGTCCCAGCCAAAGGGCCGGTCATATAGATAAAAGTAACATCTGGATAGTCAATTTCTAACAGGTTCATTAGATCCAGGTAAGTCTTAATATCATTTTCTGAAGACGGCCACATCTGGTAGCTCCAGGCCCACATTATGAGGTTTCGGTCATTGTTGGGATCATCGAGAAGCTCGCGTGTGATGTGATTCCATTCCACGCGGTTCGGTACGGCAAGGGTGTATTGACCGTGGTAATCATGGAGGGAGAGAGCGCCAGCAGTTCCATCATGGTTCCATATGAATAGATCATTACGATTGTCCAGGACGTGTAACCCTCTTATGATCTGCTTTCCATGTGATGCATGAGTGTATGCGATGCGATACTCTATTCTTGCTTCTAATATCCACTTCTGGGGGATTTTATTGATATCCGTACATGTGTGGTCAATGATAATGGGCTGCTCAAGAGAGGTCGGATAGACGTTGGGATACATAGCTAACAGGAAAGATGAAAATACAAATGTTCTATAGATCCTGTTTAACTCAGATATTATCATTTTGCGACTCCGGAATATGTTATTCGGAAGTATCCTTTAACACGCTCTTCAGTTCTTGCATGGCATGTGGAGGCAAATCAATAAACTCCAGGCCGACATCGTAGAGAGCATCTGAGTCTGGAGGGAGCTCATCGATCCAAACCACGCGAGTGATCGCGGTTATGGAGAAGGCATTCGGAAGAAAAAATTCGATTTCCAGGCGTTTCCCCACTTCAAGCCGCTCATCACTGTAAATGCGCACTCCTCCCAGGCTGATGTTTGAGATTTTGCGTTTTGGGGAAAGAAGCCTCGGACTGCGGTAAAAAATCGGGGACATCACCCTGGGAAATCGCCTTCTCTCTTTTTTAATCCTGTTTTCATCAGACATAGCGCCTCTTTTTGGTATCAATTATATACCATTATCGGAAACGAAAGAAGGCCTGAGGTAATAGGGATATGAGGATTTCTCCCGGGAGATAACAAATCCCTGCGTGAACAGATATTATTTCTTAAGAGTATGGTTGGCTTTTAAAGGCCGGTTTCCCTGCTGCGGTTGTGCGCCTTCCGTATCTATTATTAGTCTTCCAGGTATAATGGACGCTCCCATCAAGTCATCGAATGTATTCGTTATGACGAACAGGCTTTGGCCATTAGCATCGGTTTTGACCTCAAAAATCAAGATCAGCAATGCCCCGGAATCGGAATGTTGGATCGGCTTGTCTTTGTAGCCGCCCACCCTGAGCATGCCGGGGATCGATTCATGGGCATCGAGTTGGACAAAGTCTTGTGTGTACTCTGTTTGTGCAATTTCCAGGTAATTAAGGACTTCCGCCGGATATGCAAGGTCAAACCCAAAAGCCTTCAGGTTGTAGGGATTGTTGATCAGGATCGGGACAAAAATCTTAGCCCCCCGCTGCCCGTTTATGTCTTCGATGCTTAGATTTATTTGAGAGAATCGTTTGTTTTGGACAAATAATGAGGACACATCACCGCTTCTGGAATTACAGGAACAATCCCCCGGCAGCTCTTCTCTCCCCAAATATTTGTTGAATATGGCCTGTGCATCCATGGGAGTGACGTTGGGTAAGGTTATAGTGCCGTCACAGTTCACATCTGCGTTTTCTTTCTGGGCCTCTGTGGGATTGCTGATCTTGCCAAGAAAGATGTCGAAGGCCTGCTGTGAATCTGATGGAGTCAGGTTTAAATCCCCATTGACATCACCACACTGAGTGTAAAATTTCGCTGTTATGGATTTGTTACTGTCCATAGTGATGGCAACTTGATCATCATAAACAGCAGAGCCGGTTATATCACCGGCCCATTTGGAGAATCGGTAATTCGTAATGGGCGATGCGCTAATTTGTACAGTGTCCCCGATGGGATAGGTAGAGGTCCCGGGGGATGGATTGGTTGTACCTCCCGGAGCTGAAAATGCAGAAGACGTTTCTGTTGAGAGTGTAAGACTGGCGGTCGTGCTGTCTGAGATATTGATGGTCACAGAAACCGTATCCTGATCCGACGCACTATCGGTCACTGTGAGCTGTACATTATAATTGCCGGATGCAGAATATGTATTCGTTGGATTCTGAAGAGTCGAGCTCCCGCCGTCTCCAAAATTCCAATTATAACTATAAGGAGGAGTGCCTCCGGTCGCGCTCCCGGCAAAATTGACGGTTAGAGGAGCATTTCCAGAACTTGGGGAGGCAAGAACGGCCGCAGAAAGGGGATCAGGAACAGCTGTGACATTAAGCGTTACCGAGATATTCTGAGGCGAATTGTCGGCATTAGGAGATGTGACAGTGATCGTTGCCGTGTAAGTCCCCAAGGAAAGACCTGATGAATTTGCGGCCACAGTTATCTGTGCATTATCCTGCCCAGATGTCGGCGAACTGATGAGCCAGTTGGCGTTATCTGAAACATTCCAGTCCAAGATCCCTCCACCGGGGTTAGAGATCTGGAAGGTGTGATCGAAGGGACTTGCCCCACCATATACCGCGCTAAACTCGAGCGAATTCGTTGATAGAGCGATACTCGAGCCCCCATCCTGCCTGAAAGGGTGGGGATACTGGAATGGAGTATATATCTCAGGAGGAGGCTCGTATTCAAACCAATCTCTGTTCTGGAGAAATATTGGGGCTGCTTGTTCATTAGAACAGCTGCCGGATACCGTGACAGTATTATGGGCATGGCCGTCTAAAGTATTACCCCATACATAATAAAGTTGTGTCTGGTCATGTTCAGGATAGGTCCCATTCCAACCGTTGGCGGTGTTGCAGGTGTCATGGTTGCAGCATGGGAGATTCAAAATGAAAGCGTAGTGATCTGGATACCCGAGGTTCGTGATGGTGTTGTTGAACATCACTCCATCGCCTGAGTCGCGGATCGAGACGTAACCGTGGTCGTACGTGCAGTCTATGGTGTTCTCATATATCTCGTACTTTCGGTTTCCGTGATAGACAGGACTCCAGCCATGAGTATCGAACATATCTTCTGCATGTGTGCTGGCGGTATTGTTGCTTGTGAAAGTGCTGTATCTTATTACAACCCTGGCCCCTGCCCCTGTCGCAACCATGTGCCGAAACGTCTCGAAGGTACAGTCCTCGATATATATGCCGTCAATCGTACCGAGGGCCACATCAGCATCCCATGATGAATCTCCTGGCATACCTGATTCCCACTCCGCTTGAGTGGAATGACCCACATACACACCGTATCCGTGACCGGGATAATACCCATCTTCGAAGGTACAGTTGTCGATACACCCATTCATGGGATAACCACGACAGTCAATGCCCGCCGCGCCGGACCTCTCGAAGTGACAATGATGGATGCGGAAATTTGTGGAATAGTGCATTTTCACCAGCCATTCTCTCTGCGACTGGTTATTCGTTCCAAATAAGTGAACCCCGCCCAACTCGAATCCGGTCGTATTCATCACCCAAAAAACAGGATCTTGCCTATTGGCACCACTCGTCCAGCCAATGTGTGTGCTGTTGCTTCCAGCACCCAGGATCTCAATATTGTCAGTAGATATAATAACGACTCCAGAGAAGCTGTTGTTGGTCCCAGCAGGTAGGACAATCGTATCACCTTGCAATGCGGAATTGACAGCAGACTGGATATCGGCGCGGCTCAGGCTTTGGGCGTAAATATTCTCTGAATAAGCACTTTTAATGGTCAGTATAAGAAATAAGACCAGACAAATGGGAATCGCTAAGTTACGATACGAAAATTTAGCGTGGCCATAATTCTTTCTCTGAATAAAGATGAAACTATGCATATTCCGCTTCCTTCTTCCGGTAATCCGTTCATAAGCTTAGTCGAGGAGATAAATTCGGCGCACATAACCCTTAAGGGTGATAAAAGGGGTGAGATTTTCTCACCTCCCTTGTTAATATTGTTAGTGAATTGGTAGTGTTCTAAAGCCCGCCTTCCCCTATATGAGGGATACCGGTCTAAAATTGACATCCCATTAAAGTTGCTTTAGAATGGCAATCGAACGATGCATTCTTTAGACAAGATTAGAGGCTATGCAAAACCGTATTGTTTTTATTGGGATCCGATGCTTTATTTGTATTGGGCTTTGTCTTTTTCTTGAGAACCAACTAACCGCCCAATCTCTTCACCAAGTCAAAATAAAAGCTTTCTCGACATATATTTTCGCCCAAAGCTTGAGCCGTCAAGATATACAGGCGGCTGTCGATAGTGCTTCCTCTGGGGATACAATTATCCTGCCTCCCGGATCGAATACTACTTTTTCAGGCACCGTCACAATAACTACGGATAATTTGCATATCCGTGGGCAGGGAAGCGACAGCACACACATTGGCTGGACGAGTGGTGCCAATAGGCAAGATCCTGTTTTTTGGGTGATGAATACGACCGGATTCGAGTTGAGCGGGGTACATTTATTCGGAACAAAT
>SDBS01004945.1_pt1 | contig 13043 bp, 14 predicted proteins | sample 2277091 | NCBI WGS metagenome assembly SDBS01 (sample SAMN10404972, study PRJNA504765) | marine sediment metagenome | isolation source: marine sediment core GS10_PC15, 163 cmbsf | place: Arctic Ocean: Southern Knipovich Ridge | collected 2010 | reverse complement strand
GCGAAAGGCAATGACTCTGCTTGACTGTGGCGCAAAAGTAACAGTTGTCAGCACCGATGTTACCGAGCAGCTGCTTGAGCTTGCCGATAACGGCTCAATCGTTTTGAAAAAACGACCCTATCAAGCTTCTGATCTTGACGGCAAGTTCCTTGTTATCGGAGCAACAGACAATGAAGAATCGAACCGGCAGATCCATGTCGAGGCAGAACGCCTTGGCATTCTGTGTAATATCGCAGATCGCCCGGAAGCCTGCAATTTTATTCTCCCGTCTATAGTAAACAGGGGGGATTTGGTCATTGCCATATCAACTTCCGGAAAAAGTCCTGCTTTTGCAAAAAAACTGCGCAAAGACCTTGAAAAGGAATTCGGAAACGAATATGCCGAGTTTCTAAAGCTGATGGGCGCTATACGCAAAATACTATTAGCTAAAAATCACGAGCCTGAAGCCCACAAGCATCTTTTTGAACAGCTGATAAGCAGGGGCCTCATTGAATTGATCAGGGACCGCAAAAACAAAGATATAAATCACTTGCTTCTTGAGATTCTTGGCGAAGGATATATATTTGACGAATTAATGGAAACAGGCGGCTAACAAAGCAAAAGCGAAAAAAATATCACATGGCATAAGTTTTTACTTTTTTTAAATTAAAACTCGAAATCCGAATATCGAAATCCGAAACAATTTCCCAATTTTCAAAATTCAAATGACCAAACCTGAAAGCACAACCATAATTATCTCAAAATACATGTTTTGAACATTCGAGCATTTGCATTTTGTATTTGTTTCGGATTTCGAGGTTATCCCTTCGGGATGCTTCGCGCGGATTTCCGGCTTGTCCGGGTTAGGTGCAACAAGTGGAACTGCTGATTATTATAACCATTCTCTTTTACATGCTGAGTACGGCAGGATACTTTGCCTATCTTTTTTTACAGAAAAATTTTCTTCATCTGGTAGCATTCTATCTGCTGATGGCCGGTTTTTTGTGCCATTCAGCCGTTATCGGTTACGGGTTTGTTAGATCAGGACATATCCCTGTCCATAATCTTTACGAAACACTCTCCATGGCGGGCTGGGCCATTGCAGGTGTTTTCCTGATATTCCAATATAAGTTTAAACTAAAAATTCTTGGTATATATGCTGCCCCACTTGCAACCCTGGTTATGATCATCGCCTCCCAACTGCCGAGAGAGCCGGTACAGGTCAAAAACATCTTTAAGAGCTTCTGGTTTATCGTTCATATCATTACTATCTTTATCGGCGAGGCGTCATTTGCACTGGCCTGCGGGGTAGGGCTTTTATATCTTATCCAGGAACACGCCATAAAGTCCAAACATCATGGGTTTTTCTTCAGGCGTCTGCCATCCCTGGAGCTGCTCGACACCACAGGGTATGCATGCATCATTGCGGGCTTTACCATGCTCACTCTTGGCCTTATTTCAGGTTTCGTATATGCCAAATTGGTCTGGGGCAAATTCTGGAGCTGGGATCCCAAGGAGGTTTGGTCTGGGATAACATGGCTTTTGTATGCAGCCTTGCTCCACCAGCGTCTTGCCCTAGGATGGCGGGGACGCAGGGCGGCAATTATGGCAATCATCGGTTTTGCAGTCATTTTATTTACTTTTTTGGGTGTTAACTTTCTTTTACATGGACATCACGGAGAATTTACCAAGCTGTAATAGTAATGCATCCATACACAAAGGACATGGCATTGATCCTGTCCTCAATAGATTTAGAGTTTCATCATTATTTCAATAGATTATGGAGTAATTGGAAAAATAGCAGCCGACACTCCATCACTCCAATATTCCATTAGTTCCTGTATCAAATTTTCAGGCAAAGCTATTTAATATGACCGCACTTAGAGAACGTGGTTTTACAAGTTAATGTTATGTTAGATATCGTATTATTAGGATTGAATCATGAAACAGCACCGGTGGAACTAAGGGAGAACCTTGCATTCTCGAAAGATGAGACATCCGCTGCCCTAAAAGCTTTTCAAGAATCTCCTGCTATCAGCGAGGCAATCCTTATTTCCACCTGCAACCGTGTAGAAATTCTTATAGCAACCGAGGACAAATTGAACGCCATGGATGCTGTTAAATTGCTTCTTTCCGAATTCAAGAAAATACCTGTTACTGAATTTGAAAATGCTCTATATATCCATGATGGTGATGATGCTGTCCGGCATATCTTCAGGGTTGCATCAAGTCTCGATTCCATGGTGGTGGGAGAACCCCAGATTCTGGGTCAGATAAAAGATGCTTATCAAACCGCTACCCTAAAAAAGACATCCGGTGTTCTCCTGAACAAATTATTTCATCGAACCTTTTTCGTGGCAAAACGCGTTCGAAGTGAAACAGGAATTGGAGATCATGCTGTATCCATAAGTTATGCGGCCATCGAACTGGGACGGAAAATATTCGGCACCCTTGAAGGGAAAAAGGTGCTCCTTATCGGAGCCGGTGAAATGGCCGAAGTTGCAGTGGAACACCTGGCTCGAAACAGGACCGGAGATATTTTTATTGCCAACAGGACATTTGAACGGGGTGTTAAGCTTTCCAACAAATTCAAGGGTAAAGCTGTCCGATTTGAAGAGATTGCAGACTGCTTACAACGCGTGGACATTATCATCAGCTCAACAGGTTCGCCAGATTATGTCGTCACCCGCGATCAGGTCAAAGGTATCATGCGCAGCCGGCGAAATCGTCCCCTTTTCTTTATCGATATCGCTGTTCCCCGCGATATTGACCCGGAAATAAATCGGCTTACCAATTCATATGTTTATGATATTGATGATTTAAAAGGAGTTATTGATAACAACATTGAAAGTCGCAACCAGGAAGCGATCAAAGGGGAAAGAATAGTTGACGAAGCGGTCATCCATTTCCGACAGTGGTATGATAACATGGATGTGGTGCCGACCATCGTTGCGTTGAGGGACAAAATGGATAACATTGCAAGATCTGAGGTCAAAAAAACACTGCAAACTTTAAACCACCTGTCAGATGATGATTGCCAGGCCATTAACAGGATGACAAACGCAATGATAAATAAAATCTTGCATGACCCTACCCTTTTGTTAAAGAGAAATAGATCCCATGGAGACAAATCTGTTTATCTCGATATAACCCGAAAACTTTTTAAACTTGATGAGTAGACGGAGGGCCAATTTGAAAAAAACAGCCTTTCTTTTTCCCGGCCAGGGTTCACAGGCCGTCGGTATGGGCCTTGACTTTTATCAGGAATACGACATAGTCAGAGGACTTTTTGATATGGTAGAGGAAATTGCCAGAATAAAGATATCGCAACTCTGCTTCAAAGGTCCCTTCGACGATCTCACCGAAACGATTAATCTTCAACCTGCCATAACCGCGGTAAATCTTGGCTGCCTCGCTGCAATCGAAAAAGAGAATATTAAACCCGACATTTCTGCGGGTCATAGTCTCGGTGAATACAGCGCATTGTGTGCATCAGGAATTGTTTCAAAGGAAGATACTTTCAGACTCGTCTTTAAAAGGGGTGAACTGATGCACCGGGAATCGACCAAACATAAAGGGGCCATGCATGCGGTTATTGGTCTTGACATAAATGCTGTTGAGGAACTTGTTGCCGAGGTTCAAAAGGACGGCATTGTTGCCGTTGCAAATCACAACACCGAACAGCAGATAGTTGTAACCGGTGCGCCGGGCCCGGTTAAGAAAGTTTCTTCTCTGGCTTCCTCCCAGGGCGCAAAAGCCATACCACTGAAAGTGAGCGGTGCATGGCATAGTGAGTTGATAAAAGGGGCCCAAGAAGAGTTTAAAGATTATCTCGACGCTGTTCGTTTTAATACGCCGGCAAGACCCATGGTTTTTAATGTCACGGCTGACTTTGCCAAGGATGCCGATGAAATCAAATCGATCATGGTCCGGCAGTTTTGCAACCCTGTAAGGTGGTATGACTCAATGTGCAAGCTTATGGCGGAAAACGTGGAAATATTTGTCGAGGTCGGTCCGGGCAAGGTTCTTACCGGTTTATTAAAAAAGATTTTACCAAAAGATTATCCTTGTAAAACATATAACGTCGACAATATGAAGAGCCTGGAGCGATTCTTTAAAGAAACAACTTGATCTTTTTTATCACTTAAAACCTGCATAAACAATAATCCCCAAAATGATTGCCCAGGTGAGCAAAATAGACTTTTTACGAATCCATCAATCTTGAAGGAGTTATGCTTATTTTATAGCTCTTCGGGTTCCGCCCAAACAATATGCCTTTTGTTGACAAACATTGTCCTACCGAAGCTTTCTTCGCAAGAAACATCAACCATTACAACAAAAAGGTCTTCGCTGCTGGTGAAGATATCAGACACTCTATCTTTTTCAGCGATGTTTACCTTTCCATATATGGTCGATCCATCCGAGGTTCTTATGGTTATTTTTTTGTATTCAGCCTGATAGTTGTCTGCGCTTTTCTCCATTTCACCTCCCCTTTTATTCTTTTATTTAACTAACAACATTAAACAACAATTCGATCTTAGCGGAAATTGTCCGATAACCACAAGGTATGTGGTTTTCAGATATAAAAAACATAAAAAGATTAGTCAATTAAACTTTTTCATGAGGAATTCTGGATAGCAGTTTATAAAAACATATCCGCTTTAAAAAGACAAATTCCAAAAATAGTGAAAAAATGCTAATTTTATCTTTACATTGAAAAATAATTGATGTAAATTATATATTTTTAAAAAAGTTAGATGTTTTATAATTTCAAAGGCCTGATCATGAAAAAGAAAGATAGTGAATATTTTAAAGAGCTTCTAACCAACCGTTTGGATGAACTTCTGAACCAAGCAGATAATACAGTCTCAGGGATGACCGCCCCGAAAGAAAATTTTCCGGATCCCACAGACCGTGCTTCCCTTGAATCTGACCGGAATTTTATGCTTCGCATACGAGACAGAGAAAGCAAGCTTATCAAGAAGATAAAAAAAGCTCTTGACCGTATTGAAACCGGCACTTTCGGAGTTTGTGAAAAATGCGGTGAAGATATTACGCTTAAACGTCTCAACGCAAGACCTGTTACAACTCACTGTATTGACTGTAAAACCAAAGAAGAGGCTTTTGAGAAGGCTCTTGGATTATAATCAACATGTAAAAATCGACCTTCATATCCATTCAACCGCCTCTGACGGATCACTTTCTCCATTAGAAATCCTAGCTCTGGCCCAAAAACTTAACCTCGGGGCTATTGCGATTACAGATCACGATACCATCAATGGTTCTAAAGATGCCCTTGCATTTGGGATACCCCCTTACGTTAAATTCTTAACCGGTGTTGAAATAAGCGCGTCTCCCCCGCCATTTTTTCACTGTCCTGGAAGCTTCCATATTTTGGGTTATGCAATCAATCTAGATGATCCTGTCTTGAACCATACACTTGCCCTACTCCAAGAGTCCAGGAAGAATCGAAACCCCAAGATTATTGAACTGCTTAACCGTATGGGGATCGAACTTACATTAAACGAAGTCCGGAATGAGGTGGGAGAATGTCAGCTTGGAAGACCTCACATTGCATGTCTAATGGTAAAAAAAGGCTTTGCTCAATCGATTGACAAAGCATTTGACAAGTACCTGGCAAAAGGTAAGCCAGCATATGTTGACAAATATCGTATTGACTGCGGCAGAGCAATCGAAATCATACTGGGCACCGGAGGGATTCCTGTTCTGGCCCATCCATTTCTTCTTCAAATCAAAAATGATGAAGTCCTTGAAAACCTGATTATCACTCTAACTGAAATGGGGCTGAAAGGAATAGAAGTCTATTATCCGGAGCACACGCCGGAACGTATTGCCTATTATACTGAGATTGCAAATCGCCACGGCTTATTGATAACAGGTGGTACAGACTTTCATGGCTCTATAAAGCCTGAAATAAAAATGGGTTCAGGCAAGGGCAATCTCTTTATACCTTATGAATTGTACGAGAAACTAATTTCAAGTTTAACCTAAATCCTGCAAACAAGGAACCCAAATGGCACAAACAGATCTTTCTGAATTCAAGCGTAAACTTCGCTATGAATTTAAGAATACAGATCTTCTTTACGAATCCCTTAGACACAGTTCATTTGTCAATGAACAAACCGATGCCGATATTCAGGATAATGAGCGGCTTGAATTTCTGGGGGATGCGGTTTTGAATCTGGTTGTGGGACACATTCTTATGCAGCGCTACCCGGACTTAACAGAGGGTGATTTGTCCAGGATGCGAGCCAACCTGGTCAATGAATCTCAACTTGCGTCAATTGCCCGCAAAATAGATCTTGGTTCTTATATTCAACTCGGCAAAGGAGAGATTCAGACAAAAGGCCGGGAAAAGAAATCCATATTGGCTGACACATTTGAAGCAGTCATTGCGGCGGTCTACCTGGATGGCGGTTTAGATGCTGCCTTCAAAATCATTGACAGCCATTTTTCATCCCTGCTGAATTCTATGACACCGCCAACAACAAATCATGACTACAAAAGCCAGATTCAGGAGCTTGTCCAGGTGACGCACAGGTTAATCCCGACTTACATAGTTATTCACGAAAGCGGCCCGGACCATGACAAGACCTTTCGGGTGCAGTTGAAAGTGGGGGAACTCCAGACAGAAGGCATCGGAAAGAGCAAGAAGATGGCTGAACAAGATGCTGCCAGAAAAGGCCTTGATATTTTAAAATCTGGTGCTTGATACTTGTCACTGAATACTCGATGAACCGACCTTTTATCATTCCAATTTTTTTACCCCATGTCGGGTGCCCACACCAGTGCTCCTTCTGCAACCAGACATCCATCACTGGTGTAAAGCATGACATTTTCACCCCCGAAAAACTTCGTTTTCAGATAAATGAATTTCTAAAATTTAAAAACAGACAGAGGCAGTCGGTTCAGGTGGCATTCTACGGTGGAAATTTTCTGGGGCTAAATAAAGATTACATCAAACTTCTTCTTGATGAATCGACAAAATTCGTCAAGAACGGCAGCATTGACAGTATCCGGTTTTCCACACGGCCTGATACCATAGACCATGAACGGCTTGATATCCTTGAAGATTATCCGGTTTCAACCATTGAAATCGGTGTTCAATCCATGGATGACCGGGTGCTGCTCATGGCAAAACGGGGACACACGGCATTAGATACGGAAAATGCAGTGGCGCAGCTAAAGGAGCGAAACTATGAAATCGGTTTGCAGATGATGGTTGGGCTGCCTGGTGATGACGAAACCAAATCCCTGACTACAGCGCACAGGATTGCAGATCTTTCTCCTGATTTTGTCAGAGTTTATCCTACGGTCGTTCTTGCAAACAGCCGTCTTGCCCTATGGTATCAAAAAGGAAAATATACGCCCTGGCCCCTCGAACGATGTGTTACCTTTGTTACAAAACTTTACCTTTTTTTCAGAAATAAAAAGATTCCGGTCATTCGTATGGGGCTTCAGGCATCGGAGAATTTTGAAAAAGGCGCAGCAATCGTGGCAGGACCTTACCATCCTGCCTTCGGGCACCTGGTTTATTCAGAAATTTTTCTTGATATGGCCACAGCCATCATGGAAACTGAAAAGGTATCACATAAAACAATTACCATAAAGGTTAACCCGCGAAGCATCTCCAAAATGAGAGGCTTAAAGAATAAGAACGTCGAAACTCTGAAAAGAAAATTTCACATCAAATCGCTTGAAATTATCCCGGATCCATCCCTTGCAGAGGACAGATTGGCAGTCTCGTCATGCGCCGCCCCCACTAATTAGTGCCTGAACGAAAAGTCCTGTCAGGCTAAATCCGAAATAATAAGGTTTTCGGTCAAGCCCTAACAACCCCTCGCCTGGATGGAACGTGCAGACTCCGGAGATTACAGCTTCTTCCAGTGTCTGATAATCAAACCCAGCACAATCAGTGCCACCCCGACAGCAAGCCAATACTGGTTCTTGTCCAAAAAGTAGTACGAACCGTGTTTCTCTACCTTGAAGGCGGTAATGTTGTAACTGAAAAGAGCCGAACCCAGGATATAAGCCACAGCCTGTCCAATTTTTAACCCGAGTTGCTTTATGTCAATTTGTGCCATTATTAATACCTCCTTTTTGGTTATTTGATTGGCGAACTTTGATGGCTTCGTAAATCCCGCTTGAGCGGGACTGCGTTGCGCTTCATTTCGTCGTCATTGCGGCGTACGCTAAGTACGCACCCTTCGGGTACCGCGTCAGCGGATGACACAAAATTCGCGCGCCTTGAATTTGGTCCCGCCCAGGCGGGATTACTTTGCCATCGCAAATTTGACTTTTTACGAAATCGTTAACTTTAGCAATAACAAAAGTAAAACTCAAGCATGAAAATTGTTACACAAGCTTTTTTCTTCCTGCCCATGAAATATCCGGGCTATGCAAGTATTTCTTGAATGAAGATCCAAATCAGCGTACAGTTCCAAGGAAATTCGGATTAGCTAGAAATCGTACATTTCGACAAATTTAACATTTTCAACTATTCAAAGACGAAAAACATGAAAGACTTAAAATCTATTATTGAAAGATTAAGAGCAAATGTAGAAATATATAAGAAAAATGAAGAAACATATAGGGAAAACGAAAAAAGAGCTCAAAGTTTCTTTTTGGTTGAAAAAAAAATTCTCTCCATACTCAATTTCCGTGCTCTTTTCGAAGAGCTATTGTCGGAAATCAGAGAAAAACGCAATGTGCCTTATGTATGGCTCTCCTTAATTGAAGAGAGCGAGTTGTCCATTCTTATCCAGTCCCTGGAGTCTTCCAATATTCTGAAGAAACACCTGAACCTGATCAATAGAAGCTCGTTTACACAACTTGTCGGCAACACCATGAAGCCGATACTTGTTAACAGCAATTTAAAGCCATATTTCAAGCTTTTTCCCCGGCATACAAAATATGTTATCAAGTCTTTGGCCATAACCCCTATTTCCTTTGACGGTGAAATTATCGGGAGCCTGAATCAGGGGGATATTTCCAAATCGCGTTTCCATCCCGATCTTGACACAAGCCTCCTTGAACATCTTGCCGTGAAGATGTCGCTCTGTCTTTCAAATGTTGCTGCCCATGAAAGATTAAAGTTTCTTGCCAACCGAGATCCGCTTACAGGCCTGCTTAACCGGAGAGTCATGGAACACGTTCTGAAAAGGGAATTTGCCCGTGCAATCAGATACAAAAACAGCCTTTCGGTTGCCTTTATCGATATTGACGATTTTAAGCGCGTTAATGACACTTACGGGCATGATTGCGGGGATGATCTATTAAAGCATGTGGCAGAACAATTGATTAAAATAAGCCGGGAAACCGACGTTGTCGCAAGGTTTGCCGGAGATGAATTTGTCGTTATTCTTCCTCAAACTTCTGCTGAAAACGCAGAACGTCTCATATCCCGCCTCATGGTATATTTCTCAAAGAACCCCTTGCAAACAGGGAAAATTTCAATCCCGGTCTCCATCAGCTTTGGGGTGGCATCTACCGAAGACAAGTCGATCATGACTCCGTTGCAGCTTCTAAAAAATGCAGATAAAAATCTGTACCGGATAAAAAAACAAAAGAAAAAAAGTGTGACTTCGATATCCCGAAGAATAATAAGGTAAAAAAAGCCAGACGAATTTTTCATGAGGAATTCGGGTTAAACAGGATGTCCTTTAAGTACTGCTCCCATTCCATTGGAAGAAGCTGCTTTTTTGCGTTGTTGCATTCCTTGCATGCTGCAACCACGTTACCTTTTGTGCTTCGGCCGCCACGGGCGATGGGCACAATATGGTCCATGGTGAGTTCTTTGGGTGAAACAACTCGGCCACAGTAGTAGCAGACACCTTTGGCCAGGCGGCGTTTCCACCACTGTGACGCCCTGAGTTGTCTGGCTTTGAGGCGCTCTCTCTTTATATCCGACTCATCCAGATCAATTGCAAATGGTTTCATATTTACGCACTGTTTTTTGAAATTATTGATGCCCATGTAAAAAGTCCTTTTTACATGGATTAAGGAATTTAGGAATTAAGGAATTGCGAATTATTTAAAGACATTATGAATGCGCAAAATTGAATAATTCAGCAAGTTTTGACTTTTTACGAAGCCATCATTATTAATTCTTAAATATTTTTAAAAGTCAGATGCATTCTTCATTAGATTAGAAATTCGGGCAAGCCACTTTGTGATTTCTGTATTAAGTATTTCATAAAATCTTTCAGACCCACCCAGACCCCTTCGACCGAAATAATAGTTTATTTCGAGAAACAGAGGTTTTTTTATTTTCTCGTCAAATGAAAACAGAACATCGAAACCAGCCATGTTGATGCCGGTCCGAAAACAAAAATCATTTACCGATTTCACAGCAGCCTCCTGCAGATCCGGATCGGCATCGGCATCGATAACAGCCCCTTTGGCCAGATTGGAGCAAAAGCATTCGGTGTCGTTCTGAATCCGCCAGTAGGAAATATATGTCCGGCCGATGACAACAACTCTTAGCGACCTGTTTTTTGAAGGAATATATCCCTGGATTATAAAACCCGTCTGTCCGGTCTTTTCAAAGTTTCCGGCGGTTTGCAAAACATTCAGAAATTCTGAAGCCGACTTTATCAAATAAACTTGATCCCCTTCTCCGCCCCAGTCAAACTTGAATACAAACGGAAAATCCAAAGCAACCTTTTGGGGAAAACCGCCATAATGTTTGGAAAAGGCGTCAAGATTTAGATATGTTTCGGTTTTTGGATGGGCAACATTTTGTTCCTGAAAAAGCTGAGCCTGACCGATTTTACCCGCATATTTGAATCTTGCATCGAAATTGGGGAAGACATGCCTGCAATTGTTACGCGCCATTTCGTAGAGGGATTGATAGCATCCCTGGGGCAGGATGACGGCATCGGCGGCTTTGATTGCTATAAGATCATCAGCACCGGGATCCCGTCCCGCGCAGAGTAGATTTTTATCAGCCTCAAAGCAGGGGTGATAGGAAAGGATCATCAATAACCAAATCTTCTAAGGGCTTTTGTGTCTTTACTCCAGTTTTTATGTACCCGTACAAAAAGCTTTAGAAAAACCTTTGCGCCCACCATCCGTTCTATTTCTTTTCTGGCCTCAATACCGATCATTTTCAGCCTGCTCCCGTCTTTTCCGATTATCATACCTTTCTGTGAGGCCTGCTCAACATGAATCGTTGCATGAATTATTACAAGGGCGCCTTTTTTCTCTTCGGAAAATGAATCTACAGAGACTGCTACGGAATAAGGTATTTCCTGGCCGGTTAAGCGAAAAACTTTTTCACGTATCATTTCAGCGGCAATAAAGCGTTCCGATAAATCGGTGAGTGCTTCTTCAGGAAAAAAGGGCGGGCCTTTTGGCAGCAGAGCTTCCAAAGCCTCAATGAGTTCTTCAACCTGGGCTCCAAGAATAGCGGAAACCGGTATTATAGCCTCAAAGACATACGCCTTTGTCCATTTATCTATAATCGTTAGCAGCTTAGACTTTTCAACAAGGTCTATTTTATTCAGGACAAGAACAACTGGCTGTTTTTGATTTTTTAGCTTCCTTACCAGATAAGCCTCAGATTCCGGGTCCGGGTTTGCTACGTCAACGACAATAAGGACAATATCCACATCAACCAGAGCTGAAAGTGCTGCATCCACAATTCTAATGTTTAACGTGCCTGTTGCTTTGTGGATCCCGGGAGTATCGATGAAAACCAGTTGTGATGACGGTCTATGTACAACGCCGAGGATACGGTTACGGGTAGTTTGCGGTTTTTTGGAGGTAATTGAAATTTTTTCGCCCAGCATCTGGTTTAAAAGCGTCGATTTCCCCACATTGGGAGCGCCTGCAATGGCGATATACCCGGATTTAAAGTCCATTAATATATCTTTTGTATTCGACATGTTATGTATTTTCGCTTTATGTATGATGGCCTATTAATTGTTCAACTGCATCCCAAACAGAATCTTTTCCTAGGCGTGTTTTGGCAGAAAACAGGATCAGGTCATTATTATCAACACCAAGGTCTTTTGCTATGGAAAGACGCTGTTTTATCTGTTTTGTTTTGGAGAGTTTGTCGGTCTTAGTAAGTGTTAAAATGCTCGGAATACTGTAATACTCCAACCAATCGATAAAGTCGAGTTCTTGCCGTCCTTGTTCCCGTCGGATGTCCATAATAAGTACAACCCCTTTTAACGTCTTTCTTGTTGAAAGGTAAGTCTCGACCATGGGTCCCCACGATTTCTTTACTGAAGCCGGAACCCTGGCATACCCATATCCCGGAAGGTCTACAAATGCAAATGCTTTATTTATTTCAAAAAAATTGATGAGCTGGGTGCGGCCGGGCGTACGGCTTGTTTTTACCAGCCGCTTCCGGCTCAGGATTGTATTGATCAAAGAAGATTTTCCCACATTGGACCGTCCCGCAAAAGCGATCTCCGGCAATTCCGCGGAAGGATACTGAGAAGGCTTGACTGCGCTTTTAACAAATTCAGCAGATTTGATGATCATATATATATATAGATTTTCAAATATTAAATTTTATTTTTTTAATTAATGGTCTTTATTTTCTATTAATATGTTATGCTTTGTGCAAGTCAAGCAAATAAATTGCTTTGCCCGTGTCTGTCAAAGGGGCGTAATAATCCGCTATGTCCGTGTAACTGCTGAAAATATCATTTAAAATTTCTTGACTAAATTCTAAGATATTATACCATCAGTTTCAATTCATGGTGAAAGAAAAAGATTGGGCGAGCCGGGGAAAGGCACGTTGCCCAACTGTGGGTCTTTTAAGCCAAAGCCTGGCCCATCCTCGAGAAGTTTTCAGCCCTGCCATACGTGAATCGGCTTTATCCCTTATTCTGGCGCATAATCATCCCAGCGGTGACCCGACACCGAGCCAGGATGACAAAACCATAACACAGGAATTAAAAGGGAAGGACATCTGTAGTCAGGAGGTCGAACCGGATGGTATAATTTTCAAACCCGCTGGTATCGAAGGGCAGCACATCACCGAGGACGCCGATTACGAAGGGGTACGTGTTCGGTTCAGGGGAACC
>SDBS01004944.1_pt1 | contig 13043 bp, 15 predicted proteins | sample 2277091 | NCBI WGS metagenome assembly SDBS01 (sample SAMN10404972, study PRJNA504765) | marine sediment metagenome | isolation source: marine sediment core GS10_PC15, 163 cmbsf | place: Arctic Ocean: Southern Knipovich Ridge | collected 2010 | reverse complement strand
CCATCTGGTTACCGTAGAGCAGGTACCCCAGCACCTCTGTTGGGGAACCGGCGGCAGTCACGAAAGCGGCATTCGCGCCCTTATCAGCCAGCGTTGCGGTAACATCGGGGAAGGCTGTCAGGGCATTAACGGCATTGGTAGCGGCGCCAGCGGGGAGAGTATATGCAATCGCGTCAGATATTGTGGTGATGTTATTATCAACCATCATCGCAGTTATCGCGGTTGACATATTATGGTACTCTGTCCTTCTTGCCTCCTCCTCGCCCCTGCCCAGGAACCGTCCCACGTTGGGCACGATGACCGCTGCCAGTACGCCCAGGATGGCGACCACGATCAGCAGCTCAATCAGGGTGAATCCCTTCTCTCCTCTTTTGGGCATTCTCATTTTTCCACCTCCATTTACTATAATTTACAGTACAGATAGAAAGTCCTTCTACGCCAGACTAAAATTATAAGATACGCGCGGTGTGCTCACAATACGCCAAACGGGTGATTTTCATGCCAGTGAACTAACCCTTTCGGGCGAGTACCTTCGTTCCTGGGACTGTAATCACGCTGGGTAGCTTCAGATATGACCCGTGCTCCGGCTCAGCCGCTTCCTACTTGTTGAATTGGACCAGCCCCCGGCTCACGGCGTAGGCCGCCGCCTGGCTGCGGTTCGCTAGGTGCAGTTTATCCATGATATTTCGCAGGTGGGTCTTCACGGTATTCTCTGAAATGAATAGAGAACTGGCAATCTGCTTATTGGTTGCTCCTTGTGCCAGTAGCTGCAGGATATCTTTCTCTCGCGGGGTTAGATTACTATTGGCTTCCTTAACAGGTTGAGGCTCACTCACGTGCTCAAAATCTTTGAACTCGCCAAGTAATTTTGTTGCCATCGCCGGAGAGACTATCACACCGCCCCGGGCGATATGGAGAATAGCCAGCACCAGTTCCTCGGGCTCGGTATTCTTCAGGATGTAGCCCTTGGCACCAAACTTCATCGCCGCAAAAAGGTCTGCCTCCTTCTCCGATACCGTCAGCACCAGGATATTAATCTGGGGCAACTCTGTTTGTAATGCCTGTGTAGCTTCCAGTCCGGTACACTTCGGCATCGAAAGGTCCATCACAATCACATCGGGAGTCTTTTCTCCGGCCATTTTTATTGCTTCCAATCCGTTTGTCGCCTCCCCCACCACCTCCAGGTTCTCTTCATTTTTCAGTACCGAAATTATCCCCTGGCGGAACAATGTGTGGTCGTCCACCACCAGCACTTTGATGCTATTCATTCTACAACCTCGCTTTCTCAATAGGAAGGCTGACCACTACTATTGCCCCCTCCCCCGGGGCACTGGAGATTGTCACGTTGCCCCCCAGCCCCTCTGCCCTTTCACTTATGATGTTTAGTCCGTGGTAGCCGGCAGAATGTTCTTCATATTCCGTGGGGTCAAAGCCTTGCCCATTATCTTCTATTGTCATTTCCAGTGTTTCCGTGGTATTTACCAGCTTGATGGTTACCTCGGTTGCGGAGGCATGTCTCCTGACATTGGCTAGCGCTTCCTGTGCTATGCGCAGCAACTGTAACTCGGCAACGGGAGAAAGCTCCGGAAGAACTCCGGAGGTGTCGAACCGAACCTGGATGCCGGTCCTCTCCATAAAGTCACCTATGTAGCCGGTCAGTGTTGGTATTAATTGAATGTCTCTCATCTCGGTGCTCAATTCGTCAATGGCGTCCCTGACATCCTCATAGGTGTTTTCTACAACCTCCTTAATACTGTCAAGCTCTTTGAGCGCCTGGTCGGTATTCTGCGAAGAGAACAGGTTGCCCACCTGCTTTGTTTTCATATTAAGGTAACTCAATGACTGGGCTATTCCATCGTGTACCTCTCTGGCTATTCTTCTGCGTTCCTCAACAATTGCATCCCCTTCAATACGACGGCGAACGTTTATGTTGGTTCTGTAGGCTAACGCGACGATGACAAAGCAGAATAGTGAATACACAATCAGCAGTGTCAGATTATATCCCTGTGCATCCCAAACGAGTCCATCACCCAGCTGGCTCTGGACTATGTGGGAAACGGAGAGAGATACGGTAGCAACAGCAGCCAGGGAAAGCGCAACCTTTTCACTAAAAAGCAGAGACGCTGTCATAATAGGCGTCAGGGAATAGATAAGGAATGCGCTGTTTAGACCGTTGGTGGTGATAACCAGTGCCATACAGATTAAAAAGTCACCTGCCAGTATTATATGGGTAACTGGACTCCCCTCGCGCCAGCGAATTGGCGCGAACACCTTTAAGATGGTATAGATTCCAAGCAGCCCCAGGATTATATAGATCTGAAGGTCGGTTATCCCTAGCGCATCTGGCATAATCTGTATGAACATTACCGCCAGAGCATAAGACAGGAAACGGTATATTGACAGGAGTTGGTAGACAGCTCGTTCATACTTTATTTGCATTTCTCGTTCCTTTTATAAATACTAATATACAAGTCAATCAGTGTCAATGACAGTGGTCACGAGGCAACCTATTGACAACCGGCAACGTTTGTTGATAATATCAATTAACATAAAATATTCAGTTGGGCTAAACTGGTGCACCGGAATGTCGTAGTCTAGAGTATCTGCACCAGGTTAAATAACTGAGAGGTGAGAACAGTTATGGACGCATTGTCTTGGGTTGGCATTGGGGTGGCTGTCTTTCTGATTGGCTTGCTCGTTGCGATGAAAATGCGCCGCTAGAAATCTTGCCGTGCCCGTGTTCTGCAAAAGCGTCGCACCCTGGCTCCGGAAATATCGGACATTCTTTCTCAATGCTGGTCTCTATTCTACCAGGGGTGGGTTAGTCCACTAGTCATAGCTATAAGAAATAGTGTAGAGTAGGCCACCAGGCAGGTCGTCCCGGCCCTGAAGCGCTTGGGCATAGATAATACGGGCATTAGACATATTAACCGTATTACCACCGACGGCCCCAAACAAGTAGATGACATTGGACACGGTAACGGTACCGTTAGGTGCGTACACCACCGCGTCCACCAACGTCCCCTCCAGGGTAATATCGCCGTTCACGGAGGTAAAGAGGGGGATGTTCTCAGAGCCGATGCCGCCACCATGGATTACTATATTGCCCTCGGCAGCTATGTTCTCCTCACCCTCGAAACGGGCGTTATTCACTTCAATATTACCGGTAACATACACCGTGCCTTCAAGGGTTACTATGGTATTGGCCTCAATAGTTAAGTCCCCGTCGATGTACAATGGCCCCAGACCTCGGTCTTCACTGATGACCATGCTTCCAGAAATACCACCTTCTTTGGCTATGCTCTCGTACAGCCCGGAATAATCCCCGGGGAATTTTATCGGTGAAGCACCTTCTGTAGGCAGCCCGGTAACCTTGTCCTGCCCGGTAATGGTGCCCGCGGCGGAGGCACTGCCGTTTACTAGCACGTTCTGACCGAGTAGGTCGATATTCCCGTTGCAGCGGATGTCACCACGACCCGCCTCTGGCGATGAGTCAACCCAAGTGTTTTCAAGGCCTATATAATTCTTGGCGGCAATCACATAGGCAAAGGAACCTGAGGCCATGTTGACATAAGCGGTAATCGTCGTGCTGCCACAACCGCCACCACTGGCAGTGGCGGTTACCTTAAAGATGCCGCTGCCCAGATATTCGGCAGTAGCATTTACCGTTCTTTTGTTGAGGGCAAAACTCTCTTGCAGAGGTGTTTCCGTATATAGGCCCGGGTTGCCGTATAACTTACACAGAACGTATTCCACCCCGGAATCCGCAGTGTAACTATTCAATGTCCTGCACTCAATCAATTGGTGATAGTTCAGGTTGGTAAATGACTGGCCCAGCAACGGGACCACCAGGAAACTGCCTGCTGCTAGCAGGAGTAGAGCCATTAGCAGGACTTGCCCGGACTCCTTGTTCTTCAGCAACTTCATCCTTTACTTGCCTCTCCTCAATAGCCTAAACTGATCCTCTGCTTAATTTCGTAACTTCTGGTTACTTGGGCTGCGTCTTCAGCAGCTGTTACCGTGAGCTTGTAGTGACCGGTGACGGCATCCACCGTACTGAATGTAGTATTGTCAGTATCAATGTAGTCGGCAATCAAAGTCTCTGAAACCAGAGTCTGCGAAGAGTCATAAACCTTACGCTTTAGCTTATTGCCATCGAATAAATACTCAATACCATAATCATTGTTCGGGTCCTCGTCGATCGGGATGTCCAGAGATAGAGCGAAACCATTGGGGTCACCGGGAGTGATACCGCTTGCCATCTGAACATCACGCGAAATCCAGTAACCGGCATTCTGTACCCGCGGCAAGATAATATTCTGCTCCGCAGCTTGGCGATAATTCTTCACTATCGTCGTCGTCGTCGCCCCAATCCCCCCGACAATGACGGCCATTATAGCCAACCCGGCTACTACCTCAATCAGGGTAAACCCTTTTTCCCCCTGTTTCACCAATTTAGTCACTCACCCTGTAGATTGAGACGGCTAATTTCCCCTTACCGTCACGCTTAACCGCTACGGTTATGTTCTGAAGCTCATACCCGCCGGTTTCGCTAAGAATGGTTTCCGGAGGGTTCATTTCAACGGAATAGCCGGCCGCAGCCAGGTCTGCCGGAATATCAATTAGCTCGTAACGGTTGGCGGGGTCATCAGGATCATAATCGGTTACAGCAACGTAATCTTGAGTCTTAATATATTCTATTTGCGATTTGGCCAGGCTGTCCACAGCCACTCTCTCCTGGCTCGCCGAAACTCCCTTCAACGTGGTTGCCAGTCCACTGAGGAAGGCAACAGTAATGACTCCCACAAAAACCAGGCCTACCAGGATTTCAATCAGTAAAAACCCCTTTTGCCTCCGAAGAACCCCGCATCTTCCTCTTCTCACCTGTCTCATAATATGCCCCCTCCCAACCCGGCGTATATTGCTTATCAGATTATTGCCATGTTTTGAGACTCAGGTGTAATCACGTCGATAGTATATTCGATATCATATATCCCAACGAGGGCGATTATAATACGCACTACCTGACCTGTCAAGCTTTTCACAGTGCTTTGGCTAAAATTCTGGGAAAAGGTCATCAAGCAAGCCCTTAAACAGGTTGGTAATCTACTTGTGGCTTAAACAAAAGGGTACCCCAGCCAAAGCTTGAATACCCTTTACCCTAGCGGCAAGTCTGTGGAGCTACACCCACGATGAAGTCAGCGTAGCTCCACTTCTTTGCTATTTCTTGTGAACCTGAATGTTACCTCCCCCTAGCGTACCACTATAGAGAAGATATGAACTCGGATCAAGCACCCAAGCACCTGGGTCGTCAGTACCAATGACGATAAATATCATATCTCCTTTACTGAATCCTGGCTCACCAAGGTCTCGGCATTGTATAAAGAAGGGCTCAGGGGCTTCTCCGTTTACCGAGCACGTTCCACCGAAATAGGATTCGCCTCCTGTCTGGCTACTCACCCATGTGCCGGTAAAGGTACCGTGCATTCTGGTCTTGGTATCATGGACAACCATCTGGAATTGCCCTTTCGCTGCCATTGTTTCCCATTCGCCTGGTAACTGTGGAGGAGGTGGTGGTGCATCCGTGTCACCGTCAGTCGGTTGCGCGTTAAACCCAAATGTTACCTTCCCATTATCTACATCGTTGAACCATCCCCCGCCGGTTGTCTTGCACCCCACTCCAACCAGTGCCAGCACAGCTACCAGGAGGACGGCTAATGCCAATTTTGCCTTCATCTCTCATATCTCCCTTCTTAATTATATATAACGAAAAACAGACAAAAGTGTCAGGTCTTATGCGGCCATATGCTTCGCAGTATTATTCCCCACGTCGCTAAGTGAATTATAATTCATCTTCACTATTCTGTCAATACCGTCGGATGACTCAATTTTCTTTTCCGACTGTAAAGCCGCCGGGAACCGTTTCTTGGGGGCGCTTGCTGATGTACTTTTTCTAGTCTGGTTGATTGAATCAAGGTCAGTTTTCAGAATTCGGGCTTCAATAACTAGACCCTCACACTTCAATTCCCTGTGCCCGGATTACAGTAAGGTTAACCAACGCTACCACCACCAGGATTACCGACAATGGCACCAGCAGTTTTTCCTTCCTCGTCTTTCTCAATATCCACAATACCCCCAGACACAGGACTATCTTCAAAAACAACGCTGGACCAATACCTATTGTGTTCATGATGCCGTACATAATCGAGTTAAATTCCGCTAACTGCGTTGAATACTGCAGCGCCACGTATGTCAGGAAGGAGTCCATAACATTTGCTGCCAAGAATATATCAGTTTTGTAGTCGGACAGACGTATTCGCCTGAGCATGTAAGATTCACCATCGTATAGATAATAGTCTTCGTCTTCAAAGATAGCATTCTGAAATGGCATTGACCATCGCATAAAAGTATGATTTGGGAGTGAGAAAATACTGATGTCCTGATAACCATTTTGGGCGACTGCAGGCACGCTCATCCCATAACTCGACGGAATCAACCGCTCTTCATTCAAGGATAACCTATTGGCAGCTGACACATTGTTAGGGTTATGCCCCCTGTATTGTCATGCAGCCTGTCTGATGATATAATGTCTATGGCTGGGAATGGAAAGCCCCTGATTTATTGAGCAGTTCGTGTAATCTTGGGGTCAAATCCGGACGTAAGAGGTTCGGTATTCTCCCCGAATAGTCAGTCGGATTATTGGGTAGTTAGTTACCAAGTGGCGCATTCGTCTAGCGGTTAGGACACCTCCCTCTCAAGGAGGAGATCACGGGTTCGAATCCCGTATGCGCTACCAGGCTTGACTTTTCCCAGAATTCATACCTATAATACACAAGTTATTTGACAGCAAAGGTCGTGAGGTAGTGCCTGAGTAGCTCAGTTGGTTAGAGCAGCTGTCTTGTAAACAGCAGGTCGTGGGTTCGAATCCCCCCTCAGGCTGGTTATCCAGTTGGCGGTGGTGACTTGTGGAGGGGTGCCGGAGTGGTTAATCGGAGCAGACTGTAAATCTGCCGCCCTTAGGGCTACGCAGGTTCGAATCCTGCCCCCTCCACCACACCCGAAGCCCTAAGGTTGGACTTAACGACAAAAATATGTATAATAGGAGTAGCGCCCACATAGCTCAGTCGGTAGAGCACGTTCTTGGTAAGAACGGGGTCACCAGTTCGAATCTGGTTGTGGGCTTGGACAACGAAGGAGGTCTATAATGGCTAAACAAAAGTTTGAACGGACTAAGCCGCACTGTAATGTGGGTACCATCGGTCACGTTGACCACGGGAAGACAACCCTAACTTCCGCAATAACACTGTGTCTGTCTCAGTCAACCGGAACCGGCTTTCGTGCTTTTGACAGCATTGACAATGCCCCTGAAGAAAAAGCACGAGGGTTGACCATCGCTATCGCTCACATCGAATATGAGACGGAAAAACGACACTATGCTCACATTGATTGTCCGGGACATGCAGACTTTATCAAGAATATGATAACCGGAGCTGCTCAGATGGACGGAGCAATACTGGTAGTAAGTGCTCCCGACGGACCAATGCCCCAGACCAGAGAGCACATCCTGCTGGCCCGTCAGGTGGAGGTCCCTTACATCGTAGTTGCCCTTAATAAGGTGGATATGATGGAGGATGAGGAGCTTCTCGAGCTGGTGGAGATGGAGATGAGAGAACTGCTCAGCAAGTATGAGTTCCCCGGTGACGAAATTCCAATAGTAAGACTGAGCGCACTTAAAGCACTGGAGTGTGGCTGTGGCAAGGAAGACTGCGAGTGGTGCGGCGCGATTCTGAAACTGATGAATGCCGTCGACGACTATATTCCTACTCCGGTACGTCCGAAAGACCAGCCCTTCTTGATGCAGGTGGAAGACGTATTCAGTATCAAGGGTCGTGGCACCGTACCCACGGGAAGAATAGAGAGGGGTACTATTAAAGCCGGAGATGAGGTTGAGATAGTAGGTCTGCATCATGAAACACGCAAAGTAATAGCTACTAGCCTGGAGATGTTTCATAAGATCCTGGACACCGCGGAAGCGGGAGATGCCGTCGGTATTCTGCTCAGAGGTGTAGACCGGAATGAGATTGAGCGCGGGCAGGTGCTGGCTGCCCCCGGCACTATTTCGCCTCACACTAATGCCGAAGCTGAGGTTTATGTGTTGAGTAAAGATGAGGGCGGCAGGCATACGCCGTTCTTCAACGGATATAAACCTCAATTCTATATCGGCACCACTGATGTTACCGGCTCCATTGAGCTACCAGAAGGGGTAGAGATGGTGATGCCCGGTGACAATATTACCATGAAGATAAAACTTATTTATCCCGTTGCTATGGAGAAGGGATTGCGGTTTGCCATCAGGGAAGGAGGCAGCACGGTAGGTGCAGGCAGCATTAGCCGCATTATTGAGTAGATATGGCTAGAAAAACTGACGCTAGGGTTATTATCAATCTCGCCTGCACCGAGTGCAAGGAGAGGACATATACCACTACGAAGAACAGAAGGAATGATTCCCAGCGGCTGGAGCTTAGAAAATATTGCCCTCGGTGTCGTGTTCATCAACTCCATCGAGAAGTAAGGTAGAACCCAAGGGTAGGTGTGATGTCATCCGTGAAACGTGCCACTGCTCCCGCCAAGCGGAGCCGTTCAAGATTTAGATTCATCGGTGATACTATAGCCGAGTTGAAGAAGGTAACCTGGCTGACCAGGCGGGAGGTTGTCTATCTCACCGGTCTGGTGTTACTGGTTGCCGTTAGCGTCGGCATAGTTCTGGGACTTATTGACCTGGGCTTTACTAACATCGTCAACAAACTTCTTCTCGGTGGGTGAAATCGCCTGACAGAGAATTTAGTCCGCCGCTTCTTGGGAAATCATCATCTGAATGAGGGTATTTGTGGAAGAGAATGGAAAGAGTTGGTTTGTGATTCATACCTACTCCGGGTATGAGGAACGGGTCAAGAAGAATCTGGACCAACGTGTTAAGTTTATGGATTCCGGGGATGAGATCTTCGAGGTGGTGATACCTACCGAAGAGGAAGTTGAAATCAGGGGTGGACAAAGACGAACCGTAGCTAGAAAGATACTACCCGGCTATGTTCTTGTTCAGATGACGATGAGCGACCAGAGCTGGAATATCGTGCGTAATACCCCCGGTGTCACCGGTTTTGTTGGCAGCGGCGGCAAGCCAGTGCCCTTAGTTGGTGACGAAGTAGACCAGATATTACAGCAGATGAAGACTGAAGCACCGAAAGTGAAGATTGGCTTCAGGAAAGGGGAGAGCGTACGGGTGACTGGTGGCCCTTTTACCGATTTCGTTGGCACTGTAGATGAAATAGGCACAGAAAAGGGTAAGGTCAGAGTGTTTCTGTCCCTTTTTGGCAGGGAAACGCCTGTAGAGCTTGACCTCTTGCAGGTAGAAAAGCTTTGAGTATTTTTAGATAGGAGTGAGGAGTGGCGAAAAAAGTTGTTACCGTAATCAAACTGCAGATTGAAGCCGGGAAGGCAAATCCGGCTCCCCCCGTAGGCCCGGCCCTCGGCCAGCATGGGGTCAATATCATGGGCTTCTGTAAAGAATATAATGAGCGGACTGCTTCTCAGGCCGGGTCTATTATTCCCGTTGAGATAAATGTCTATGAAGATAGGTCGTTTAAGTTTATCACCAAGACCCCGCCGACCACTGATTTATTGAGAAAGGCGGTGGGCATAGAAAAGGGGTCTGGTGCTGCCGGGAGTGAAAAAATGGGTGTCTTATCCCGGGAGAAACTCGCTGAAATAGCTCAGTCTAAAGCTAAGGACCTGAATGCCACCACTACTGAAGGGGCGGAACGTATTGTTGAGGGTACCGCCCGCAGTATGGGGATTGAGGTTGAGCAGAAATGACCAGACGTGGTAAGAAGTACCAGGAAGCAGTCAGTCAGCTGGACAGGACGAAGGATTATCCTCCTGAGGAGGCCGTTAAGATGACCAAGGAGATGGCCTCCGCTAAATTTGATGAGACCGTTGAGCTTCATCTTCGGATGGGCGTTGACCCCCGGAACGCCAATCAGCAGGTGCGCGGTGTCGTTCTGCTACCGTATGGATTGGGAAAGCAGGTGCGGGTGCTGGTTTTTGCCCAGGGTGAAGCACAGAGAGTTGCCGAAACAGCCGGCGCTGATTTTGTTGGCAGTGATGAATTAGCCAAGAAGATTGAGGACGGCTGGCTGGAGTTTGATATGGCAATTGCTACCCCTGATATGATGAGCAAAGTAGGTAAGCTGGGAAGAGTCTTGGGTCGGAAGGGTCTGATGCCCAATCCCAAGTCAGGTACGGTGGTACCTGCAGAAGACCTGCCCAGGGCAATCGAGGATGCCCGCAAAGGTCGGGTGGAATTCAAACTGGACAGGACAGCCATCATTCATGTGCCTCTGGGTAAGGTTAGTTTTGAAGAAGATAAGCTGATGGGCAACCTGACCGCAGTCGTGGAAGCAGTGGTCAAGGCTAAACCCGGTGGCGCCAAGGGCCAGTACGTCAGGAGTGCCTACATAACCAGTACCATGGGACCGGGTATTAGACTCGACCTCAGACCGACCCTCTCTTTAAGCTCAAGTTAGTTTCACTGGAACTTAAAATAAGAACAGGCTTACCGGTGAAGAATCCGTGTGGCAATATTTTGACCAGAAGGAGGGAAGATGGCAGGTATCACATCGTACGGGGCGTACATACCGTATTCCAGGTTGCCCCGGAGCGTAATTAACGAGGCTTGGGACAGAGGGGGAGGACGCGGTGAGAAAGCAGTGGCTGGTATTGATGAAGACCCGATTACCATGTCAGTCGCTGCTGGCATAGACTGTCTGAAGGGAACCGACCCTCACACCGTTGATGCTCACTTCATGGCTACAACCTGTGCCCCCTACAAAGAGAGACAGAATGCGACCATTGTCGCCACTGCTCTTGACATTCCCCGCGACGCTCGAAATGCCGATTTCTCGAATTGCCTTCGGGTGGGTGCCGGTGCTCTACTGTCCGCTCTGGATGCCGTTAATGCCGGCTCTCTCAAGAACGTCTTGGTGACTATTTCCGACCAGCGTCTTGGGGGTGCTTCCGGGGAGGACGAACAGAACCTCGGCGATGGCAGCGCTGCCTTTCTCATTGGCAATGATAAAGTGGCCGTCGAGATAGAGGGTAGTTATACCCTGTCTGAGGACTTTGTCGACTACTGGAGGTCTCATGAGGATAAGTTTATCCGCTCGTGGGAAGACCGCTTTGGTCGCGATGCCGGATATACCTCACTGCCTGTTGAGGCCGCCAAAGGGGTTATGGAAAAACTCAGTCTAACCCCGAAAGACATATCTAAGCTGTGTTTGTACGGTGCCAATGCCAGAGCGCATGGGACCCTGGCTGGCAGATTGGGCTTCGAAGCAGCTCAGATTCAAAACTCGCTGCTTGATACCGTCGGTAATACTGGTGCCGCACTCCCCTTAATGATTCTGGTCGGCGCCCTGGAAGAAGCCGAACCGGGTGATAGAATCCTGATGGTTGATTGGGGAAATGGCAGCGATGCTATTGTCTTCAAGGTTACTCCTGAGATTAAGAAGATAGGTGACCGCCGGGGAATAAAGAGCCACCTGGAAATCAAGAGGACGCTGGATAGCTACGGCAAGTACATGCGCTGGCGTGATATGGTGTCGCTGGCACCGCTTTCCCGTCCTTCCGGTGCTCCCGTTTCTATGGCTGCCGAGTGGCGCGAACGCCGCACTGGTTTGCCTCTTTACGGTGTCAAGTGCAACAACTGCGGTACCGTTCAGTTGTTCATGACCGCTTCTTCAATGCGCGCCCACGTTTGTCTCGAGTGCCAGGCTAAGGACAACTTTGAGCCATACCTGTTCGCCGACAAAACCGGTAAGGTTGTCAGCTTCAGCCACGACTATCTCGGTGGTGGCATTGACCCACCGGCAACGCGCACGGTAGTTGATTTTGAAGGAGGCGGCAGAGGCCTGTTTGATATGGTCGACCGTGACCCCGAAGAAGTGAAGGTGGGCATGGAGGTGGAGATGACCTTCAGGAAGATAGCCTACGTAAGCGGGGTTCATAACTACTTCTGGAAATGTAAACCCGTCAGGGACTAATCGTAAAATTAAGTAATCAAGGAGGTAACGAAAATGCCGGGAAGTATTAAAGATAGGGTTGCTATCGCTGGAATGGGCTGTACCAAGTTCGGGGAACGCTGGGATGCCAGTGTTAACGACCTCTTGGTCGAATCTGCCTACGAAGCATTTGAAGATGCCGGAATAGGCCCTGAGGACATTGAGGCCGCCTGGATAGGAACCACCACGCAAAGCACTGGGATGACTCTTTCTGAACCACTCAGACTCCAGTATATTCCCATTACCAGAGTTGAAAACGCCTGTGCCACCGGTTCAGATGCTCTCAGGAACGCCTGCTATGCCGTCGCTGCTGGTATTTACGACATCGTCTTGGCCATCGGCGTTGATAAATTCAAAGACAGCGGTATCAGTGGTTTGAGTGACGGTGGCATACCCGGCCCCGGTCATAATATGATGGCTGGAGCGTCCGGCCCCCCACCCGCCCAGTTCGCCATGCTGGCCACCACCTATTTTGACCGCTATGGTCTCAGTGACGAAAAGGGTAAGCATATGATCGGCAGGGTCTCCTGGAAAAGCCATGTCAACGGCGCCCGAAATAATAAGGCTCACTTCCAGAGGGAAGTAAGCATGGACACGATTCTCAATGCTCCGATGATTGCCTCGCCTCTGGGATTGTATGATTGCTGTGGCGTTAGTGATGGCTCGGCAGCAGCCATTGTTACTACCCCTGAAATAGCCCGGAGCTTCCGCAAAGGTAAAGAGCCACCAATGTTTGTCAAAGCCTTGCAGATAGCCAAGACGCCTCGTGACGGCAACTTCTACACCAAGTTCGACTATAACCACATTTAAGCTACCACAAGCGATGCTTAAGCAACCTACAAGAAGGCAGAAGTCACTCACCGACGTGAGCAAAACAATATGGCAGATGTGCCCGCGTGCATCTCAACCACTGAGTCACTTACAATG
>SDBS01004943.1_pt1 | contig 13043 bp, 5 predicted proteins | sample 2277091 | NCBI WGS metagenome assembly SDBS01 (sample SAMN10404972, study PRJNA504765) | marine sediment metagenome | isolation source: marine sediment core GS10_PC15, 163 cmbsf | place: Arctic Ocean: Southern Knipovich Ridge | collected 2010 | reverse complement strand
CGTGATTTTCATTGTCAGATTAAGATCGACCGTGTCGCCGTCGGCCCACTTGCGGTCAATCAGGATATACGCTCCGGGACGGGATTTGACCGCCGTTTTTTTGCCGTTGATTATTAACTCCGGTTTTTCACACCAGGCGGGCACACGCAAGTAAAGCGGGAAGCGAACCGGCTTGTCGGTTGTGATGGTCAGTTGGATGTTCTCGCCAAATGGGTAGCGCGTCTCCTCCGTGATTGTAACCTCAGTACCGTCGCCGACTTTTGCTGTGACCTTACATGGTGCATAGAGCACAGCGGCCAGGCCATTGCCCGGGGTTGCCATCCAGAGGTGCTCGGCGTAATAAGGCCAACCGTGGCCGGTGTTATGCTGACAGCAACGGTGACGGTGCGGGTCAAACAACAGCATCGGCCCGCGGTTTTGCAGGCCCGGGGATTTGTTGTGCCGGTCGCACAATATCATATTCGGGGCGGTCAGATAATGCAGCGCCTTGAGGTCGGGCGTAAAAGCCGCCGGCAGCGAGTTGAACGCCACATCCTCGCATCGGTCCGCCCATTTCGCATCGCCGGTAATCGTCAGCAGTATTTCGTGTGAGAGCATCATTTCGACCATGCCGCAGGTCTCGACCGCCTGCCTGGGCCCTGTAAAGCCGGGCCGGCAGTTCTCATCACCGCCGAACATCCCACCCGGCACTTGGCCGTACATGTCCCTGATCTTTCGCCAGTTACGCTCGGCGGCCCGGAGGTGATTCGGATTCTTCGATTGCATGTAGAACGTGGCCGGCTGGCCGAAGCCTTGAGACATATTCACGTTATGCCAGTTGATTACGTCCTTTTCCCATTCAGCGGTGCGCCGGTGGACTTTCTTAGCAAGGTCCAGCAGGAATTCATCCCCGGTCCGGTTGTAGAGCCAATATACGCTGTACAGTAAATCACCACCCCGCATCCGCGGCCAATACCCAACTAAGAACCGCTCTTCGGGCACGGTCGAGAGATATTTCATATAGTTGGTCATCAATTTGATTACCCGCTCATCATTAGTGAACTCGTAGTAGTTCTGCAGGCAGAAGAGCATTATCATATTGGGCCAGAGGTCTTCACGGCCCTGGAGGCGCGTCGCGGCGCCCTTGCGTCCTTTATCGGGTCCGAACCAGCCGTCGGCTTTCGGGCTTCGAAGCGCAGCCTCGATCCAGATTTTGGATTCAGTTATCATTCGCTCGTTGCCGAGGATGTAGCCGCAGTTACTGAATCCCTTGAGCCAGTAAACAGGCTCTTCCCAGCCGTGCAGCCCTTCGCCATCAGGATTAAGCCACGCATTTTTTTCTTTCTTGAGGAAATCGCTGATTTCGGTCAGATGTCCGTGGAACCCATCCGCCTGCAGTTCGAGCTGCCTGCGCACCCAGCCTTGCGGTTCAATCGCACCTATTGTCAGCTTTATAAGAGGGCTTGGCAGTAACGGTTGACGGTTGCTAATATAGAAGTCGTTTTTCGCTTCGGTGCTCGGCCGGTCAATTACGCGAACGTCTGCATTGGAGAAGTGGGCAAAGGCAGGGAGCAAAATAATCAGCGCTATACTTAATAGGATATTTTTGGACATTATCAGCCCTTTCGGATTAAGAGAATCAAAAGATTTCCTCGTAAAGGCACTCATTGGGCCTTTAACAGATTGCCTTTTAGCCTAAAAATGGCGAACGGAAGCCCGATTATAGGTAAAAAACTGGATATTGCTAACGAAAAATATGCCACAAGAGCACAAATCAAGGTACATCCGAAAAAAAACAAAAAAATTTTTTTTATTGACATTATGTGTTACGTATGTAACAATTGTAAATGTTACAGGTGTAATAGTAAGGAGGCTAATATGAAAAAGACCCCGAAAATCTCAGAAGCCGAGTGGGAAGTTATGAAAGTGCTGTGGAGCACTTCACCGGCGACCGCCAACGATATTGTTAAGAGACTGTCCGGAAAGACGCATTGGAAGCGAGAGACTATAAGGACGCTGATTAATCGGTTAGTTCAGAAAAAGGCAGTGGGCTTTGAGAAAAAGGGCAGACAGTACCACTACTTCTCGCTTGTTACGGAGGCCGAATGTATCAAGACTGAAGCCAGGTCGTTTCTGAGGCGACTCGGCGGCGGCTCGATTGAGCCGATGTTAGCGGCTTTTGTCGAAGAGGAACATCTGTCCCCGGAAAGAATCGCCAGGCTAAGAGAAATCCTCAAAAAGGCCGCTGACAAACAAAATAAGAAAAAGAAGTAATCACAATAACGAAAGGGCTGAAAAATGGAGGCCTTAAATACACAGTTATTGCAATTCTTTGATTGGCTTTTGTGGGTGAGCATACAAGGCAGTGTGCTGATTGTTTTGATTGTCCTTGTCCAGCTAATCCTGAGGCGCAAATTGGGGATTCGCTGGCACTACTTTCTCTGGCTGCTGTTATTGATACGCTTAGCGATGCCCTGGTTGCCTCAGAGCAAAATAAGTGTCTTCAACTTAGTTCCAAAATCTATTCAACAGGGACGGATAATAGAGGCCATCTCGGAAAGCGATGATGTCGGTCACTTTGGTTATTATTCAAGTATGCGCCCCACAGAGGCCCAGGAAACAAAGCCGGAAGGTGACTCTGAATCTGTCTTTATTGGATTTGTGCGTATGCTGCCTCTACTCTGGCTGGTCGGGACTGTAGTTATATCCGGTTACGTTTGTGTGCGCAACATCAGTCTCTGGCTGACCGTCAAACGCGAGCGGCCGATTACGGACCAGAAGATTCTTGAATTGTTGGAAGACTGCAAGATGCAGATGGGTGTCCAGACAATTTTGGGTGTGGTTGTAAGCGATAGAATAAAAAGCCCGGCCCTTTTTGGTTTTATTCGGCCAAGGCTGCTGCTGCCTCAGGGTATGCTCGAAACTTACGGCCTTGAAGAGCTGCGCTATGTTTTTATCCACGAATTAGCCCATCTTAGACAGCGTGATATCTATTTAGGCTGGCTGATGGCGCTGCTGCAAGTTGTGCACTGGTTTAATCCGCTGATGTGGTTTGCATTTGGCCGGATGCGGGCGGACCGTGAATTAGCCTGCGATGGACTGGCAATCTCGATGATGAACTCAGATGAGCCGCCCAAATATGGCCGGACTATTGTTAATCTTTTGGAGAATTTCTCCCAGGTGCGTTACCTGCCCTCGGTGGCGGGCATATTAGAAGATACTTGTCAAATTGAAAGGAGAATTAAAATGATTGCTGATTACAAAAAGACCTCGCGCACACGGTGGGCCGGGGCAATGCTGCTTGTTGCAGCATTAGCCTGTGTAGTCCTGACCAACGCCTATGTGGCCAAGGCGGACTTCGTCTTCGGCACTCCCACTAATCTTGGGCCGACTGTCAACAGTTCGGCTCAGATGTTCGCGCCGAGCATCTCGGTCGATGGTTTGGAGCTCTACTTTACATCCAACCGGCCCGGCGGGTATGGTGGTTACGACATATGGGTAACGATGCGGGAAACGACAGACGAGGACTGGGGCAACGCGGTGAATCTCGGGCCAATTGTCAACAGTTCGGCTGCTGAAGGTCTCCCGAGCATTTCGGCCGATGGGCTGGAGCTCTACTTTAGCGACTACTGGTCGGGGCTTCGGCCCGGTGGGTCAGGTAATTACGACTTATGGGTAACGACGCGGGCAACGAAAGACGACGAGTGGGGCACGCCAGTGAATCTTGGGCCGATTGTCAACAGTTCGGCTAACGATTTCACGCCGAGCATCTCAGCCGACGGCCTGTCGCTCTACTTCGAGTCCGGCCGGCCCGGCGGGTATGGTGGTGACGACATATGGGTAACAACGCGGGCAACGACAGATGACCCCTGGAGTACGCCGGTGAATCTGGGCCCAACAGTGAACAGTTCGGCTCAGGAAGGGGGCCCGAGCATCTCGGCCGACGGTCTGTCGCTCTTCTTTGGCGGTTACTACTTCGGGGCAATTCGGCCCGGTGGGTACGGCGGTGCCGACCTATGGGTTACGATGCGGGCAACCGTCTCCGACCCCTGGGGTACGCCGGTGAACCTTGGGCCGATCGTCAACAGTTCGCGTGATGAGACTACCCCGAAAATCTCTGCTGATGGCCTGACGATCTACTTCGGCTCCAACCGGCCCGGTGCGTACGGTTCTTGGAACATATGGCAGGTGAAAATCCTGCCGGTCGTTGACTTTAATGGCGATGGAATTGTTGATGGTATCGATATATGTATGATGGTGGATTACTGGCATACAGATGAGCCGTTATATGATATTGCCCCGATGCCTTTCGGTGACGGCATAGTAGATGTTAAAGACCTTGTCCTCCTCGCTGAGCATTTGACGATAGAGGTGGATGATCCTAATGAACCTAATCTACCCTAACCTCATGGTGCACTGAAGATAGAAGGCGTCATCATCCAGGATAGCGATGGTACGTTAGAACGGCATTACGAGTTAATTAGCGAATAAGCGAATAAGCCATCCCCAAGTGAGTCCCAATTCTTCGGGACTCGCTTGAGGCTGCCACAGGTCGTCTATATACGGCATTCCGTCATCCATATCCGGCATATCGAGTGAAATTTCTTGACTGTATGTTGTAATAGTGTATAATAATACAGGGCAGGCAGTATGGAGAATAAAGGGTATGCAATTCGGTTTACCTGAATTTCCACAGCTCTTACAACTGAGGTATCTTTGCACACGAGGCGTGCTATAAATATTAGCGAGTTTCCGGGGATAGACAATGAAACGTGCGACCGTGGTTTTCACGGCTGTTTTAATAGTTTTGCAGCTCTGCGGCAGTCTTTGGGCGCGGCCGAGGGGGGCGGACGAGGCTGAAAAGGTGGTAACGGGCTGGCTCAAGGCCGAGGCCCAGCCGCTTGGCACGACCCTTGGCCGGCGGGTAGTCAAGGTTGAGACCTTTACCGGTGATAATGGTGAGCCGATTTATTACATCGTAAATTTGCAACCCACCGGTTTTGTGGTTGTCTCGGCGGACGATTTGGTTGAGCCGATTATCGGTTTTGCTGATGACGGCACATTCGAGCCATCAGATGAGAGTCCATTAGGGGCGTTAGTAACCAACGACCTCAACGGGCGAATTGCGGCGGTCCGGAATACCTTTAGCCTGCAAGTGGAGAGACCCGGCGGACCTGGAGGCAAGTGGAGGCACTTTATCGGACTTGCGGAGGCATCCGAAAATGGCTTTGTCTTGATGGGGCTGAGTTCGATTCCCGATGTTCGCGTGGACCCGTTTGTGAAAAGCAAATGGGGTCAGAGTGATATCTGCGGCAAGAACGGCTATAACTATTACACTGCCAATAACTATTACTCCGGGTGTATAGCGACGGCCATGGCCCAGGTGATGCGGTACCACGAGTACCCGATTGCGAGTATGGAAATTGGCCGCAAAGGGTTTCAGATTCAAGTCGATGGCATATCGGAATATGTATATACGCGTGGCGGTGACGGCAATGGCGGGCCGTACGATTGGTCCCTGATGGTACTTGAGCCGGATTGCAGCACAACCCTGGAACAACGGCAGGCCATTGGGGCGCTTTGCTACGATGCGGGTGTTGCCGCTGAGACGGAATACTCGCACAGCAGCTCATCCTCCGACCTGCTCAATGCGAGGGATGCGTTGTTAGGCACTTTCAAGTATAGCAATGCCGTCCGCGTCTGGGATAACGATAGTAATATTGGAGGTGACTCGCTGAATAATATGGTCAATACCAACCTCGATGCCGGCTATCCTGTAATCCTCGGCATAATAAACAGGGAGGCCGAGACGGGACATGCCGTTGTTGCCGACGGATATGGTTACGACTTCTCGACGCTCTATCACCATCTTAATATGGGCTGGAACGGCAGTGACGATATATGGTACAACCTGCCAAGCATTGATTATGCCGGGCCGGGAAGCTATAACACTATTAGCGGCTGCGTCTATAATATTTTCACTACCGGCTCAGGCGAGATAATCAGCGGGCGCGTAACCGATATGTCCGGCAATCCTATCGTCGATGCCACGGTCATGGCTTATGGAGGCGGGGTTTCCTATACCGCAATAACAAACAGCAAGGGTATTTATGCCATGGCGAAGGTCAGATCATACTCGACGTATATAGTAAGGGTAATAAAGGCCGGGTACAATTTTACACTGCAATACGTAACTACACAAAAATCCGGGAACTCCCGGCACTCATCCGGGAACAAATGGGGCATTGACTTTGTCGGGGACGACACTTCTGCTTTTCCTGCTGCATCAGACTGCTTCATGGAGGACTTTGAAACGGTTGATTTCAGCAAATTTCCGTGGGTGCATTCCGGTAACGAAAGCTGGACCATTACGCCGATGGAGATGTATACCGGCACTTATAGCGCCCAGGCCGGCCGGATTATCGGCAATGAAAGTACTACTCTGCAGGTGAAACTTGATTGCGTATCCGGGGACATCATGTTCTTTCGCAAAGTCTCTTCTGAGCTGTGTTGTGATTATTTGAAATTCTACATCGATGGAGTGGAAAAGGGCAAATGGTCAGGCACGAAGGATTGGGCTATGGTAACCTTTCCAGTAGAAGCGGGCACAAGAACCTTTGAGTGGACGTATTCAAAAGACGGTTCGGTATCCAGAGACTTCGATACCGCATGGATTGACGATATAGTATTTCCGGTCGAGTGCGATCAGAGCTTGTTGGACAGCCGGCAGCGCGAGGCACTTTGCGATTTTGACGGTAATGACAAGGTTGATTTTGCTGACTTTGCTATTCTTGCGAGCCAATGGTTGGGATCCCGAAAGGCGGGAAGCCTGCAACGTGGAATATCCGGTTCGGCCGACTTGAATAGTGACGGCGGTGTGGATTTTAGAGACCTGGCTATATTTGCTGAACACTGGCTTGTGGATTTAACGCTCTATACAGGAAAGCAGTGACACTACGGTTTTAAGTTTGCCGGTTTCTCAGATTAGTTGTGGGACTGCTATTCGAGGCTTAACAGCCAGTTGGCAGCAAGGCGGCCCAAATCGTCGATGTCCACATTACCGTCACCGGTAAAGTCAGCCCCTCCACATTGAGCACAGTCGGTGAGGGGCCAATAAGCAGCGAATAGGGCAAAATCTGCGAAATCCACATCGCCGTCAGCATCTATATCGCCGAGTTTGGGTTTGCCCCGGTACAGGTGCACCTTTCCGTCGCCGGCTCCGATGAGCACATCGGGGTATGCGTCCGGAGTCCAGTAGCACACCGAGGGCCTGGAGCGAGGTGAGCCCGGAAGGTCAATCGGGACACCATTCGACTCAACAAACGAGTAGCCCGAGAAGCTCGGCTCGGCATCGGTTCCTACGTTTCTGTAGTATAGTAACTGGCCATCAGTATTACCTGTAAGCAGGTCTTTTTTGCCGTCGCCGTCCAGATCGAGAATTACGGGACTGGAACGTCTGCTCGGGACGACTAAGTCCAAACCATCTTCCTGGGCGAAGATTCCTGAGGGATTTGTGTGGTAAAAGCTCGGTGGGGTTCCACCGGTACAGCCGCAGTTAATAAAAATGCGTATCTTGCCGTCAAGGGCACCAACGACCAGGTCTGCCATGTTATCATTGTCCCAATCCAGAAGCGTGGTGGTCGCTCGGGCTCCCACGTCAAGATTTGCTTCTTCGAAACCGACCTTTATCATCTGCCCGGCATCAAAAACCGGTTTTTTATCGGTGCCAGTGTTTAGGAAGATTTTGACGGTCCCGTCAGCCTGGCCCACAAGCAGGTCCTTGCGTTCGTCCTGGTCCCAATATTCCACCCTTGGGAAGCAGCCCAGACAGCCGGACGCAGGGCAAGTCAAATCGGAGCCGTTGGACTGGGCGTAGAAGTAATCTGAGAATTGCGGATTGGATTCGGTTCCCACATTAAGGTACACACGGACCTTCGCGTCTCCAGAGCCGCCTCCCTCGCCGATAATAAGGTCATTCAGCTTGTCGTTATTCCAGTCCACGAAGGACGGCACAGAGTAACCGGGCACCTGGATATCAAGTCCGTTGGCTTGAACGAGCTCTTCAGACCCAAGATTGAGCGGTGTGCTATCAGCAAATCCGGCGGTTGTGGTCATTGTCAACGCACAAACGACCAACATAATCAATACTACACCTTTCATCTTACGCCTCCACTTACACTATCCTTGAACAGATATTAGTGTATCCAACCGTTATGAAAATGTCAAGCAAAAACTGTGTTAATCATCTGAAAAAAGAGCGGCGTTATTTACGCAGGATTTATTATCGGTCGTTTCCTGCCTTCCGATAACTCGGTGATTTACCCTTCAGCCCTGAATGACCGGGGTTTTTTAACGCTGTTAGTTGCTCCCTTAACAGTTATAATTGTTATTTATGAATGAACAAACCAAAGCTGCTTCTACGCCCGGCGTAAACAATCTTACCATTACAGTAACCTATGACAATAATCCCTGTGAGCAGGAACTGGAAACCGAGTGGGGCTTTGCCGCGCTCGTAACCGGCAGCGATAAAAACATTCTCTTCGATACCGGCGGTGGACGCTTGCTGCTCGAAAATATGGAAAAATTAGCGATAGAGCCCAACAGCGTAGATGTGGTTGTTCTCTCTCACATTCATCCCGACCATACTGGTGGGTTGGCCGGCTTTCTTGAAAAGAATCCCAACGTTACTGTTTATCTGCCAAAGTCATTTCCAAAAAAGTTCAAAGATAACGTGCGAGACCATGGGGCAGGGATAATTGAAGTAGAACAGTCTATGCAAATTTGTGAAAATGTTTATTCGACCGGCTTACTTGGAAGACTTATTCAAGAGCAGTCTTTAATTATCCGGACAGATAAGGGCCTGGTAATAGTTATTGGCTGTTCACATCCGGGTATCGTGAACATCGTGAATACAGCAAAAGACTTGATAAAAGATGATATCTTTCTGGTAATGGGCGGCTTCCATCTCGAGTGGGCGACCAAAGGCAGTATAGAAAAAACCGTCTCGGCTTTTAAGCAATTGGGCGTAAGCTACGTCGGTCTCTGTCACGGCTCGGGCCACAAGGCAAGAAGCCTGTTTGAAAAGCATTTCGGCAGCAAATACATAAATACCGGTGCAGGAAAAGTAATAACTTTGGCCGATTTACAATGAAGATTGACTAAAGCAGGGTTCTTTGCTACCTTTTTTTTACTGCTCATGCAGACCGAAGCGAAGCGTAAGTTCAGCACTTACAGCGTTAGTGCTGGGAAAAACTCAGGCCGCATCAGAACCCATCCGGCCAGTCAAATAGCCGAATTGACACCTTGAGGCTGGAAGGGGCTGCTGGAGTACAAGTATATAAAAGGAAAAATTTTCAATCGGAGGAAATATTTGGGGAAGATATGATATAAGGCTGCCCCGCCTTATACAAACGCAAGCAGTTTTGAATCGCCTTTGTGAGTTCCTCTCGTCCCGAAGACTGGGCCAGTTCAAGGCCATCTTCAGCAGTAGCGACGGCTTCAGAAAATCTGCCCGCGGCAGCATAAGCGGCAGCCAAAGTACCTAATAGTTCAGGATTTTCATAATTGGTAAATTTACAAGCTGATTCTGCCAGTTGAACAGCTTCGGTGCCATTGCGGAACTTAGGATTTTCATATGTCGCAAGGAGCAAGGCCAGATTGTTCATAGGCATGGCCCAGTTAGGTTTAAGTCGCAGCGCTTCTTTAAAGTGGGTGATAGCTGCAGGGATTTTATCCACTTCAACCAGAGTTCGTGCCAGATTATAGTGTGCCGAGGCAAAATCGGGCTCGATTCGCAGCGCCTCGGTATAGTGCTTGATGGCTCCATCGAGTTTGCCCCGCAGGCCCAGAAGGATTCCGAAGTTGTTGTGTGCCATGACGAAGTCCGGCTCAATTCGCAACGCCTCGGTATAGTGTTTGATGGCTTCATCAGGATTGCCCTGCTGAGCCAGGGCGCTTGCGAGGTCGTTGTGGGCCTCAGCAAAATCGGGTTTGATTCGCAGCGCCACGCCAAAGTGTGTGATTGCTTCATCGAGTTTGCCCTGCTGGGCCAGAGCGCATCCGAGATAGTTGTGAGCATCAGCAAAATCAGGTCTGATTCGCAGCGCCTCGGTATAGTGCTTAACGGCTTCTTCGAGATTACCCTGATGGGCCCGGGCACGCCCCAAATCGTTGTGGACATCAGCAAGATACGGTTTGATTCGCAGCATCTCCTTATAATGCTTGATAGCTTCTTCCATATTGCCCTGCCGGAACAAAGCGTGTCCGATATTCCCGTGTGCGGAGGCTGAGTCAGGCTCGATTTGCAGCAATTTGAAATAATTCGTTATGGCTTCATCCAGCATATTTTCTCCATAGTAAAGGTTAGCCAGATAAAGGTACGAAAGGGCCTTGTCAGGCATAAGCTCAATATTCTTCTCTATGGTGTTTATTTGAATTGAGATGCATTTTTGCTTTAGCCTATCGTCTCTGAAAATAGAATAGTCTATCGAGTTCTTGGCAGCATACGTTTCTATAAGCTTAAAGAAACGCTCCTTTTGTGATGGCGTCGCTTCTGATAGGTCAACCATATCACGAAATGGCTCATAGACTGAGACAGCATATGCGGCAAAGTCAATTTGTGCATCGAGATTTGTTGTAACCTGCTGAATTATATTTCTTGTTCCGGGGCTGAGCCATTTTTTATCTGCAATATTTTTTATTATCAATGGGTCACTGTCGTGTATCAGTTTCGGAGCTTCGAATTCAAGCCTGGGCCGACTGTCCGTATTGACAGGGCCCTGACCGAAGAGTCTGTGAAGGTCTTCAGATACTATGAGTCTGTATAGCAATCTGGCGTCTCTGAGAGTTACATTTCTTGATTGTTGGATGCAGGAGAGCTTTTGTTTCGCTCTGTCCAGAGATAGCTGCTTTTCACCTTTAAGTCCGACCAACAGGTAATCCTGGCCCCTGGAAGAAGGGCCAGTCAAAACTAAAAGGCTGTTTGGAAAGACCTCCGCAAAGGTCCGGCCGACAAGGGCAAAAGTGGACCAGTCCATCTCATAGGATTGGAGCCATTGAACAAATATCCCATCCTTATTAAGTTGCTTTTTCGCCAGAGTAAAAAAATCACGCGTAAATAGAGCTGCCACACCCGCCATCCAGGGATTGGATGGCTCCGAAATAATCACATCATATTTCTGTTTGGTTAGCTGCAGATGAGCTCGCCCGTCCTGAATAATGAGATTCGTTTTAGGGTCAGAAAGTACATTGTTGTTCCATGGGAGAAAGAAGTTACTTGCTGCAACAACCTGGCGGTTGATGTCGACGACATCGATTTGCTTTATATCATAATGGAGTATCTCCCCGGCGGTTATGCCGCTCGCAAGGCCCAATACCATAATCGTTTTGGGATTACGGTGGAAGAGCATCGGGAAGTGCGCTGAGAGTGTTTGGGTTGTCATATCTCCTTGTGACGAAGCGTCTGCTTTCCCGCTGTTTTCCAATATATATTCAACACTGCCAAGTGGACCTGCATATTTTCGCACTGTGGTAAAACCGCCGATGCCGTCTCCGTAATATACCAGTTCGCCATACGCGAGTCTGGTCAGTATTTTTGGGCCCTGCAAAAGTGTTTCCAGCCAACCGCGGTGTTCTACCTCGGTCTCGATTTGATCGAAGCGATAGTATCTACCTTCCGAAAGCAAGTAACGATTCCACATAGGAAAATGAAGGCAGAGAAACAACCCGACAAGGGCTGGTGCTGCTACGCAAGCCCACTTAAATATGCTTTGCTTCTTTTTACCAAGGATGATGGCTGCGAAAATCAAAGAGACAAGAAGTTGTAAAGCAATGACGACACTCAGACTCTTTTCTTTTCCAAGCAGGGGTATGAGTAGGAAACCGGCACAAAATGAACCTAATACGGCGCCGATGGAATTGATCGCATAGACAAAACCGAGGGATCTACCCACTTTCAATACAGATTGGGTATAGATTTTCCCCACCAAAGGGAAAGTTGCTCCCAAACATAGGGTCGGCAGGATCATAAAAATGAATAGAATGACTGCTTTAAATACGCTCAGCAGTATGAACTGGTCTTTAAAGTTGAAAATTACCTTGGCAAAAAACAGTTGACTGTTTCCTAAGAGCTGGCTGGTCCCCAATACAAGAAAAGCGGCGGCAATTTGTGTGAATATCAACAGCCATATAGTCTTGCCGCTCTTATCTGCAAGCCAGCCAAAAATCATACTGCCCAACGCTAAGCCTAAGATAAAAGTCACCAGAACAATGGTGAACGAGTATGTGGTGGGGCCGATAATTAGTCCCAATAACTTAGTCCATATTACCTCGTAGGCCATAGCACAGAACCCGGAGACAGCGAAAATTACCAATGCTCCGTTTACTGCCCATTGATGTTCAGGAAGTGTAGTTCTCTCGGCTCTAACTGTTTGCAGTGATTTCTGTGAATCGGAAGCTGCCTGGTTTGTCTCTACCTTCCGTGTCACCGCCTTAGGCCTGATTAGCAGACAGGATAGGCCAATAATGCCATTAACAAGCACCACAACAATTAAACTACCTCCTACGCCCAAAAAGTTTATGAGCCAAAAGCCGCACAACAAGGCACCTAAAGCTGCACCGATAGTGTTTAGTCCATATAACCTTCCGGCATGTGTGCCTAAGTGAGACAGTTTGGTAACATAAAACCGGCATAAAATAGGAAGTGTGGCTCCCATACAAATAACGGGGAAGCAAAAGAGGATAGAGCAACCAACAAAGGTCAAAAGGTTATATAGCATAAAGTTACTAAAAAACTGATTATAAAGAACGACAAAAAGCGGCTTGAAGGCCGTCAGCAGAACCGGAATTGCAAGTCCATAGGCGCCTATCGCTAATTCTAATATCCCGTAAATTCTTACTAATCTTATTGGTCCCTTGACATGGTCTATAGTCCTGCTGGCCAAGTAGCTGCCCAAACCAAGTCCGCCCATAAAAATCGTTAGAATTATGCTGACGGCAAATGGTGCACTGCCGATAATCTTAACAATCATCCTTGTCCATAGTATTTCGTATATCAGGCCTGTAAG
>SDBS01004942.1_pt1 | contig 13044 bp, 12 predicted proteins | sample 2277091 | NCBI WGS metagenome assembly SDBS01 (sample SAMN10404972, study PRJNA504765) | marine sediment metagenome | isolation source: marine sediment core GS10_PC15, 163 cmbsf | place: Arctic Ocean: Southern Knipovich Ridge | collected 2010 | reverse complement strand
TTCTTCTTTAACATAAATCCCCGAATATATCCCCTTTTATTTTCAAAATCTAAGACAAAGGTAATGCAACTTACCATATTGTATGAGGGATCTTGATAAATTATGAGCTGAATATTAGGATCCAGAATCATCTTACGTACTTCATCAACATCTTCCATCTCTTTATAGGGATATGTTCCGTTATACAACTCTTTATAAATTCCAGTAATCTCTTCAGCATCTTCAGGTCTTGCAAGTCTTAATATTGGGCTGATTTTATGGGTATGTACTCTACCGCTCAACTCAAAATCAAGAGACATTTCTTCATGAATATCTGGGTTCACTATACTCTCAAAGGGTTTTAAAAACTGTTCCGTATTGCGAGGAAACAATTCGTTTAAAGCTATTACTGAGGGTTCAATTACTTCTTCAGATAACATTTTTTACACTTCTACTTTTAATTATCAAATTTATTATCTCGTCGAGGAGTTAACACTAAATTTAACGAGTATATATAAATAAAAACGTGAAGAAGTGAGCTAGGTTTTTTCCTTTATATAGAGAATAAGTTTTAGAGAAAAATATAATTTGGAACAACTAGCTTTGAAGTTTTTTGTTAAGCTTATTTACTAAGTAATTAACTCGAATTCCTACTTGTTCTAAAAACTTATCTTTTTCTTGTAGTTCGTTGCGTAATTCGGAACTTAAAGAGTCTCTTGTATATTGATGGAGAGAATTGTTAATTTTTATTTGTTTTGCATAGTACGGGAATAATTCAAATATTTCTTGTAGATTTTTGGCTTTCTGCTTAAGGAAATAGGTTTTAAATTCTTTTGGCGTAATGCTGTGATCATATAGTCGGTTGATTAATTCTTTTAATTTATCCAAGTGTTTTTCTTTAAAAAGAATATCCTCAATAGTATCAAGAAGCATATTATTTTCAGTCATTATTTTTTCCCTCCAAGAATGAATTAATTTTTGTAAAAAATAGATTTTGAAATTTGTAAATCTCTTCAGACACTTCTTTTATTTTACCTTGAGCGTAATTAATGACTCTGTATCTTTCATTAAAGTCTACTAAATCTTCATAACTAATTGGAAAGTTTTTAACTGAACTTAAATACTTGAGAAATTTATTTAAGCTATTCTGAGTTACAATGGCGTCTTGGTTATTGAAATGTCTGTAGACATTACTTAAATAATTTTGAATTAAGCCATGTTCTATTTTTAAAGCCTTTTTAAAGTTCAGATGTTTGATTTTATGATAAATTTCAAACATTCTAGAAAAGAATTTTCCGAGTTCTTGTGCTAAAGCCTTTTTAAGATTTTGAGCCTGAATAATATACCTTCGAGGTGGTGTATTAAATACTTGAGTTAGATCAGGACCATTAATATTCTCCTTTTCGATTATATTTACATCAACATCTTGCCTGTTTTTACTTTCGAAATAGTCATCTGAAGACATCTCAAATTGAGAACCTACCGAATAGGACGTCCTCACCGTTTCAGAACCGCTTGGCTGCTTACGATGACTTTCTACCAAATATTTATGCTTAATTAAGATTGCTAAAATATCATCTCTTAAGTTATTTATATTTTCTTTCTTGTTAGTTTTCTTGGAAGCTTTTGGATAGATTCTTTCTAGGAGTCCTTTTTTTAAAACGGGAATAGTTAAATTACCAATTTTTTCATTTTTTTTTAAAAACGCTAAAAATTTAGTAACTTCTTCTAGATAATTAATGTAAGGCCCTAAATGAGCCTCAAATAGAGTATGTTTTGCTTGTTCTAGAATTCTTTTTTCTGTATTTTTTAAATTATATCCTCTTCTTTCCATGAAATCAACAATTTCGGCATCACTCATCTTTTTAGATTTTTCTAATTTATGCCACTCAATCAAGGCGGGAAATGATTGGTTAATATCACTGCGTTTAATTAGCACTTTATTTGAAGTCAATATCTTCAAATATTCAATTTGATAGGCATTCTGCCTGGAAGGAGAATACATACCTCTGCCCGATTCTTGTAAATTCATTAAAGTACTTAGAGTTGCGATGTCTCTTTGATCAGTTGCCCTAAAGGAGATTAAATTAGAAAAATAGGTAAGCAAGTTAGGGTGAAGATAGTGAATTTGACTTGCTAAATAAATCATGCCGAACCCTCTCTGGATGAACGGCTCCAAAAAAGTATCAATTTTTCCGTAGCTCATTTTCTGGTCTAAATAATAAGTTTCAAAAAAAATATCTACATTGGGCACAATTATATTTTTAACAACGTAATCATCGTTGCTTTTAATGTAATGAATGATCTTAGAAAGTATAAGAAAACTAAAAAAGATTTTCTTATTTGCTTCACGTAATAACGAAAGGTCAATAATTACAGTCTTTTCATTTGTAACAAAATTATAAGCGTATATCTTTTCTTGATCGGTACCTGCCACCTTTTTAAAATATTTCAAATCCTGAGTCGTAAAATCCGAAAATAAAGAGAGAAGAGAATTACTGATAGGATTTCGCTCCCATTTGCTTTGAGTCTGCAGTTCTAGCTGAATTGAAGGGAGATCCATTTCAGGATTTTCCCTAATAGTATTTCTAAAGATATCAATTGTCCTCTGATCTTTTTTAAATGCAAGGCCGAACGCATCAAACATATACTCTAAATATTCGGTATTATTTGTGTCATAAGATATATCTGAAATAAGGGGATCAATTGTAAATGCGCTTCCTAATTTAAAATAAAGGATCTCCTCTTCAAATCGAGTACCTTTAAAATAATTTATGATTTTAGACCAAGAGCCGTCAAAATCAAAAATAAGACAAGGATGATCATCTTCTATCAATTCAGTTACTACTTTCATAGCGGTTAATACTCTTTTGTTATGGATTCCGTTCGTAATCAGTAAATTTTTGAGTTGTTGTGGAGTAAATTCTACCTCAATCTCTCCTTCCCACACTTCTGTATTAATGGTTTTCCCGATTACGATTGAATTTTCCAAATAGAGGGGAGTATTAAATTCAGCAGTAACCGTGATTTCGAGACCTTTTTTTAGTATGCCTACCACTCCGATAAAGGGTATTAATGTAGTCCCCTGTATCATCATATAATTAAGGTGAGACCCGCCACCCCTCACCTTTTTATCCTTTAAGGTTGAAAATAAATAGCCTGATAAAAGTGAGTTTGATGAAAGTTCAGTAAGGTCCATAGAGTTAAATTTGAGATGAAAACTTCCTGCTAAACTTTTTTTTTTAGACAGCAATTCTTCTTCCAACTCGTAAAATTGTTCTTTTTGGAGAGTTTCAATGAATATGTAAGAATGCACCGAGAGTGACAGGATGATATTCCACATACCATAACGCTTACCTAACCATTCTTCATTTGCCGCACTATTTTTTTCTTGTTTTTTACGAGAAAGTAATTTGTTCTTTAAACCCTCTTTTATATGTTCGAAGCCATCGTCGTAAAATTCAGAATAATCGATAGGGTAATTAGAAAGTGTGTATCCAAAGGAAAGTTTACTATAGTTAAGAGCTTCAAAAAACTCTTTAAGATTAACATGTCGGGGATAAAACATATTTTTTAAATTTAGGATCTTTAACCCTAATAACAGATGATCTTCAATATTAAGAAATAAAGTCCGTGGAAATTGCCTAAATCGAATGAATCTTACATTTTTAAAAGGTTTTATTAACATAATATTATCTTTCTTAAATAACGTAGTTTTTGTAAAATGAAAGAAGATTTCTCTCCACCATATTAAAAGAATAAATATCACTATTCCGGTATCAATTCCAATAATATACCAGAAAACTATTTCAAAATTAGATAGGATAATATCAATGGAACTCAAGATGATTGCAAACAAAGCCAATTTCATAATAGGAATAAAAGAAATGTTTCTAAGAGTTGCTTTTTTATTTTCAATTTTGGTGGCGACAGAAGTGGTACCTTTCATATAAAAAGTCCTTAAGGCATTGACTAAGTTTACTTCTGAAAGGAGCTCTATTTTATAATGATGGAAGGTGGTAGCCAGATTATTTTTCATGATATCGCCCATTTCCTTAATATTAGATCTTAAACGTTCAATCATATGATCTGTAAGAATCCCTATACGATCGTACATAACTGAAAAATAAATATTTGTTCTAATAGAAGTCATGGATTTCTTCTGCAATTTTGCATCTATGTTAGAATAAAATGGTGCTTGAACTACTTGAAAGGCATAAGGAATCCGTAAATTCTTTGAGCTTAGTGATATAACAAAGGAAGCTAATTTCGCTTGTATTTTATCAGGAATGACCTCAACCTTAAATATCTGAATTGCTTGATGAATTAGATCTTTTTTATGCGACCGGTAAATAATTGAGGGCTCGGGCTCTTCCATCCAGAACACTATATCCTTAAACGGCTTAATATATGTTGTATTACGAAATATATAGCTAAAGCAATTCCGTAAGGAAAAAATATCATCAGAAAAGACAATTAAAAAAATAATTAAAAAACTGGCTCCTAATATAGTGGATGAAATTAGATCAATATTTTGAATATAACCTGATATTACAACAGAAAGAACAAAAAATATCAGCGAAACCGATTTTATTAACGAAAGTGGAGAATTGATATCTTTGAAAGACGGATTTGCGTTTTGCCAGATTTTTAGGTACTCTTTATCATCATCTCCTTGCTCTGAATAGTTTTTAGTAACTCGTCTAGCCTTTTTACGCCTTGAATAGAATGATTGTTCAGTTTCATTATTTATCATGTTCTTATCAGCTTCCCCCTTTTTTTATAAATTTTACATATAGAAAGAATAATACAATGATTCCAACAAAAAGGGATATAACCCATGAATCGATATAAGGGATTATAATTGGATTGGAGTCCATCTCAAATAAGATAATTGCTCCGACAGATAATAGGGTGATGATAACTCCTATTATAAGATATCCAAATATCCCGGGTAAAGATTTCTGGTATGAAATATTATCTTTAAGAGCTCCTTGAATAACAATTTTGCTATTTTTGTTATGTTCTAACATTTTTCTAAGAGATTTTAAGTAGAGGGCAGATTCTAATTTACCAGGATCTATTCGTGAATTTAAATCCTGGTGAAATTCTTTTTCTTTTTCTCTAATTTTTTGTAAAATTAACGGTTTTAACTTATGAGAATCTTGAGAATTCCGTTTAGATCTTGGAGTAAGAAAAGAAAATATGTTTCCTTGTGCCACAGAGCTTAGATCATCTTCATTTACTTGTCTATGCAAGTTTGGAACTTCGAGCTTTCGTAACTCATAATAAATATCTATTATTGACTTTAAGTTCTTATCAGGGAGTTTCCCCTTATTTCGTAAAAAAATAACTTCGCAAATTTGAATACTTTCACACATATTTTCAGGAAATATAACTACACCTAAATTTTTTAAAAAAATAGAATTTATAAGAGTAATATAATCATAAATTGTATTAGATCTATCACTTCCAACAGGTTTTACACCAAGGTTAATTCCAATCTCAATTATACGGTTTTTTATAAGAGTAAAGAAAGCTATTGTTAACGTTTTATAATTTCCATTCTTTTTACATGCAAGCTGTAATCTTTTTAAATTCAAATCAAGTAATTGTTCGTTCATAATTATCCTCCATTACTTTCGATCTCTTTCGCAATATATCTCTCTAAGTCTAAATCTTCCTGATAATCTTCTATTAATTTGCTAACTTGCAGATTACTACTGTTATCTTCTTGGCCAAACCTTAAGATGGTAGAAATATAGAAAATGGAATAAGGAAATAATAATGGAAACGAAATTAACTGCAAAATATATCCCAGACCTACACTGTAGGTAGTTATAACACCTGATGGTGAATCGGTGACGTGAAATAGAGGGTAAAACAAGTCATTTGGTATAAGATACCAAAGAGGAAACAGGCTTATATAGCAAAAAACTAAAATTAAAAGAGTTCCCATGATATAGGCATAAGTTCTATATCTTTCTAATTCGGTAGCGTTTTCAATACTCATAAAAAATACCGTATAGCCAGTTAATACAATTAAAATAATTACTATTACATTGATAAAAATCGGAATTTCGATCTGCTTAGGACGTAACGAGTCATTTAATGCAGAAATCCAGCCTTCAAATAGATGAAACTGCCAAGAAGCTATTAATTCAGTCTCAGAAAACATTTTGAATAAATACCACTCCACAAAAAAAGATAGAAAAAAAGATACTAACCCAATTAGAAAAAGACCTTTAAACCATCGAAGTACATTCATATTAATCCTCTATAAATGTATTATACTTTTTCAGTAGGCTTCCATCTAAACTTGTTTCTTCTTTATTTTTATCTTTTTTCTCAAAAAGAGTATCTTCATTAACTTCTTTTTCTAACGATTTCTTTCGGATAAAATCTTGAGCACCATCTAATTTGATATTTGTAATAACTTTAGATTTATATTTCGTATCAAGAGATTCATAAACGAATTGTTCCATCAATTTGGGGGGAAGCTCTTCTCTAATTAACACTAAACTAGCATCATCTAAGATTAAATTTCTTTTATGATATGGCCTCTCAAATTTACGATGAATTAATGATTTTCTCCTATAATTTGCTAAGTAGAAATACCCCAAAATGATCATATATAGGAATATTGCGCCATACCCAAGACTATTAACAACCAACACAGGAAACCCTTGTAATAATGCAAATACTAAAAATAGTATTCCGGAAAGTCCAAGTCCCATGAAAATTATAGAACTCTTGCGTACCAAGGTCATGAGTTTAACAGAACCTTCATTATTTAGAGTAATAGTCGATTGTTCCTTATTAAAAGTCTCGATCTGGAAGTACTTAAGGTCTAAATATTGAAGCAGGTGAGAGAAATTCATGAGCTCAACCACGTGTAGATCTAAATCCTTCTGATAAGCAAAAGAAAGAACTTTTTCTGTAAACCCTACTTTATGCTGAGATACTAAAATGGGAGTTACCACTAATTTATAATGAACTGGTCCTGACCTTAAATAAAGATTTTTATGGGATCTTGTCCTTTCTACAGTTAAGTTAAGTTTAAGATTATGATTTAGATAAGCAAATAAAGTTCCTTCATCACCTAAATTATCTCTAATGCGCGTACATGAATTATATAAAGTAGTAGCATATGAATCTAATTTCCTATTTATTGCCGAACTAGCATTATTCCCTTTCATATTTCGCGTAATTTTATCTGATGAGACTACCAGTGGTCCTTTACCGCCATTTAATTTAATTGGTATTACACAGATTACTTCTCGAGTTTCTTTTATTCTAATTACCTTTAAAGCTAATATATCAATTCCGTGATAAACCTTTTGCAAGTCTGAATTCTTTTGAATAATATGAAACTCATTCTTTTTAAGAAATATACAAGTCTTTTGTGATAAGAATTGCATTTCTTGATGATCAAGAACTGCCTTATTTACGCTTTCTAAATCGGGGGTTATGCTCACTTGAGGCTGTACTAAACGTTGTACTTCGATATCTCTAGGTATATCTTCTTCCACCTCTACTTCATGAGTTTCCGGAACTTTATCATCAATTTCTTCAGGAATTACATTATCATACTCCTCATTAAAATCAATGGCTTCTTGTTCATATTCTTGAATATTAGGTTCTTCTGTATTTGAATGGGAGTGTTCTAACGGGAGATTCTCTTCTATTTGGGAAGGAGTCACCGCTTCTATATTAGTGCTATCAATTGTATCATTTATTTCGTCTTCTTCTTCAAACTCAACGTAATCAAGTTCTTTTCCTTGTTCTGTTAAATCTTCTTGAAATTCTGGTAATGGTTTGGCTTGAGAAAAGTTAACTAAATTAAAAGTTTCCAAGTGAGATTTTGCCCCCTCTATCATTTTTCTTGCCGAAACAAGACCTATTTTATCCACCTTAGATAATTCTTCAACTGTTAAATTTGAAAGTTGTTCAATTGAAAAGATTCCCGCTTTATTAAGTTTCTCTGCGTTTTTTGAGCCTATTCCTTTTATTATAGTCAAGTTTTCCCTTAGTACACTTGGAGAAAGGGCTTCCTCATTCTCGTCGGTTTCTTCTTCTACATCTTTAGAACTATCAAAAACTACTTGTGGTCTTGATGCATTTTTAATTAAATTTTCATGGGTATCAGTCATATAGATCACTATTTACCAATGCTGTAACTATATAAAGAAAAAAATGGAATTTTAATCTATAATGAATAGGTTTAAATTTGGAGTAGATAATTTTAAAATCAATTGACAAGAATTTAATCTTTATCGTACCTAATAATTATAAGTCCTATCGAAATCACATTTTTGTCTTTGATTCACCCTCCTAGTTTTTGGTAGGACTCTTTTTTTTCTTTAAATTATATAATTCCATATTTTAACTATTACAGATCAGAAGTGATATTTATCGTAATTGTATATGGAAAAATACGGGATAAAAAAGAAGTAAAAAGAAAGATTAAGCGTAGGGTTATATGCCCCGAATGTAAAAAAGAAGTAAAATTGGGAATCGAAGAGAAAGAGCTTTCTAAAATAAATAGATTTATCAGTTTACCTCACCTATTTCTTCATGGAGATCCTTTACATGCGATTATCTGCTATGTTAATTCGGAGTTAAAGACCAAAAATATCGGGGTTATTAAAAGTATAGAAATATCCAGAGATTCAGAAACCTTTACTCAATTGTTGAATAAATGGACAAACCCATACTAAAAATTACTTTAGGTGATATAGTATAACTTTAATGAAATATGGTGGAGATTTAAATGAAGAAGAGATATCAACGGAATCGGATCGTGAAATCTTTAAATATATCTCTGATAAACGAATTCTACGAGCTTTATTTGAGGAACGAATTTTTAAATTACGGGATATCCAAAAAGAGGCCATAAAAAAAGGTTTATTTTTTCGAAAATCGTTTTTAATATGTGCTCCTTCAGGAAGTGGTAAGACATTAATCGGTGAATTATGTGCTGTAAATAATATTTTTCAGAACTACGGAAAATCTTTCTATCTCGTACCGTTTAAGGCGTTAGCTACAGAGAAGTTTAGATATTTCAAAAGATGCTATGAAAGGTTTGGAATTAAGGTAGAACTATCTATTGGGGATTATGAGGTAGATGATTCAAAAATAGCAAAAGCAGATATCATCATAACTACTTATGAAAAATGTGATAGTATTCTCCGGAATTTTAACGATAAGAATTGGATATTTGATATCTCGACAATTATTATAGATGAGATACACATCATTGGTGAATCAGATAGAGGTCCAAGACTAGAATCTTTAATTGTGAGATTGAATGAATTCTTACATAATCCACAAATTATAGGGCTCTCGGCAACTATCGCAAACCCTGAATTCTTTAATTCATGGCTCTCATCATTAGGTAATATAACCACATTAATCAAGTCAAATACCCGACCTGTACCTTTGTATTATAAAATCGAAATCTCCCAAAATAAAGATTCTGCAATTAAAAGGATTGTGCGCTCTACCCTAAAGAAAAAAGGGCAGGTGCTAATCTTTCTAAACAGACGTAGAAGCACACAACAAGAAGCAGAAGCACTGAAAAATATTGTTGCAAAGCACTTAGAGGAGAATGAACTAAGGGTTTGCAAAGCTTTGGAGAAACGGCTTAGTTCTATCAAGGGGGGGCATCGTGATCTAAGGAAAGTTATAAGATCTGGAATAGCGTTTCATCATGCCGGACTACTCCCTAAAGAAAGAAGAATAATAGAGGACAATTTTAGAAAACGTTTAATTAAGGTTATTTGCTGTACTACAACCCTCTCAGCCGGTATAAATACTCCTGCCCGTGTAGTCATCCTAAAAGATTACAAAAAATATATAACTTCAGGCCATAATATTAAAAACTTCTCAGGTTATTTTGAGAATGGAGATGGATTTAGCTATTTTAAACCCTTTTCTGCTAATGAGGTTTTCCAAATATTAGGTAGAGCTGGTCGTCCAGGACTCGATTTAGTCGGGCATGGCATTATATTAGTGAGGAATATGGAAGAAAAAGTATGGGTTGAGAATCAATTCTTCCAAGGCCATACTCTTCAAAAATTATTGCCTCGATACAACGATCTCAAATCAGGGCTGAATAAAGTAAACACGTTAAAGGAACAAGTTTTACTACGAGTTTATGAGGCGAAAAGAATAACTTTCGATAAGCTCAAGCAATTCTTTGAAAAAACTTATTTTTGGTACAGTATTAAAAATAAAATGCAAACCCAGAATATTCCTATTGATCAACTATTAATGATAAAAGAAATCTCCCCCTTAAACATTTTAAAGCTTCATTCTGAATCAGAAAGGGTAAAACAGTTAAATTTAAAGCTTCATTCTCAATCAGAAAGTGTAAAACTGTCAAATTTATCTAGCAGTACCATTTCAGGTTATGTTAAGACTGATTATGGAGTCTTCACCTGCCAATTTGATATTGAATCCGGAATAAAGTGTACATGTGGACTTAGAAATGGTGTTTCAGATAATTTTATTAATGACGAGTTCTCATTTACCTTCTGTGACCATGTTACCATCTTTCTTCTTTATCTAATCCAATTTCCCAATCCTAAAGTACAGAAGTACGTAGATTCTATCATTCCAAAATCCGTAAAGAACCAATATATTCTGACCTATCTGTTTGAAAAAGGTTTGCTCCTTAAAAATGAAGATGGGACAATAAAATGTTCTCAATTCGGGAAATTAATAATCCGTTTATATTTATATCCGGTATCAGGAGTATTAATTAGGTATAAACTTGAGAATGTAGAAATAGATAATTTTAGCGACCTTATTAAAGAGGCATACGATATTCTAAAATCAGAGTATCGAGTGCGTGATAATAAAATGCTGGATCCCATTCTTGAATGGGCTGACGAGGAGCCAATAGAAGAGATATTAGAGAGATATAAAATCATGGCAGGTGATTTGTCTACTGTACGGGATAACGTAGAGAGAATTATAGTTTTTATTGGTAGAATTGCCCGAGATCTAAGTACCAATGGTATTGACTTACAAGAAAAGTTAATTAAAATAACAGAAATGGCTGAGACTCTTAGGATCCGTATTCATTATGGGATCCGAGAAGAATTATTTGATTTAGTACAGAGGTTAGACAATGTTGCACGGGTAAGAGCGAGAATATTATATAAAGCAGGGTATCGAACTGCCTCCCAAGTTAAAAAAGAAGATCCATACACATTAGATAAAAAAACAGGATTAGGAATTAACCTATGTAAAAGAATTTTAAAGGAACAATAGAACATTTTTTTTCTTTATATATTTTTTTTGTATTAATTGGTGACAATAAAAGGTATAGAAAATGGTCTCTAAAACACAAAAGGAGATTCTAAATCCAAATTTAAAAGAATCTAGTCCTGTCAAGAATGAGGAGGAAGAAATTGAGAACTTTTGTGATAAAAACTTTTCAATGCTTCAAAAAATCCATTCTATTCTTCTAAACTGTTCTAACATGTCCCAAAAACAAAAACGAGAATTCTGCCAAAATGAGAGATTTTTTATGAAACAATACTTGCAAAAACTATTAAATGAGAGACAAGGATGAGTATTTTTTGTTTATATTATAACCTGCTATTTATTTTTGTTAAACCCAATATATGTGAAAATAGCATGAGTTCAAAATCTTATGATAAGAATTATAGAGATATGATTCGCCAAGTTAAAGATATCAAGATTTAAAATGCTCTAGACCTTAGAAAAGTTATGATTCCGTTTTCGAAGATAAGTAGTAGACAGAGGCAAGAATATATTTATTTAGGACATGAAAAAATCCTTTTTAGCTCACGGCACCCTGTATACCAAATGTTCTTTAGAAACGAGTTTGGGGACACAATCAAGAGTAAAAATTAACGAAATAGTTTTATTAGTGGCTCTACTAACTTTTCTACAAGTTTTTAAATCTAATTATTCATATATTTTATCCATACAATTTATAATAAAATCAAATTGATTTTGTTATTTTGTGTTTAATGAGACCAAAAAAAATTTTAGATTTCTAAATTATAATCTTTATAAAAAAATTATGTGATAACAAACATGAATGTAAGAGAAATGTTAGACCAGTTAGAGGAATGTAATGAAGAGGCCACAGTTTTATGTATAATGCAATTTGAAAAGGATAGATCATTTCATTATACAAAGGTCCTAAGAACTGAGAGGGGAAGAAATTTAGTTGATATAATTGTAATGAATATTAGTGATAACGGTATAACAGTAAAAGAGTTAAAAATCTCTCCCCGTTTTTATAAAAGAAAATAGACTGATTCCTGTACGTTTTCCTTATGAAGTAATTGATCTTGAGAATGAAAACGATACCGTACTCTTGAAATTACCCCTTTTAAGGGCGAATTTATATAAACAATAAGGAAGTTCCAAAAAGATTCACCTGAATATAAATCATCTGGATTTTAGTTTATTTTAACTAATTTAATTCGATGAAAGTAGAGCTAAATTTACTTTAAACAATTGATATTCTGATTTAATTAATATTTCTCTTCTTCTACATTCCAGTGTGAGCAATTCTATATCAGACTGAGGTATATTAAGTTTTTCTGCCATAAATTCTATCATATAGAGAGGGAATTCTTTGTGAGAATTATGTAATTCAACTAATATTTTCTTAAATTTCTCGGTAAGATTATCTGTAGCAGTCAATTTAATTTCCGGCTCATCATGAAATACCGTAAAACCGTCGATTGTCTGAAAGTTAGGCGATTCATCTAATTCTTTCAATGCGAGTTCATGTTGTTTTTGTTTAACAAAGTCTACAGCAGCAGTTATTCCTTTTACAATATCCCCTGATTTTTCTACTAAGCTAACAGTATGAGATCTTCCACAACGCAAGCATTTCTTATTTTTCTTGATAGTTTTTACATACAGATACTGACGGCATTTTAAGCAGGCAAATACCAAGTAAAGAGTCTCATCTTTTTGCCAACCTTCTTCTTCCATCTATCATCCCCCTTATTTTGAATTTTCTAATATACTTCTAACAATAAACGAGAGTTCTTCTTCATTATCTATGGG
>SDBS01004941.1_pt1 | contig 13044 bp, 29 predicted proteins | sample 2277091 | NCBI WGS metagenome assembly SDBS01 (sample SAMN10404972, study PRJNA504765) | marine sediment metagenome | isolation source: marine sediment core GS10_PC15, 163 cmbsf | place: Arctic Ocean: Southern Knipovich Ridge | collected 2010 | reverse complement strand
GCCAGGATCTTCTTCGCCAGACTCTTCTTCAGTTCCTGGCTCTTCATTAGGGGTAGCTGTTTGTTCCTTCTCCATGGTTGACCTCCTTTCTTCTAATATTTTACTTCGTAGAAGGTAGCTTTAGCTTTAAAACCTCTGGGTATATCTTGATCCATTCGATTTGGACGAGCATGTTCCAGGAAGGGTCAAATGACGGGAAAGGGGTAATCTCGACCGATACGACTGCCTCACCTGACCGTATTGGTTTCTCTTTCTCCGGAGCTGCCTTTTCTGCTTGTAAATTCTCCCACTCAGCGGGGAGAATGCCCTTTGGCATTACATTCCATTTGTCTCTCCACTTTGCCCATGTGACCGGTGAGGTTTGGTGATGTCGTAAAAAGGCCTTGAGTTCCATACGGTAGTAATCGGTGATTATCTGTTCTTTATTGGCGATGAAATATTTATCTCTTTTAGATTTCTCAGGCTTTACCGGCTTAGACTTCCTGTCCGGGAGTGTGTGAACTCCGAAACGCTCTCCTATTCGGCGCCAGGCAGACATAGATATGCCCCACATGGAGAGGGCACCTTTTTCTCCATACTCTTCGATATCGGCGAGGATCTGCTCTTTGTGTGCGTTATACCACCTGCCACGGGCTTGAGGTATCAGCTCATCCCAGTCTGTAGGCTTCGACCTATCTATTGGTGTAGATTCTTCTTCCTGGAGAGTCTCTTCTGTTGCCGGTTCAACCTCCTTTGCCGTTTCTACAAAAGGCCGCTGCGAAGGGGGAGTGATGGCTGTAACCTGGCCATTGAGTGAGCCTCTCTTTCTTACCTCGGGCGGTTTACCCGGGGGGATAAGCTTTTCCTGCCCGCACAACATGCAGACTTCAAGGTCTCCTCTCTCTTCCGTGGTTACCCGAGTCCTGTGGTGGCAGATTTCTTCTTTTGTTTCAGTGGACATAGCACTCTCCTTTTTAAGAAGAAATATTATTCAATATCCTCCGCAGCACTATCCCTCAGGTCAAAGACGTGCAGCATGAACATCGCCCGGACATCAGCTTCCAGAACGTCCCATTTGGCCATGGCAACCTCTTTGCCTTTTAGCGTGAGCATTATAGTAGCGGAGTCCTCCTCTATAGTCACATAGCCCTTTGCAATGAGGCTGGCAAATATCACGTTAACCTTTTCCACAGAGTCTTCGTTTAACATCATCCCTCCAGGTGTAAAATAACAGTGTTTATTTTACAGTTAGCCCATTTGTGCCTGGGCATGTGCTTCGGCATCTTCGATCGTTAGCTCCCCAAAGTCAAGGATATACATTTCAGGGTATTTAATTGAGCCCTTAATGTGAATAACGAACTCAGTCATTCTGGGTTTGGAGGGGGGCTTTGACAGCCATTTCTTTCCGCCAGTGTTGGTGTTAATAACCAGGTATTCATCTATGTGAATCATTTTCATTTTTGGGTCTGGCACGCTAGCCTCCAATCATATATCGAAACATAAGGTTAATTATTTATTAAAAAAGTCCCGGGCTTCATCACATCCATCTCGCTTGGCAACTGTGCGGCCACTCTTCCACTGCTCTTCCAGCGTTGTGCCGGCAAGAGAAATGACCTGCCTATTATAATAAAGGCACTCAAAATCCTTCCCGGCGATCAGCCATATACAACAATCGGCACCGGCGCCGATCTTGCACCTCTTCAGGTCTTCCTGGTCAAGGAGTATAGTTTTATGATCTTTCTGCAGTTTCATTAGAATTTATTGGCCACCCCAGGGTATGGGACATCAATAGGCGCCCCATGGTAATCAGGTGGTGTCTCGCATTTCGGGCAAAAGGGCACAGTTTGGGTATGAACCCGGCCACTACCGGACATCCTAAAAGGGCCATCCCAGATAGGGCTGGCTACACTGGTGCCCTGGATCTCCTCCCCGCAACTATGAGTGAATCCGACCCCTTCTTTCCCCTCACTTTCTGTTAGAACAAGCCAGATATCCTCCCCGTCCTTCTTGGTTGTTCGACCACCTTGTCTTTTTTGTTCTACCAATATTCACCTCCATGAAAAATAAAGAGTATTATTTCACGCCTGGCACGAATTCAGCTTTTTCATTGTCCCAGTCTATTGGGATATCTTTATCACGCAATTCAGCAGCCCACCACTGTCCGCTTTTGTCGCCAGCAACCGATGGCACTTTCCAGTAGATTATATTCAGGGCATCCAGAACGGTCTTCCGGGCCGCTATACAATCCCGCTGAACGTCGAGCAGCACAGAACCTATTCCTGCCACCTCTGCCCGGGCCAAAATCAGCTCGTTGGCCAGGTTTGTTTCGGTCAACTCCTGAACCTGCTCAGGAGTTATTCCCAGCATCCCCAGGTCAGTCACATCAAGCTCATCACCGCATTCCGGGCATTGAATCACGATGGTAGGCTTTGGGTCGACCACCCAGGTATCTCCATTCCACTCTATGGCCCTTTCCTTGACTACATCCAGGTATTGAAGTTCTGCCTGGCAAAGCGGGCAATATTTATTCAACTTTCATCCTCCTGGCTCTGGAATTTGCTTTTTTATCTCTTCGATAACCGAATATGGCGCGTTGGTCATAATAAACATTAAATCAAGATATGCGGTATAACCACGCCTCCGTAGTTCAGCCATACGCTTATCTCTTACTTCTTCCCTTGTCAGTTTCCCTCCTCCACCTTCCCGCACGTCAGCGCCAGTTTCTCACGGCCATTATATGAGACAAGCCGCGCCCCTTGCTCCCAGATTAACTTCAGGGCGTTTTTCTCGTCGTCATTCTCGGCCGTAATCCGAATGATGGGCTTCTCCCCGCTTTTGTAATCCAGCACTGCCCCCATACTTCCTTCCTCCAGATCCCTCAGTATCTCCTTCAGGAAGTTCGCTAAGAGCGGGGAGCCCTGCTCCGCTACGTGCTTGGTATCATGTTCTTCATTAGCACCAAATGCTTTACCGATATACGCCTTTTTCTTTTTGGTTATTGTGTCTTCACCAACGACGATCCCCAAAGTGCCGAAATTCCCACTGAGCCAATGAACGCTTATAATTTTCAATCTTCACCTCCACGCGTAAAATATAGTCTTTATTTATTCCAGAATTTATTCCAGAGTCTCGCCCTCTAATGGGAACCCGGCTTCTTTTACTACTTTCAGAGCGTTAATCCCTAGTTTAAGGGCGGTTTCATAGTCTTTGTTGGTTCCTACCTGGTCCGGCGACGAATATCGCTCCAGTAACTGAATGGCCTTATCCAATGTCAAGATTCACCTCCTTCGTGCGTAATATAATGTGTATTATTTTATGGTCCGTATGTATAATCAAGCCTTTTCTTCGTTCTTCCGGAAGGATTGGCCGGCACGTTTCGCACCGGCACCCGGTATAATTTGCATTGCACATTGTCGCAGACAATGATATCCACCCTTGTATTCCACTCCAATACGGTGAGGGACCCCCCGCAACCTGGACAGATCTTAAGCCCTTCTTCTTCCTTGAGAGCCGCCCGGAGTTCAACCATCGTCATATATTCCAGATCATAGGTAAGACCGCCGCGATTTATCCTCATGGCTCGGACCTTACTGATTAGCTCTTTTTTAGTGGTCATAATTCCTTTTAACCTACCGCGACAGCGCCGGTCAGAAGTCCAAGAAGATACATCAGGACGCCAAACACCAAGCCAATCAGGACAATCAGGACAATCAGGGCAGTTCGAACAGACTTACTCATTCATCACCTCCGCCAGGGGTTTGGCCTTCGGGGGAGCTTTCTCTTTCTTTATCACTGTCATACGAGAGCATTTCCCTTCATCAGAGATACTCTTACCGTAGCTCGTGTAGCCACAGCATTCTTTACCGGTGCCGACGAACTCCTGATTGGCCCATGAGCAGCTCTTGCACTGGGCTTCCTGGAAGACTGTTTCCTCCCGCTCGAAGTCAGACATTTTGCCGGTCAGAACCGCAATGTCTCTCCGGAGTTCCTTACCAAGCCGGGTGCTATACATGTTGGAGCCGTAATATTGAGAACCGTGAGACCTGCGCTCGTTGGTAATTACGGAGGCGATAGCTAGGTGCATCAGTTCGTCTATCTCCATGGTGGCCAGCTTGGCATTCATCTTGGCGACATCGAGGCGGCCATTGGCGAGGGTCGGGACATCAAAGAGCTTGACGATATCCCTCTTTTCTGTGGCATCCAGCAGGGACATAACCTTTCGGGTCACAAGGCGCATGGCGGCAGTGGGGTTCTGACCTGCTACGGGGAATACTTCCTCGCTGAGTTTCTCCGTCAGGGAGATATCCTGCTCTTTGGCCAGCTTATTGGTGGCTTTCGCCATTTTCGTTTTCTTTCGACGGAAGCAGGCTTTGTCCAGGCAGACGAGTTCTGGTTTACCTTCTCGATATCCGGATTTGTAAAGGCCTCGTTTCTTGCAGTCCTTGCACTCTGCAGGGTTATCGAGGTAATTACTTCCCCGTTCCAGGTTTTCATATTTGTCGTAGTCGAGCTTGGTATAGACCTTCAGGCCTCCGGATTTCTCAGTGGCTTTCTCCGCGGCTTTTAACCGCTTGGCCTCTATTGCCGTTTCCGCTGCGTCCTGCTTTTTCTGCCACTCGGCCTCATTGAGACAGCGAGCCTGTTTCTTCTCGTCCCTATATATCGGAACCACCATTACGTTCCACTCGCACCCCTGGCACTCTTTCAAGTCGAAGACGGGCTTCGTGCTTCCGTAGTAGCCTCCCTGATCTTTATCCAGGGACTTGCTATTGTTCCACAGGTAGCGGTTTATTTCCCGGTCGAGTTCATTGACGGTATTGCCATCCTTGATGCATTCCTCGGCCATCGCCAATTGTGCCTCAGGGAGAACATTCATCCGGAGAAGCTGGCGGGCATGGGTAGACCCTAACTCGCCGGTCTGGACTTTTTGTTTGATGGTATCCGGGAGCTGCAGGAGGCGGATTGTATTGGCCACCGCTCCCTGGGTGAGGTTGTGGTTCTTGGCCAGTTCGGTTTCCGATATGCCGAAGTCCGTAATGTAGCGATGGAAGAGAGTAGCTTCTTCGATGGAGGTCAGGTCCTTCCGGATGGTATTAGCTTCCATTACCAAGTCGGCCATCTGCTGGTCGGAGAGGTCTCTTTCCTCGACCGGTATTTCCTGGTAATCGGCATAGCCATGGCTGACGAGCCATTTGAATCCCTGCAGGCGGAGCCATCCGTCGCCCATCTCATAGAGTCCGGCACCGTTGCACCGTCTGACTATTGGGGTCTGTATGAGGCCATGCTGGAGTATGGACTTTCCATATTTCTCGGCCTCTTCTTCAGGGAGCTCCAAGCGTCCCTCTGGCTGGTAGGGGTTGGGTCTGATCTTCTCGATATCAACTTTTGTTGACACATTTACCTCCTTCTTAACTTGACTTTGGAGGAGAGGCTTGCTAAAATAAACGTGGTTTGAGGTAGTTCATTCTCAGGCTGCCTCATTACCTCCTTTATGAGAGGTCACTGCTCAGGGCACGGTAGTGACCTCTTTATTTAATTCTTTCCTTTTTAGAGCTATCTCGAGCAGTTCCGAAACACGCTGTTTTGAGACATTAAATACAAGTCCGATTTCACTAAGGCTTGCATCCGGATTATTTTCAGCATACTGCTCAAGAAGTTGGTTGCGGGCTTTCTTCCGTAGTTTATCGTAGCGGTCCATGCAGTTCCCTCTAAAAAATAACAGTGGGAAAATAGTAACATTTCGTCAAGGACTTGTCAAGGGGTTGCTCGAATATATATTCTCAGGCGTGGTAATCTCCGGAAGATGAAAAACGGGCAAATATTTGAGGCTAAGACGCTCTCAAATTGATTTCTAGGCACCTTAAAGGATTTTCGAGACATATCCTACCTTGGGAACTGGGCCCCACAGCTTTTACACTTCCACCAGCGCCGTCCTTCGGCATCGGTGAAGGGTTCTAACTTCCCATTATATTGTGGACATTTCATTTCGGCACCTCATCCAGGAAAGCGTTGGGGAACTGGGCAATTAGTTTATTTCCGCCGGCCTCTTTTCTGGCAAAGCCCACCAGCTTTTTGAAAGGGTTCGGGCGTTTTACGTCGTCCAGCTGGTTGAGGTGGACCCAGACGGCTGCCCAGTAGCCGAACATCAGGAACTTATATCTCGCCAGGGCGTCGAAGGCCTTCACTTCCGCTTCGCAAAGTTTATCAGATAGCTCCATTGTGGCAACCTCCATCCGCGGACCGCAAACCACAGCCCGATTGCCCGCCTGACCATGATGGTGCTCTCTTTCTGGATAAGGGGGAGCAGGTCATATTGTTGTTCTTGCTGCAGTAATTTGGCCATCTTGGAGAAGCGCACAACGCTCCTGATCAGTGAGTCTGGATTAAAATTCACTTGATAACCTCCTTTCTCTCTGCTATTTTATATTTACATTACTTGAATATCTTTTGACAAAAGAGAGGCCGGCAGGCGGGAGGCGCTGAGGCCGGTCTCTCGCTATTTCTTGAGAAATATTTGTTTCACTTGGTCGGTTGTGGAATTTAACCAGACTAAGAAGCATGATAAAGAGCAGAACTCGGGGTCACATCGGAGATTACCCAGGTAGAATATTATTTCAAAACATTCGCCTTCTTCTATTCTCTTTTTTTTGCACCAGACGTTAGAGCAAAACATGTTCCCCCTCCACGCGTAAATAATAGTTATTATTTTATCTCCAGAATGATATTTCGATTAACCAATCTGCCAGCTTCCTGGCAGCGCCTCCTATGGTTGCCACAATAACAAGCGGTATGATTAGAATGATAACGGGCACCCTGATGAACTTCATTGTTTCTCGCTTGGATAAAGCCACTGAGGGTAACGTTCCTTCCAGCACTCTTCGCAAATGCTGTGAGTCTCGCCCTCAGTCCCCAGCCCGTCTTTTTCACCCATGTCTTTCTGGCAATACATACAGGCGATCTTCATCACTGACTGCGGTTTAACAATGACCTTCCCTTGCTTTACTCCCTGGTATCCGATGTCCCAAGCTTCCCGGAAGGAATTTCGTCGGTAGGGATTTTCTTCAGTCCGGCCCTCATGGGCGGCAACAGCGCCTTTAACGAATGCTGGCTGCATTTCTTCTTGCTCCGCTACCATCTCCCCATCATCCGTGATGATTTCAAATTTCACTACTCACCTCCTGTTTTCTACTTTTTCATAGCATTTTAAACACCTGGGAGGAAGATATCCGGGCTCCCCCGGGTAACTTCGCTGGTAAAACGGGTAATCGGTCATTACGAAGTCTCCCGGTTCTGTTGTCTCTTCTTTATACTGACCGGTGTGCTTTTTACAGATCGGGCACTTCATCGTTTCTCCGGGATAGTGAATTGCCAGGACCGACCGTATTGGCCATAATCGATGGAGATTTCAACATGGCGAAAAAACCAGTTTTCCCAGGAGATTCTTATTCCGAATGCCAACGAGCCGCTCATGTGAAATCTTTCTGTTTTAACTGTCCGTAAACACTGAAGGAGCCATCTTAGCTCGCGGTAGTAGGCAAACAGGGATAGCGAGAATATGATGGGTAGAGGCCACCATTTACCAAAAGCGAGAAGAATGGCGATGGCAGCCAGGTAAAGAATGATCCAGCTGACCAGGAGAGCTATTTGTTTTTTGTTCATTTCTTTCCTCTACTAATATTTTTGCACCGATTTTACAAGCCTGTCAAAACAACTGTCAAAATTACCAGAAAATATGCCAGTTTAGTCTCAAAAAGTTACTTATATTTCTGCACGGTATTTACAACACCACATTACCGTTATTCGATAACCTGGTAATGTCGAAATTATAAGTGCCTGAGTAATATACCGAAAGATAAGGTCCATTATTTATTCGAGCTTCATTGCTCGGACTTGTTGCTGGGCGCTTGCTATGACCTCTTCCGGGGTCTGGTCTTTACCCCATTCGTAGCCTAGCCTAATAGAGTCCTTTGCCCACCTGTGCACGAGTGCTTCAATATAACTATCTATCTCTGGTGGGCTTAGTATTTCGAAGCACTTAACACATATAGGAAACATTCCGCCGCTATCAGAATATTTAATGTCCTGACCTTTAACATATTTCCAAGGCATGTGGCAATTAGCACATTCGCCGAAGCCTAAAGCTCTTCCAATCACCTTTTTGCCCCCAATCGTGAATAGGCTGAACACCCAGACTATAAACATCGGGATATAGACATGTATGATATCGCGTAACTGGCAACTGACCCAGTATTGACTATTTTTATCTTTATTCCAACCTCGTCCGCCGCTTCTTCCTGCCGGCTCTTCTCCGTCTTTGTATATAAGCCCTTTCGTTAAAGTATTGATTAAACTCACCTTTCCACCTCCTCTTAGTTTCGTATTTTGTCTATTGGCTGCTTATATTATAAGCAATTTATTTTAGTTCACTTTTGTTGGAATCTCAATCCCTACCTCATTACCCCAGGTATCCCAACCGAACCGCTGCTGGCGGCCGAACAGTTCTAACCTCGGCTCTTCCGACAGTGCCTCAATCATGTCGTAGGAAACCGGCGGCTTCTGCGAATGTCCCAGCGGAGGAGCGTAGATAAAGGTAGACCAGTCATAGCCACTAGAACCATGGGGCCCAATGAATTTTGATCGAGGCGAACCCTTAACTCCTAAAAGGATGTGCTCTGTTTTCCCTCTCAACCAATAACCGAGACCCATCTTGGTTTTAACCCAGGTGCAAGTCGTAATATAACGGAAGCCCCAAGCCTCAAGAATATGGAAGGCTTCATGCATATGCGCATTTGTTGTCCACAGCCAGCACTGGCAATCTTTATCTATCCAGTCATGCACCGGAATCCCTTTTATCTGCTCAATGGTCATGGTGGGGTATTTTAACCCGCCTCTGGTCGTCGAACTGTCAAGTTTCTGGTTATATGAGTAGGGGGGGTCGGCTAGTAGGGTTCGATACTTCAATAATCAGCCTCCTTTACGTTCCTCAGCTACGTTGATAAATAACGTAGATTATTTTATGTTCGAACCGGGCTTCCACTCAACTCCCCAGTTGATGTTCGCCGGTTGGTCAATACCGGTGTGATAGCCTTCCTGAATCATCTCTCCGATTTTCTTCCAGTCTTCAGGGGAAGGATCGCCTTTATAGATTGTCAATATGAGCATTTTACACTTCACCTCCAAAAGGTATAATGGTTTTCTGATTTATGGGTCCGTCGACTCCTCGGCCGCCTGGTTCCGCACCATGGACACCGGTGGCTCTTATAAGGAGCTTGGCCTACCCTGAAGGAAGGACATCGGTGCCATTGCATCCTAAGTTGTGCTGCCCGTTTTGAAATCGCCTCTAGGGCTTTCTTTCTCGCTTTATCTTGTGCATCGGGACAAACTCCCTCTCGACGACACTCTCAACAGGGTGGATAAGGGTCATTGGGCGATAACTGATAGTTGATACTACCGGGAGCAGGTCTCCAGGACGGATCTCTTTACTATAGACCTCCGTTCCTTTCCAGACTTCTTCCTGGAAGGGCCGGCAAGCTACTACTGTCCCAACAATGTCATGATTATTATCCGGATATTCGATATCCCACTCGAGAAAGTCTTGCCCTTCATCAACGAACTTCACTGTTTTCAGCATTTTTGGTTTCACCTCCTTCACTTGACAAATTTACTTAAAATGTGCGGTATAGTTGACTTGTATCAGATTCAGGCGTAAATATTAATGAAGTTTTGCTACGAATGCTACTTCCAGTTCCTTGCCCTCGATTATTTTCACCATGTTCGAAGCTACCGCTTGTTCCGATAAAGCTTTCTCGGCTAGTTCTCTGGTGAAAGAATTCATCGATATTGTTCTCTGTCCCCAGGTGGACTACAAAGACCGTCATTGAGCACCTCCTTTCAGGCATGAAATAATACCTGTTATTTATTTCTCAATCTTTTCAATCAGATTGTATGGTAGCACCACAGAGACTTCTGGCGTCTCTTCAACAACATACCATCCTTCAGCTCCTCGCTGTATGATGGATTCGCATCTTGCACAATAAAGGTCATCGCCTTTCGTGCATATCAGAGAGATAATAAATATTTTAGGGGGTTCGTCTTCGTCTAAATAGCCGCCATCATAATCGCAATTGGGGCAAATTAGTTCGTATTCACCTTCTAGCTGTCTCACTTTATCACCGATTCCGAAAGTAGGTATCTGCAGCAAACTTCACCTCCTTCACTTGACAAAATAACCTAAAATGTGCGCCTTGCTTAACATGACTCATTCCTCTAATGTATCCAGATAGGACAATATCCTGTCATAGTCGTGAACCATTTGCAATTGTGTGCTTCTACCGCCAGAGTAAGCATCGAGGGGATAACCTGTTGTGCCTATTTTGTCCGCCCACTGTTGATGTAATTGCCTGGCATGAGACAGGTAGGCGATAGTCTCCTCAAGAGTAGCTGGTTCGGTTCGCTCAAAAGGGAACACCTGTATCCTGACTTCAAGGGTGTGTATCTCTTCGATTACAGGCTCGGTATGGGCTTCGTAAAACATTATACCAAGATAGAAGCCGATTAAGGCAAACATCAGGTTGAAAGCTAATATTATCATAATTCTAGTTTTCATTCTTCACCTCCGTGCGTAAAATAATGACTGTTATTTTGTTCCATGTGCGTCTGTGATGTCCAAAACTATTTTGTGCTCTTTGCAGTAGTGGTTACCGCAGTGCTCGCATTTTATAAATGGTGGGGGGTTATTGCAGCCTAAGATACCACAGCATCTCCCCAGACTCGACTTGTAAGCCCAGAGTTTCCAGGAAATGACCGGGTTCAACTCTTCTTCATTTTCGCTGCACATGCTCCTTATCCTCCAGGCGTAAAATAATAGGTGTTATTTTTTGCGCATCCGAATAAAGGCGCGTATTAAGACCATTAAGACTAAGCCGACAACGAACCCAATCCAGAACTTTAATGGATCAATTTCCATTTTGTCCTCCATTTCTTAAGAAATATTTTTACTACTACTTATTATTGTAGCTGCGGGCCATCGATATCACTGATAGTTACTGGGTGCTCTGGCATACAACCGAGGACATCTTGCGAGTTATAGCCAAGGATCTGCTCCCTGGCATCATCCTCATTGTCGGCTTCTACGGTGGTAGTGCATTTCACCACGAAAGAAACTACATACTCCGGCATCGCTTACCTCCTTTTAGCTTTGATTCATATACCGAAAGATAAGAACAGTTATTTATTTTGGGCCGATGGTGTATGCTCTCCAGGGCGACCGGCCGACTTTTGCGATGTTCTCGTTAACCTTCTCCCGGAAAGCATCCAAGCCGGCAGCGTAAATTTTCTTTCGGGTCATAACCTTGGCGTGTTCTTGATCAGGGCCACTTCCAATAGCCAGTCCAGTGGAAGCCTCTGAAACAACCCACTTCCTCACGTCAACATTCAGAAAGTAAATCTCCGGAGACCGGTGAATGAAGAAGTAAAATTCCTCAAACCCTTCAAATGTAACCGTTTCCCCCTCGATTTCTCGGAAATTAACATCTTCCCCGTGGAGCATTGCCAGGAAATATTTTTCCATATCCCACCTCCTTTAGGCGTTAAATAAAAATTGTTATTAAATACTTACCATTGCTGCTACTGACACCGCAACGGCTACCGTAGCAAAAAAAAGAGCCATAGATACATAGGCAATCTTTACTTTTTGCCTGGCTTCCCATTGTTTAGACAGCCTATCTTCGCGGGCCTCTTCATTATTCATTTGCTCTACTCCTTGGGAGCCCCCACTGTCGCGGAGGGAGCGAGGAGTGACTCTCTAACCCTCCGGCAGCGGGAGCACGCAAACATATTTTACTACTTTGAATTAATGCAGTATACCAAAGTGCCTAGTTGTCTTCTGGCTGAGTGGGTTGGGAAGTCACCTTGCTCTTCCGGGTTTTCCGTCCGGTCTTGCAGATAGGGCATACCTTGGCGTGGGTATTCTCACCTGCAAACTCAGCGATCGCCAGCTGGGCGGTCCGCACCCTGTGAGGTTCCTCGATGAGGTGGGAAGTGGCGTGAGTCATCAAGTTCATCAGGTCGTAGGTATTCCGGGGTGGGTTCTCAAGCGCCATGGCGCGGATAACATTGGCTTCCTCTCCAGTGATGTGGGCTTCCGTCAGCATGGCCTCGAGCATTACTGCCCTGTCTCCCGGAGGGACATTCTCAGCCATCATTTCCTTATAGCGGGCAACAATGACACCCAGGGAGTTGTAGGCATCCTTGGTGGACTTCCTGAACCACTGCCAGATATCATCACCCTCACCACCGCCGCCGCGGTTACCACCACCACCGCCACCGCCGTATTTGAATTCTCGCAAGACCTGGTTAGAGGTCATGCCGTTCATGCAGGCCATTCTCAGTGCATAGCCCTGCACCACCGGGTCTACAGTGCCGAGTGGGGAGAAGGTGATGTTGGCGCCGGCCTGAATGAGGTCGCCACGCTTCACCGCTTCGCGTCGCTCGCCAACAATCTCAAGGGTAACCACGGCATTATCATAAACCATCACCCGATGGTATTCGACTCCGGGCATGCCTGCCTCGACGGCTTTCGGCACCCGCTCAGGGTTCGCTGGGTGAAAATCCCCCGGCCGTGTGAGTGAGGTGATAGCCCCCTCGCGAACCATCATGGAGAATCGGCCTTTCTTCTGCAGTAACTCGGTGGCCGCATCCCCGAAAGTGCCGGGCACGAGGTTCATGGCCACATTCCATGGCAGGCCGATGAACTTAGCCATATCTTTGGCTCCCTCGGTAGTGAATGGAAGGGAATGCTGCCCACCCCCGGGACGTAATGTTATCATGTCAGGGGTAACCACCACTCGAGTCTTTGCCAGGGCATCCATGTGCCTCATCTCGGTATCCATGATGGGTTGAAGCCGCTCCAATACTTCTGTTCTTTCCAATTTTCAAAACCTCCTTTATTTAATTTTATTATTTATAATCAAAAGAGTAGCACCCGAAAGGTAAGCTGCCCACATTCCCCAGAACTCCCACATAAATTTAGGGTCGCTTGCGCACAGGTTGTAATGCCCCCAAATT
>SDBS01004940.1_pt1 | contig 13049 bp, 13 predicted proteins | sample 2277091 | NCBI WGS metagenome assembly SDBS01 (sample SAMN10404972, study PRJNA504765) | marine sediment metagenome | isolation source: marine sediment core GS10_PC15, 163 cmbsf | place: Arctic Ocean: Southern Knipovich Ridge | collected 2010 | reverse complement strand
GCTTATAGGGCATTCCTTTCTCATAAAGGGCTCTTACGGCAAGGGTAGGGGCTGTATCAACAACTCCCACCAGTTCCATATCTTTCTGCAAAGCAACCCCATCAGCTAGGCGCTGCCCTATAATCCCATATCCAACAACTCCAACTTTTACTTCCGCCATTTTATCCTCCCTCTAAGTTACATCTTTAAAATAGTCTCTACAATAGCATCTCCGACTTCACTTGTCGCTGATGTTCCACCCAAGTCTTTTGTTCTGACTTTACCTTCCTTGAGAACTCTTTTTACTGCTTGCATAATCATTGAGGCAGCTTTTTTCTCTCCCAACTCCTCCAGCATCATTTGTCCTACCCAGATTGTAGCTATTGGATTTACCACATTTTTACCTGTGTATTTGGGAGCAGAACCATGGATGGGTTCAAACATAGAAATCCCCTCAGGACTGATATTTCCTCCCGGAGCAAGACCCATACCTCCCTGAATCATAGCTCCCAAATCTGTAATAATATCACCGAAAAGATTAGGAGCAACGATAACATCAAAGAACTCAGGATTCTTAACAAACCACATACATATAGCATCCACAAAGGCAAAGTCAGTCTTTATATCTGGATATTCTTTGGCTACTTTCCTGAACACCTCATCCCAGTAGACCATGCTATAATTGAGGGCATTAGATTTGGTGCAGCAGGTAAGATGGCCGCGTCTTCTTTTAGCTAGTTCAAAAGAATATCTAATCACTCTTTCTACTCCTTTTGAACTGAAAACTCCCACTTGAGTCACAATCTCTTCGGAATCTGCAAAAGTTTTCTTTATTTTAGCTAACTCATTATGTTCAGGGATTCCTTTTTTGTATCTTCCACCTATTCCAGTGTAAAACCCCTCACTGTTTTCTCTTACCACAACAAAATCGATATCCTCTGGACCTTTATTTTTAAGAGGGCAGGGAACCCCTTCTAAAAGCTTAATCGGTCGAAGATTAATATATTGGTCAAAGCTAAAACGAATTTTTAAAAGAAGTTCTCTTAAGGAAATATGATCGGGAACTCTAGGGTCACCAATAGCACCAAGATAAATAGCCTCAAACTTCTCTAATTTTTCTAGTCCGTCCTCGGGCATCATCTGACCATTTTCCAAGTAATATTCACAACCCCAGGGAAAATAGCTAAATTCAAAAGTTATATCTCCCATTTTTTTGCCCACCGCTTCCAAAACCTTAACCCCTTCTCTAATTGTTTCCGGCCCAATCCCATCGCCTGGAATAACCGCGATTTTGTGTTTTCTCATTTTTCACCTTTTGATCCTTTATTTTTATCTTCCCTCTTCATTCAGCTTTTTTTTGCGAGGCTCTAAGTGCACTGGAAAACCTCGCCAACTTCTTTGATAATTCTCTCCTCAGTAGGTACAACAAAGTTCTCTAACACCGGGCTAAAAGGAACAGGAACATCTCTAGAAGCTATTCGCTTGATAGGTGTATCTAAATAATCAAATACTTCTTCCGTAACTATGGCTGCAATCTCAGCCCCTATACCTCCAGTCAAACAAGCCTGATGAACAATGGCCAATTTATTGGTCTTTTTTATAGAATTTATTATCGTCTCCTTATCCAGAGGAAACAAGCTCCGCGGATCAATTACTTCAGCGCTAATACCTATACTAGCTAATTTCTCCGCCGCGGCCAGGGTTCTAAGCACCATCAAAGAAGTTGCTATAATTGTTATATCTTTACCTTCTCGTTTAATGTCAGCTTTACCAAAAGGAACAAGATATTCCTCATCTGGTACAGGTCCGCTTGTCTTATACAAAAGGATGTTTTCAAAGCAGATTACCGGGTTATCCTCTCGTATGGCAGCCTTTAATAGTCCCTTTATATCACGAGGAGTAGAAGGTATAATAATCTTTAGTCCTGGAACATGCATAAACCAGGATTCTAAATGCTGAGAGTGCTGAGCTGCTGCGTTTCTCAACCCTCCTAGAGGAACTCTGATCACCAGGGGAATCTTTACTTTTCCTCCAGACATATAGCGCATTTTTGCCAGTTGATTTACGATCTGATCCATAGCTAGAGTCAACAAATCGGCAAACATAATCTCAGCTATTGGTCTCATTCCGTTCATGGCTGCTCCCAATGCAAATCCGATGATAGCCGCCTCAGAAAGAGGTGTATCTCTTACTCTCTCTTCCCCGAATTCCTCCCATAGTCCCTTGGTAGATCCATATACCCCTCCAAAACGACCAACATCTTCACCCAAAAGGAAAATATTTTTATCCCTTAGCATTTCTGCTCTGATGCCCTCGATAGCTGCTTCTGCATATGTCATTTTCTTCATTAATTAATCATCCTTTTTTACATCGTCGTAGTATAGATCTTCCAGGGCTTCTTCAGGTTCAGGGTAAGAACTTTCTTGACCAAACTTTACCGCCCCTTCGATTTCGAGGATTATATTCTTTTCAATATCGGCGCTTCTTTGTTCAGTCAAAATACCTTTTGTTATAAGTTGCGACTTAAAGTTTTTGATGGGACACCGCTTCATCCATTCTTGAACTTCTTCACTGGATCGATATGTACGTTCTCTATCTCCCTCTCCAGCATAATGGCCTCTAAAGCGGTAAGTCTTACACTCTATTAATGTTGGTCCCCCACCATTCCTTGCTCTTTTTATAGCCTTATTAGCGGCTTCATATACTTTTACCACATCCATCCCATCAACAGTAATTCCAGGAATTCCATAACCAGCAGCCCTTTTTGCCACGTCTTGTATAACGGTGGAACGTTGTTGAGCTACAGAAATGGCGTAAAGATTATTCTCACAGACAAAAATTGCCGGAACCTTCCATACAGCCGCCAGGTTAACCCCTTCATTGAATATTCCTGTATTTACTGCTGCCTCTCCAAAGAAACTAACCATTACTTGGCTAGTTCCTCTCATTTTTGCAGCAAGAGCTGCCCCTCCCACGATAGGGATATTTGCTCCCACTATTCCATCAGCTCCTAAAACACCTATGTCAAAATCTGAGATATGCATAGAGCCTCCCTTTCCATGGCAATATCCGGTCTTTTTCCCAAAGAGCTCCGCCATCATTTTCTTTATGTCTGCACCTTTGGCAATACAGTGTCCATGTCCCCGATGGGTACTCATTATGAAGTCGCTCTCATTTAGACTTGAGATTACACCAACCGCGACAGCCTCCTCTCCTATATAGAGGTGCTTCAAGCCAGGGAGTATACCTTTTATGTGTAGCTCCTCCACTTTTTCTTCAAATTTTCTTATCATTAGCATTTTTTCATACATTACAATTAAAAGTTCTTTTTCTACTTCCACTAAACTCTCCTTCTTTTTGGTGAAAATCCCAAGAACAAAGACTTACAGGTGCCAAAAGAAATTAATGAAATTCCCTTCCTCCATTGATGTTTATTGCCTGGCCGGTAATATATTGAGCCTCATCTGAAACTATGAATGCTACTCCGGCAGCAATCTCTTCCGTCCTGGCAACCCTTCCCATGGGTATTGTCTTTAAATCAAGCTTGTACATTTCTTCAAAACTCATACCTCTTTTTTCTGCTTCTTCTCGAATGGCTTTATTATGCATCTCGGTATCCATATCTCCCGGACAAATTTCATTCACTCTTATATTATAGGGGGCTAATTCTATAGCCGCAACTTGAGTGAAAAGTACCGTAGCGCCTTTAGTTGCACAATATACAGAAAAAAAAGGATGACCGGTCTTGCCAAAATATGAACCAATATTTACAATATTGCCGTTTTTCTTTTTTATCATTTCTTTGGCTACCTCACGAGTACAGAGGAAAATCGCCTTAAAATTGACATCAACTAGCTCATCAAAATCCTCTTGTGAGGTGGTGATGATAGCATTGGCAGGCTTATTGATAGCTGCATTATTAACCAAAATATCAACTCTTCCGTATCGTTCCACAGTTTGGCTTACCATATTTTGAACATCTTTAATTTTAGTAATATCAGCTACCAAGGCAAGACTATCACTTCCAGCGTAGTCCTCCTTAATCTTCTCCAAAGTTTCAATAACTTCAGGATTTATATCCACTCCCACTACTTTCACGCCCTCACTAAAAAAACGTCTGGTTAACGCTTTTCCAAGATCTCCTGCCGCTCCTGTTATAACTGCAACTTTCCCTTTTAGACCCTTCACTGCTTTTCTCCTTTCTTCGTTAGAGTACTCAGGCTTTAATGAGTACTTTCAAACATTCATCTCTATTGGAGGCAAACTCATAAGCTTTCTCTCCTTCACTTAAAGAAAATGCATGAGTAACCATTCTGGATAGGTCGGTTTTACTTCTGGCCAGAAATTCCAGGGCCTGCTCCCAGATATAGGGTGAGCCAACAATGCCTTTAACATTTAAGCCTTTGGCCTGAATTTTGCCCAGCTCAATAGAAATCTTATTTCCTATGTTAATACCCGGGATGGAGACTCTACCGTTATTTCGGGCAACTTCAAAAATAATTTCCAGTACTTTGCTTACACCTGAAGCTTCTACTACTACATCAGCACCGAGGACGCCAGCACCTTTATTGGTTAATTCATGAACTCTTTTCACAGAATTCTCTTTAGCTGGATTTATGATTTCATCAGCACCCATCTCTTGGGCTATTTTTATCCTGTTTTCCATTGGCTCAACTACAATTGTGCGAGCTCCCATTCCCTTGGAAACAGCTAAAGTACAAAGCCCTATAGGGCCAGCACCAAAAATAACCACCGTATCACTTGCATCAACGCCTCCTATCTCCGTGAGGCTAAAATAGGCTACAGCGAAAGGTTCTACCAATGCCCCTTCTTCAAAGTTCACAGCGTCAGGTAAAATGTGAAGCCATTCAGGGCGCGTCTTGAAGTACTCAGCCATTGCTCCATTAATGGTAAACCCGAAATGATCTGCATAGGGACAATTGGTAAAGGTTCCTGATTTACAAAGTAGACAGTCTCCACAGCCAATTACACACTCTCCAACCACTCGATCTCCCTTTTTAAAATCCTTTACTTCTTCACCTACCTCTGTTACCTCGCCTGACCATTCGTGGCCGGGAATAATAGGGTAGGCAAAGGGGATAATGTACTTTCCGCTGATGAGCTCGTAATCAGAGTGACATATGCCGCAAGCTTTTTGTTTTATTAACACTTCATCCTTACTAATCCTTGGCACCTCTATATCCTTCAGACGTAAGTCATTTTCCTTGCTGATAACCAATGCCTTCATTTTTCTTTCCTCATTTTCTTTAGTAGTCTAGAGTTTTCTAAAATACCGAAACAGACACTTTGAACATATAGACTAATTAGTTGTCTTATTTTTTAGTCTTCTTCAATAGCTACTAATCTGACGATAGATCCATCTCCTTTTGTCCACCTCCAGGGAAATCCAGCAATGGTTACCCGCTTTCCCAGAACCTTGTCAATCTCTCCTCCTACATTTTCCCAACCCATGATGCCATTACCAAGAATCAACCTGTGACAGGGCTCCCATTCGGGAAAGTCCTCTTTGGCATCTCTACCGGTTTCCTTTTTATATTCTTCAAGCACCGAAGGAACTAAAGGGCCGGTCCCATGAGCAGCAATAGGGGTCCCTAAAGGGTGATCTAAAGCCTGCTGATCAACGCCCACCGCCTTTACTCTCTTTTTCACAAACCACTCGCCAGCTTCCCGGTAAAGTCCAGGGGAATAGCAAAAATATTTCCTGTTATCTCCCCAGTAATGATGCCAGCCAGTGTGAATGATGACAATATCTCCTTTTTCTATTTTGGGTCTAGCCTTCTCCAGATCATCCGGGGTAATTACCTCCCATTTTTTCTTGGGAATATCAACTACTATGCCGGTTCCATAATATGAATCTAAGGGGATTTCGTCAATCAAAGGTCCTCCCTCCATTACATGGCCAGGAGCATCTGCATGAGTACTACAATGCATAAAGGTAGTAATTTGCTGAGAGAGAACCCCTGATTTGGCATGAGTATGAAATCTTTCAATCTTTATGTCCGGAAAATAGGGCCATAGGGGAACCCCAAAACCCCAGGGATGACTCAGATCGTACAGCTTTACCTTTTTTACCATAATATTATACCTCCATAGACTAAATCTTGTTTTCCGTAATTCGCTCTCTTCTTACTAATAGTGGGTCTCAGATATCGAAGTAAGAATACTTCTTATGTTCTTGATTGACATCTGGGCAGCTACTTCATCGCTTGGCTTTGGAGCAATCTCAGCAGTGAGATATCCGTCGTAACCTACTTTTCTTAATGCACTGATGACTTTTGAAAAATCAATTTGTCCAGCTCCTGGATACATTCGGTTGTTATCAGCCAGGTGCACATAGTCGATTAATTGATTACCTTCCACTATTGCCCCGTAATTAGATGATTCCTCAATGTTCATGTGAAAGGTATCGATTAATAATTTAACATTCTCCTCATTCATCTCTTCAATGAACCTCACCCCTTCAGCAACGGTACAGAGAAAGCCAGACTCAAATCTGTTTATCATCTCAAGTAGTAGAGTTACTCTTTTTTTTAGAGCGAATTGGGCACACTCCTTCAAACAGGATTTAATCCAATCTTTTTGCACTTTTCTCTCAGCACTCACATGTGAGAGAGGGCCCTTTACGTACCCGATGAGAACTTTTGATTGAAAAAAAGAGGCAAAATCAATGTGACCTTTAACTCTCTCAACCGCTCTCACTCTTACATTTTCATTTGAATCAGAAAAACTAAGTCCGTCTATAGTAAAGGCTAGACCTGTTCCTATGGTAGAGACTTCTAATTTGTTTTTCTTAATAAGCTCACTTATCTTGTTTATATCCAATTGACTAGGGTCTCTAACGGACAACTCTACTCCGTCATATCCCATCTCAGCAATTCTAGCTAACCCCTCCTCCAACTTTCCTGAAAAGAGAAGGTGTGGCAAGCCCTCCTGCGCAGCAATGGCAATGGCTATTTTCATGACTTTTTTTAGGGTTTTACCAGCACTTTTCCTTCGTTCCCGGAGGAGGAAGCCCTGATTGCATCAATCACCTGATCCAAAGGAAACCTCTTGGTTATTATTTTGGAAATGTCTATTTTCTTTGAAGCCATTAATCGTATAGCTCGTGGATAATTGATAGGAGCAGTGTGCCCTACCGAACCGAACAGTTTTGCCGCTCTAAATTGAAATTGCCTCAAATCCATCAACACCTGTTCCGGGGACATTCCTATTTGAACTACTTTAGCCCCAATAGCTAAAGATCGCATAATCTCGGGAATGGTTCTTGGGTTAGCGCCTGCAGCCTCAATGTGCATATTTGCCCCGAAACCTTCTGTAATCTCCATCACTTTCTCGTGAGCGCTTGACTCGGACTTGCTAAAATCGAGGGGATTAAACACGTAATCAGCACCAACTTCCTGCGCCAGCTTTCTTCTGTTGGATGATATCTCAAAAGCTATTACTTTTGCCGCCCCCAATGCTCGTACAACCGATATAGCAGCCAATCCGATGGGACCACATCCATAGACCACTACTGTTTCTCCTCCTTCGATTCCGCCAGCACGCGTGATTATAGCATTACAGACAACTGCCGTTGGCTCCACCAATGCCCCAGCCTCAAAAGCTTTGTCTTTATCTTGATAGACTTGCAAAAGCTCATTAATCTTCCAACAGTATTTTTCTGAAATCGTTACATATTCAGCAAAAGCTCCCGGAACAGTAAAACCAATTTCCTCAAGATTGTTGCAGTAATCTACTAGCCCCACCTTGCAATATTCACATTCCCCGCAATAAAGCATTTCTTCTGCCGTGACCATGTCCCCTATCTTGAATCGCTGTACTTGATTTCCGATTTCTACTATTTCTCCAGAGAACTCATGCCCCATAATGACCGGTAGATTTGTATTTCCTGCATAATCCATATAGCCATCTTTGTCTTCTTCGGCCATGTGCACATCGGATCCACATACTCCGCAGGCTCTTACTCGTATCAATACTTCCTTTCCTGTAATCTTTGCTTTGTCAACTCCTTGAAGCCTTAATCGAGGATGTTTCCATGTGCTATTGGCGTTCTTGGTCCACCCTTTCCTCTTTTCGAAATCACTTAACACATAGCCTGGCTTCAGCTTCTTTTCAGCTTCCACTATAAGAGCTTTCATATCTAACCCTCCGTGCTAGAACGTCATGGAACCCAAGGGTTTTCATTCTTCCTTGGCTACCATGCAAGTACCGCTTTACCCTTCGTTAGGGAAAAGGACTATCTTGATGCCCTCGCCCTTTCTCATTAGGTCAACGCCTTTATGGATTTCTTTCAGGGGAAGGCGGTGGGTTATCAACTTCTCCAGATTTAAGACACCGCTTTGCACCAGCTCAATAGCTGAGGAATAGTTGAATCTTTCGATAAAACTTCCCATAACTGTTATGCTATTGTGAGTAATCTCGAATTGTCTAATGGGTGCGGAAAAGCCTTCATTAAGACCAAACAAGAGTACTCTGCCGCCCTTTCTAACCATTTTTAGAGAATCAATTAGGAGTGTTCCTACCACATCGATGACTGCATCTGCACCAATCCCGGTCTCTCTTCTTACCATTGAAGAAAAATCTTCTTTTTTCGGATTTACGACAAGACTTGCACCACTCTCATAGGCTTTCTTTATCCGTGGTTCTGAAATCTCCGCAACAATTACCTTGCCAGCCCCGGCTGTCTTTACCATCTGCACGAATAACAAGCCCATCGGCCCGGCACCTAAAATAACTATTACTTCTCCTGGCTTGATCCCCAATTTATTTATAGTATTGACAACGCAGGATAGAGGCTCGACAAAAACCGCTTGTTCGGGAGGAACTTTATTTGAAATCTTGTATAGAGCTCTGGCCGGGGCTTTGCTATATTCGGCAAAACCGCCATCGATGAATATTCCAAGAGTGGTGGAATTCTCACACATGTCAGGCATGCCCTTTCGGCAATAACGGCATAGTCCACAAGAAAGGTTGGGGGCAGCAACCACAGTATCACCTTTTTGAACATGGTTCACATCTTTGCCTGTCTCTATTACTCTACCCACAAACTCATGCCCTAAGATAATATTTACATTAGCCGGATGCTTTGGGGGTACCGACAGAATACTTACATCGGACCCACAGATGCTTGCTGCTTCTATCTTTAGGATTACATCATCTGGATTTTCAATTTGTGGCACCGAAACCTTTTTTAATGTAAGACGTCCCTCTCCCTCAAAAACGGCCGCCAGCATTTTCTCTTTCATTTTGACCTCGCGTACTCCCTTGATAATTCTATATCTTCATACTCTAATAATACCAGACCTATGAAAATCACTAAATATTCTACACTTTGTTTTAGCCAATTTGAGATTATGTTAATTCTACAACCAAATGGGTTTCCCCTCTTTACAAGAACGAATAGCTGCTAGTACCACCTTTAGAGCAGCCTTTCCATCCTGAGCAGTTACTTTTGCTTCCCTATCTTGATAAACCGCCTCAACAAAGTCCCTCACCTGATCAAGATAAGCCTGGGCAAATCTTTCCAGAAACCAGGGCACAGTGTCGTGGGTAACTCCTATGAAGTTCTTATTCAACAGCAAAACGGGGGTATATCTATATTGTCCAATAATGATAGCACCTTTTGCCCCGATGACCTCAGCTCTGACGTCATAACCATATACGGCATATCGGCTTCCTTCAATGCTGCCCATTGCACCGTTCTCAAACAGAAGATTGGCAAAACAGGTGTCGGAAGCATCCAGTGCTTTTAATTCTCGGTGAACGAGTACGCCTCTTTCAGCATAAACCCGCTTAACCTCACTGCCTATGAGCCAGCGGGCCAGATCAAAATCATGGATGGACAGGTCCATAAAAATATCACCACTTACAGCAGGTTTAGCATAGTCAAGGGGAGGAGCCTGAGGATCACGACTAATAGCTTTAAAAAGGACTGGATCTCCAATCTCACCTCTTTCAATTCTTTGTTTTGCCTCAATATATCCTGAGTCAAAGCGTCTCATGAAACCTAATTGAAACTTTACCCCGGTCTTTTCCACTACCTTGAGAGCAGTATCCGTTTCCTCTAGGGTCAGCGCAATGGGTTTTTCGCAGAATATGTCTTTTCCAGACTCTGCCACATCTTTAATTACTTGCACATGGGTATTAGTTGAGGTGGCAACAATGATTGCCTGAATCTTATTGTCTTCCAGGAGATGGTGGTAATCGGTGTACCAATTTTCAATTCCACATAAAGAGGCTGCTTTTTTAGCTGCATCTACGTAAGCATCGCAGACGGCTACGAGCTTAGCATCTGGAATTCGAAAGGCAACGTCCTGTGCGTATCTTTGACCCATCCTGCCGCACCCAATTACCCCAATTCCTACTTTGTTCATCGTGTCACCTCCCTTAGAGAGCTAACTTATCTTAGCCAACTCCTTTTAAAACTTCCGGATTAACACATTGGAGGAAAGTTTCTCCCTTAAGAACCGCCATGATATTTCTAGCAGCCATAAGAGCCATATTGGTTCTTGTCTCAACCGTCGCGCTTCCTATGTGTGGGACTATAACCACATTATCAAGTTTTGTTAATCCAGGTTCTAATAACGGCTCATTTTCATATACATCCAGCCCTGCTCCCCAGATCTCCCCCTCCTTCAATGCCTTTAGGAGGGCATTTTCATCGATTACAGGCCCTCTTGAGGTGTTTATTAAGACAGCAGTTTTTTTCATGAGCTTGAATTCTTTTTTTCCAATCATGTGTTTTGTTGTAGGCAATAGCGGCACGTGGATCGATATAAAATCAGATTTTTTAAGAAGCGTCTCTTTATCCACATAGGTAGCACCTGTCTCCTCTTCAAACTCTTTGTCACGTTTTATGTCGTTATAGAGAAGCTCCATTTCAAATCCCTTTGATTTCTTCGCAAAATTAGTTCCTACTCTCCCTGTGCCAATTACTCCCAGAATCTTACCCGTTATATCTCTTCCCAGAAACAGCATAGGTGCCCAGCCCTTAAATTTTTCTTCCCTTGTATATTTATCTGACTCGACTATTCTTCTTGTTGCAGCAAATAGAAGCGACCAGGCAAGATCCGCCGTTGCATTGGTTAGTACCCCGGGAGTGTTCGTAACTATGATTCCCTTTTTCGTTGCCGCTTCAATATCTATATTATTATATCCAACTGCATAGTTCGCAAATATTTTGCACTACGGACCGTCTGCTTCCATTACCTCTTCATTGATTGTATCGGTTAAAAGGCACAGCACCGCGTCTCTTCCCTTTACCTTCTCAAGTAGCTCTTTTCTAGTAAGTACCCGATCTTCAGGGTTAATTTCAACCTGGCAGTTTTCCCTCAAAAGCTCTATCGCCGGCTCAGGTAACATCCTGGTCACATACACATTAGAGTTTTCCATCTTACCCTCCTGGTTTATAGCTACCGTATTCTTTTGTAATTGCCATATTTTACAAATGCTCTGCAGGCAACATCTTGCCACTTTGGCTCCAATCCTATTGACTTGTTATCCCTGTAATATCCAGCGATGAATCCGCCACTTTTTCCCCCTAATTTTTCAACCATTTCACGGATATCGCTCTCAATAACTTTTTCATCCTTAGTTTGTAAAGTGTTCTGAATATCCGCTGGACACCAATAAGTAACTTTCCCTGAGTACTCTGCCAATTTTTTAATGCCATGAATCTTCGGCTGGTCAAACTGAAGAACATCTATACCACATTCTATTAAATCAGGGATAATCATCCAAACCGGGTAATTCAACTTCCTCTACTTTACCTAGAGTTTCTAAAACTCCCTTATAAACTTCGCCTTTAGAAATACCCTTGAATCGTCTCCATATATTCCCCCACTCATCAATTCTCTCTTCTCTACCTTCTTCTATGGTATACCAATCTGTTGCTTTAGAATCCTTCAATCTATAAGACTTATGCAGAAAATCATTTGGATAAGGTGAAGGTAGGAACATAGGAATTCTTTGTGAATTCTTAAATGTTAAGCTATTGAGCACAATATCACGGCTTGACATATCTTCCCCTTATAGAAACGAAAGGTATTATTAGATATTTATAAGACAGTTTAAGAACTCCTCTCCTTGTATTTTCAACCTATTTCAACCCATCAAAATTTCAAACAACCCGCCCGTCAAAATAATTCTGTAACTATTTAGGCACTCCGTATTTGCTCAAATAGAGATATTAGTCCAGCTCTCCAAATCATCCATTTTTTTCTCAGGGTTACGACCATTATTATTATAAATCAAATATACGCAATTAATTATGTCGTTATATATAGTGCCTCCTTGGCCTCTCTCCATCCATCTCGAAAGAGTAAAGCCCAGATCCGACGTTAGTCATTATATATTTCTCATCTTCGCTTTCACTAGTTACCCCTGCTATATTTTCAATATACGAATTATTTTCCCAAAGCTCCTTTCCGCTTTCTTTAATCCCACTTCTGGGATTTTTACCTCTGCCTAGATATTAACGGCAAGGTCATATTCAAAAGTTAGAGAATTGTCATCTTTTTTCCAATTCGAGGATATTATAACTCTAACAGTTTTAAGTGAATCGTTCAAATTTTTCTAATCAGAATATAGTTAAAGAAATATCTGCAGGGGTTAGGAGCAATCTCTTCATCTCTTGGTCCAGCCTTAAAAGTGAAATAGAACATCCGGCCATATCGAGAGAAGTTACATATTCACCAATATAGGTTTTGAATATCTTGATATTCTTTTTCTCAAGATAAACAGCCACTTTTCTAAAAACAATGTATAACTCCATTATGGGCGTTCCCCCCAGTCCGTTGACAATAACGGCTACCTCATCACCTCCCTTATAAGGAAGATCTTCAGTAATTCTCTCCATCAAATCTTCTACTATCTCGTCAGCACCTTTGATCTTCATTTTCTTAGTTCCAGGTTCTCCATGGATGCCCACTCCCATCTCTATTTCATCATCTCCTAACTGGAAGGTAGGAGAACCTTTGGCTGGAGTAGTGCAGGAGGTGAGGGCCATTCCCATTGACCTTATGTTAGCATTGATTTTTTCACCAATGGCC
>SDBS01004938.1_pt1 | contig 13050 bp, 8 predicted proteins | sample 2277091 | NCBI WGS metagenome assembly SDBS01 (sample SAMN10404972, study PRJNA504765) | marine sediment metagenome | isolation source: marine sediment core GS10_PC15, 163 cmbsf | place: Arctic Ocean: Southern Knipovich Ridge | collected 2010 | reverse complement strand
GTGCAGATGGCGCAAATGGCGTTGGGCTTTAGGAAGAAGGGCGCCGAAAAGGATGAACTCGACGCCTGGCTGGCCGGCGAAGACGTAACGCCGGCTACGCTGATCGAGGCTTTCATCACCACGTTCGCCGAGACGGCCGAAGGCCGCGACGCGCTGGCCGAGGTCGGCGCCCGCCACGTGGAGCTGCTGATGCCGAAAGCGATCCAGCAAGAGATCGTCAAGGAACTTGACCAGATAAAGGCCCGCATCCTGGGCCTAAGTCACAAAAAAGTGGTATAATGGAAAACCCGAGGATTGAGCTTGCTTTCGACCGAACTTGCGGCGATAATATCCACGTCAGTCGTAAGTTCTTTGTCCGGGATAGCAAACAAAACCCCGCGCCACGTGATGCGCATTTCCTTTGCGGGAACTTGCGACTGACTCACGGCGACGCGGGGTTACATATACGGGAATCGCAATCATGTCATCAGACGAGACCCAAACCACTGATACGGGTAGCCCAGGCGAGCCGGAACAAGGAGGGCAAGACGACAGCGAGGCGGCGCGTACGGTCTCGATCCTCCTTGAACGGCAGGTCGCGCTCCTTCGTGACGCCATCCGTGCCGGAGCAAAGTTCTTCACCTCACATAGGTAATATACGATTCAGCGATCGGGTCACGCCACGCCTCGCCGCCGGCGATTGTAAGGCTGGACAGTTTCCAACTGTCCGGGTAGAATCCATTTAACGGGAGACGTGGGAACTGAAAGGGAGCTGAGATGAAACGCCAAGCGATTACAACAACTCTGGCAGTCTTGTTATCGGCGGCCTGTGCCGTCGCCGCCGACGTCGTGCTCGACGCGGCCAAGATGGACCGCTACGCTGTGGAGTTCACGGGCTTCGCCGCCGTGAGATCCGTTGTGACGGCCGAAGCCAACGATCTCACTGCCGTTCGCTTCGACGTGGAGATCCACGGCGGAACGCTCGGGAACGTAACCCCGTGGGGCTGGGCTGACACAAACAACCCGTGGTACGGCGCCCGTGGTGTACTGGCCATCAGGGCGGATGGAGCAAGTTACGATCAAGGATTCGTTTACTACCCACCTCAGCGGCAATGGGCACCGCATTTTTCTGTCGATCCAACGCCTGGCTCGCCCGGCAGCGGCGACGAGTACGAACTCTTCGACGTCGTCCCGGCCGGCATGACTTGGGACGTCTGCATCAAGCTGGAGGGCTGGCTCGGCGGCGACATCGACCTCTTCTCCACGGCCGCCGGCGAGATGTCCAGCGATCAGTTGACGGTGGGTGTGACCGACACCGACCCAATGCCCCAAACCATCCCCGAGCCGGCTAGCCTAATCCTTCTACTGGTCGGAACGGCAGTACTTCTCAGAAGGCGGGTTTAATATGTACACACGGATAGACGCCCTCCGGACGAAATACGGAATGATCGGGATGTTTGCAGTGGTCGCTGCTTTTGTGGCGGGAATCTGCCTTGGAATCTGGCTTGTGCAGTCCGGGTTTACGGACAAGCCAGAGGAGGCGATCGCTAGTGTTCCCGAAGCAAAGGCTATCCTTGCCGACAGCCAGTTGAACTTCGACGCCGAATATCGAAGCGCCGCTCAAGAGATTGCAATCCCCTATGACGCCAACTCCAACCGCTCCAGGTTGTCTGCCGCCCAGTGTTATGAGCGCCTGGCCGCCGGTATGCCCGTTGGGACAATCTCTGATCTGAGGATCGCCAAGGCAATCCTGACCTGGGGCAGATCTCTTGGCACCGTCGCCCGTCTGGCCTATGCCGCTCGGTGCCTTGACTCTGCCAGCGATATTTGCAGCGGCCATCAGCCTCGGCCGAAGGTGCTGCTACGCCTCATTGGCCCCCTGCCCCTTTACGCGACTGCCTGGAATCTAACGTATGATCGCAAGATCGCGGCACTCTTCTACACTGAATCCGATCGTCAGCACGAGATCGCTCTGGCCAAGCACACCGGCAAGGTTGCCCAGGTGCCCGGCCCGCCATGCGTGTATCCCGTCAATCCGACGATCGGTGCGAAGTACAGCCAGCCCCTGGCCGATACACCGCCGCCCGCACCCCGTCGCCACCTCCTTTATAACTGGCGACAGCTCCATCGCCGGCCGCTGACGGCCGTACCCGACCCCAGATAGCCCCGCGCAACTCTCGCGCAAAGGCCGCGCAAAACTCGCGCAACGCAGCCGCCCAACTCCCCGCCAATCGCCGAGTACTCGCCGGACCGTCCCACTTTCAATTCGGCCTCTTTAGCACCGTCTAAGCCCTTTGAATCCCGCCCTTTCCCACCGAATCCCGCCTAATCCCGCTTTCCTCAGCACCCCACAGGAAACACGGGAAAAAACGGAAAACTAAAAGTTGAAAGAGAGAAAATGCCGATCTCGGGGCCGGAAATGCTCAACATCTTTCGCGACAGATACTTACAGCCAAACCAATGCGCACATTTGCGCACGAATGCGCACGCTTGCGCACGTTTGCGCACGTTTGCGCACAAATGCGCACGCTTGCGCACGTTTGCGCACGCTTGCGCACGCTTCTACGCGGCGCGGGCAAAATCTTTGACAGCCTCGCGGCGGGCGGTACGATGTGCCCTACCGCGGCCGGGTAAGCCCTAGAGGTGCTGAATGAAGGTATCACTAAACTGGCTAACTGATTACGTGGACATTTCGATGTCGGCCGCCGAGCTCGGCGAGCTGCTGACGCGGATCGGCTTTAGCCTCGAAGAGATCATCGAAACTCAGACCGACGTGGTGCTGGACCTGGAGGTGACGTCCAATCGCCCGGACTGTCTGGGCCATCTCGGCATAGCCCGCGAGATCGCGGCCGCTACCGGGGCGAAGTTCAAGCGGCCCGTCATCGGCGAACTGCCGACATCGGGCAAGGTGGCCGAGCTGGCCAGCGTCGAGGTGCTCGATCCGGACCTCTGCCCGCGGTATACCGCGCGGGTGATTCGCGGCCTGAAGGTTAAGCCCAGCCCAAAGTGGATGATCGAGCGGCTGGAAGCCGTGGGACTTCACGGCATCAACAACATCGTGGACGTGACCAACTACGTGCTCATGGAATACTCCCAGCCGCTGCACTGCTTCGATCACGACAAGCTCACCCGACAGAAGATCATCGTTCGCCGCGGCAAGGCCGGCGAGACGCTGCTGAGCATAGATGACACCACCTGCCGGCTGGACGAGGAGATGCTGGTGATCGCCGACGCCAAAAAGCCTATCGCCATCGCCGGCGTCATGGGCGGGCTGGACACCGAGGTTACCGAGCAGACTACGTCCGTACTCATGGAGGCCGCACAGTTCGACCCGCTCGTCACGCGCCATACCTCACGCAAGCTGCAACTGACCAGCGAGAGCAATTACCGCTTCGAAAGGGGCGTCGATCCGGTGGCGGTCAGCGAAGCCTCGCTGCGGGCCTGCCAGCTTATCCTCCAGTTGGCAGGCGGGCAGCTAGCCGAGGGCGTCCTGGACATCTGGGCCGAGCCATGGCAGCCGCGAACCGTCCGCCTCCGGCCGGGGCGCTGCAACGCCTTGCTGGGCATCGAGACGCCTACCGAGCGTCAGGTGGAGATTCTCTCCAGCCTCTCCCTTGCACCCAAGCTCAAAGGGCAGCAAATCGTCTGCACTATCCCCTCGCACCGCATCGACTTGCAGCGCGAGGCCGACCTCATCGAGGAAGTCGCACGCATGGAAGGCTACGAGCGGATCCCCGTGGCCGAAAAGATCGCCCATTCGGTGGCCTCGGAAGGACCTACCCGACGAACGCGCCGCATGGTAGAAGAGGCGATGACGGCTGCCGGCTTCGACGAGGCCCTGACCAGCTCGTTCGCCGACGCCGCGGAGGCCGAGCTGTTCGGCTGGGGCCGGAGCTGCCGCGTGGATTCAGGCGTGCGCAAAACGAACAATGTGCTGCGGGCTGCGATCGTGCCCAGCCTGCTGCGAGCGTGCAAGACCAACCAGGACGCCGGGACGGCCGAGGTGAGCCTCTTCGAGCTGGCCAGCGTCTTCCCGGCCGGCGAAGACGCCAGGCTGCCGGCCGAGCACATGGAACTTGGCATGGTAAGTACCGGCGATTTGCGCGACGTTCGTGGCGCGATTGCGGCTGTGCTGGGGCGGGTTGCTCCGTCGGCCCGACTGGACGCGCGCCATTGCCACGCGGTGGGTTTCGCCGAAGGCGCCGCGGCGGAAGTATTCATCGACGATCAGCGCGCCGGCACCATCGGGCTGATAGCCGACAATGTGCTGGACTACTACGGCCTCAATCCGGATCGGCCAATTGCAGCCGCGTCAGTTCGGTTTGACGCCTTGGGCGAGCGGGCCGGGCGGCCACGAATATATCAAGCCATGGCGAAATTCCCCGCCGTCCACCGCGACCTGTCGGTGGTGGTAGACGAAAAGATCACCTGGCGCCAGCTAGCCGAGTCTATCGCCGAGGTCGAACAGCCCACGCGCGTGGATCTCGGCTACGTGACGACCTATCGAGGCAGGCAGATCTCGCCCGGGCGCAAGAGCGTCACGCTGACTCTTACCTACCGGAGCGGCGACCGGACCCTTAAAAGCGAGCAGGTCGATCAGCAGGTAGCGGAGGTGGTGACGGTACTTAAGAAGAAATTCGCAGCCGAGCTGCGCCGGTAGCAATCTGCCGCCGGCCGCTGCGGAGACCCATCTGCCGCCGGCGAAGAGCCCCGATGGCCTCAAGTTTGTGGGGTCGCAAGTCGATAGATGGGGTGTATAATACAACAGAAGCCTCTGCCGTGTTCGACAGAAGGTCCTTATGAAAAGAACCGATAAGCCCATTGAGGGAGGCCACGTTCGCGATACCGACGTGTCGGTATCCAACAGCCACCCACGTTGAAAAGTGGGTTCTTCTTCCTGGGCCGTCGCCGGCACAGTGGTGGAGGCATCTGTGATTGACGCGCTGTAACACGCGCGGAGATCTTTATGAGATTACAGCCCACATCGAGAGATGTGGGCTGTGCTTTTATTCGGCTGGTGAGTCCGCTGCCTGGCGGCTGCGGTGAGTCCATCGGCCCGCCCCAGTGGGCTGCCGCCCGCAGCCTGGAACTCACTCGAGAGATTGCTTTTCTCTTGCAACGCCAGCGACAAGAATCACATAATGTCGCGCCGGCTGGAGTTGGCGCGGTATGGCACTTCCTAAAACAAGGAAAGCGATCCAGCCTGCTCGTGCCATTCACAAAAAGGTGGACCCCGGAATGAGGAAGAAAGATGCCCCCGCGTGGGGCTGTGACTGCATCGGTGCGCGGCGTCGCCACAGCGCGATCTGCCCCGGCCGTGCGGAGTGGGCGGTATGAGTTGTTACGTCGGAATCGACATTGGGGCCATCAGCGGCACGGCCGCGTTGCTCATCCAAGGCCAAGACGATCTGCCACCTCGCGCCGCCGAAAAGCTGCATCCTCTCAGCAGCCGCTCGCGCGGGGATGAGAAAATCTACATCTCGCCCTACAGACGCACGCGTGGCAAACCGATCGCCACGGCCAGAGAGCTGCTGGAGGAAATCATCGCCATCGTTGGCAGCGACCGGATCAAGGGAGTGTGCCTGACCGGCAGCGGCGCCAAGGTGGCGGGTGCCAAGCTAGCCGCAGCCGTCGTCAACGAGTTCAAAGCCATCGCAGCCGGCCTGACTGCCACGGACCTTGCACACAAGTCCGACGAATCGGTGAACGCTCCAAACGCGAAAGAACGCCTTGGGAAACCTTCAGCCGAGCCCGGAGCCGAGGTTTGCACCGTCTTCGAGATGGGCGGCGAGACCTCCAAGTACCTTCGCCTTTCGCGAAATGAGGACGGGACGTTTAACATCATCGACTACGCCACCAACGGCGACTGCGCCGCCGGGACCGGCTCATTCCTGGACCAACAGGCAGGCCGTTTGAAATTCTCCATCGAGCAGGTCGGGCCGCTGGTCCTGAACGCCCAGCGTGCCGCCCAGATCGCCGGCCGGTGCAGCGTCTTCGCCAAGAGCGACATGGTCCACGCCCAGCAGAAGGGCTACTCACCAGCGGAGGTGCTCCGGGGGCTTTGCAACGCAGTGGCGCGTAATTTCCGTACGGCCGTCGTCCGCTCTCATCCGGTGGTCCCGCCGGTAGCGTTCATCGGAGGGGTCGCTGCCAACGCTGCGGTCGTCCGCGCGATGCGCGAGGCGTTCGCACTCGGCGCCGACCAGCTCATAATCCCCCAGGCATTCGCTCACTTACCTGCAATCGGGGCAGCCATTATCGCCTCGTGGACCTGCGAGGCAACGGACTTGGCGCACATGAGCCAGCTACGCGCCGCCAGCGACACCACCCGAGGCGTCTTGCCGACCGCCGCGCCGCTGAGCATGCAGCGCGTTCTGCTGCTGCGCGATCGCGTCGAGCCGTATGAGCTGCCCTTCGGCGAGGAAAAGATCGACGCCTATCTCGGTATCGACGTCGGCTCGGTCTCGACGAATCTGGTAGTGATCGACGAAGCCGGCAGCGTGATCTACGAGATTTACACTGAAACGCAAGGCAGGCCCATCGAGGTCGCCTCCGAGGGGCTGGCGGAAATCCATCGCGAGTTAGGCCGGCGAATTGACATCCGCGGCGTCGGGACGACCGGCTCGGGGCGCGAGCTGATCGGCCAGCTTGTCGGGGCCGACACGATCAACGACGAGATCACGGCGCACAAGACCGGGGCTATGTTCGTCGGCCGGCGTATGCTCGACGGGCAGATTCCCGACACCATCTTCGAGATCGGCGGGCAGGATTCCAAGTACATCTCGCTCCAGGACGGCGTGGTGGTGGACTTCACAATGAACGACGCCTGCGCAGCCGGCACGGGCAGCTTCCTCGAAGAGCGCGCCGAAGAGCTGGGTATCTCCATCAAGGACGAGTTCGCAGCCCTTGCCCTCTCCAGCCGGGCGCCCATCCGCCTGGGCGAGCGGTGCACCGTCTTCATGGAACGCGACGTCAACAGCTACATGCAGCGCGGGGCGCAAAAGGCCGACCTGGTCGCCGGCCTGGCCTACTCGGTGGTTCAGAATTACATCAACCGCGTGGTCCGCGGGCGGAAGATCGGCCAGTGCATCTTCTTCCAGGGCGGCACGGCCTACAACGACGCGGTGGCGGCTGCCTTTACCGCCGTGACGGGCAAGGAGATTATCGTCCCGCCGCACAACGGCGTCGTCGGCGCGATCGGTGCTGCCCTGCTGGCGCGTGACAAGATGACTAGCCCAGTCGCCAAGCTGGCCGCTCCGAGCAGCGCCGGGCAACTTGGGACATATGTCTCTCAATCGAAGGGGCCATTGCGGGAATCGCGCTTCCGCGATTACGACCTCTCGCAGGTCAATTACTCCCTGCGGGAATTTACCTGCAAGGGCTGCTCCAACTCCTGCCAGATCCAGGAATTCAACGTCGAGGACGAAAAGACCTACTGGGGCGACAAGTGCTCCGACCGCTACCGCAAGGCCGCCAAGGCCGAGCAGCAACCAGTCATCGAGGACCTGTTCGGCTTCCGGGAGAAGCTGCTGCTGGATGAGTCGAACCTACCAGCCGTTGCCGACAACGCACTGACCGTGGGTATTCCCCTCACGATGTTCGCCTACGAGTCGCTGCCGTTCTGGCGGACCATGCTCGGGCGGTGCGGCTTTCGGACGGTCCTATCGGAGCCGACGAACAAGAGGATCGTCCAGGCCGGGCTTGATACGGTCGTCGCCGAGCCATGCTTCCCAATCATCGCCGCGCATGGCCACGTCGTCGAACTCACCCAGCGCCAGGACGTGCAGTACATCCTGCTTCCGAACCTGATTTCGATGGAATCAAGATGGTCGGAAGTCGAGTCGCACCTTTGTCCGTGGCACCAGACGCTGCCGTTTGTCTGCCGGCAGGCCCCGGCCTTGCAGCCCAACGGGCATCGGTTCCTGATGCCCACGCTGCACTTCCGGGAAGGCCCGAAACTCATCACACGGCAGCTGCAAGACTATTTCAAGCTCCTCGGCGTCTCCAAACGCGCCGTAGCGGCGGCTGTCCAGGCCGGCTACCAAGCCCAGAAGGAATTCCAGATCCAGATACTCACCCGCGGACAGATGGCCCTGACGGTACTACAGCGGTCCGGCGCAAAGTGCATCCTGCTTCTTGGGCGGCCTTACAACATCCACGACGCCGGCATGAACCTCGCGGTGGCTAACAAGCTGCGCGATCGTTACGGCGTCAACTGCCTGCCGCTGGACTCTTTGGATACCGACGCAGTCGATATTCGCGACGTGAACAACAACATGTACTGGGTTCTCGGCCAGCGCGCGATCGCCGCAGCCAAGCTCGTCCGCCGACATCCTAACCTGCACATCATCTACATCACGAACTTCAAGTGCGGGCCGGACTCGTTCATCAAGCACTTCATCCGCAGCGCCTCGGGTAAGCCGTTCTTGACCCTCCAGTTCGACGGACACAGCAACGACGCCGGCATCATGACACGCTGCGAGGCCTACCTCGACTCCATCGGCGTCCTGCGCCCCTGGCGCCGCGAAGAGCTGGTAGCCACAACCGCATAGGAACTCAACACCAACCGTCAACGATTCCCATTCCCTGCCCATTACCACCGCCCTGCGGAGGATCCTTTTGCACATATTCGCAGAGGGGCCGCCTGCGGCGTAGCAACGCAACTCTCTGCGACAAACGACATTCCCCCGTTCTGAGCCTGCCAGATTCCAGTTCGGGGCTTTTCTTAGCACGCAACGAGCTTTGTCGGTTGTACGCGTAAGCTACAAGGCGTAGAATAATTGCGCTTTATGTTTCGAAAAGGGCAAATCGCTTGAAGGCGACGAGACGATTCGTGGTGCAAACGGCGTTGGCAGTTAGCCTGCTGCTGCCAGTCGTGTCGGTATGTTCGGCCGTCGGGGAGACTCCCCCGGCTGCAACGACAGCGCCAACAGCGCTGCCGCACTTTCCCGCGGCCCCGGCCGAGGCGCGGATCACATCTGAAGGTTGGTTCGCCGCGCCCGAGCTTAGAACCGATAGACCTAAACTGCCCGAGACGGTGACAAAAACCTTCGTCATCCCGGTTCGCGAGCCGATCACGGGGAAGACCTTCGAGGCGATGAAGCGCAAGGCCGTGCGCTGCCGGGCCGGCGGGGCTGAGCTGATTCTGATCGATATGGACACATGGGGCGGCGAGGTAAAGGCCGCGCTGGACATTGCGCGCCTGCTGAAGGTCGATCTGGACGATATCTACACCGTCTGCTACGTCGGCACGCGCGCCATCTCCGCCGGGGCGATGATCGCGATGGCCTGCGACGAGATCATCATGACCCCTACCGGCAAGCTCGGAGACGCCGCCCCGATCTCAATGGGCGGGAAGCTCGAAGGCATCCCGCGCGAGAAGATTGAGAGCGTCCTCCGCAAGGAGTTCGCCGAGTCGGCCAAACGCAACGGCTATCCCGTGGCCCTGGCCGAGAGCATGACCTCCATCCACCGGGAGGTCTGGCTGGTTCGCCACAAGAAAACCCGCGAGCTTCGATACGTCTCGCGGCGAGATTTCGGCGGAAAGGTGGACATCACCCCGGGCGTGACCTCCGCCCCTTCCAACCCCAAGGGCGACTGGGAGCTATTTCGGCTCATCCTGACCAACAAAGAGCTGCTGACCATGACGCCTGACGAGGCGAAGGAGTACGGCTTCGTCAGGCATCTCATCAAGGCGCCGCGCGATGATAAACTGGCAGGCGTGATGAAGCACTTCAACGTCAGCCGCGATCCAATCGTCCTGAAGGACAACTGGTCGGAGGAGCTGGTGGAGTTCCTCTCCTCGCCGCCGCTGCTGGGCTTTCTGTTCTTCACGGCGATCCTGCTGGCCTACGTCGAGATGCACACACCGGGCTTCGGCGTAGCCGGGACGCTGGCTATCGTGTGCTTCGCAATCATCTTTGGCAGCAGGTTTCTGGTGGGAATGGCTGCCTGGTGGGAAATAGCCCTGTTCGTCATCGGAATAGTGCTGATCGCGATCGAGGTTTTCGTCACGCCGGGCTTTGGTGTGTTAGGCATTACGGGTGTCCTTTGCTGCGTGGCCGCTCTGCTGGCGATGATCATCCCCAACGCGCCGGACAAGCTGCCCATCCCCAGGACCGACATGGACTGGACCATCTTCACCAACGGGCTGCTGGCGTTGATGATCGGATTCATTCTGGCCTGCGCGGCAGCGATTCTACTTGCGCGGATCCTGCCGAAGGCCCCGGTGGCAGGTAGACTGATCCTTCAAGCCCCGACCGTCACGGAGGTAAGCCCCGCCTCCGAAGCCGCCCCCATCCACAGCGTCAGCATCGGGGACACCGGGACCGTGCAAGGGCCGTGCCGCCCGGTCGGACAGGTGCGGTTCGGACAGATGCTCCTCGACGCGATCGCCGAGGGCGCGTTCATTTCGGCCGGGACACAGGTCAAGGTCGTCAAGGTCGAGGGCAACCGCGTGGTTGTAACGCCCGTGGCATGATGTCGCTGTCGAACTCACAAAGCTACCAAGTTTCCACGCCCCGAAGGGGCACCGGGAACGAAGAAAACGCAGGCTTTCTCGAAGGAGTTATGTTGAATTGCCCTTCCGTTTGATCCGATTTAGTTTGTGGAAGACGTGGCGGCTTGCCGTCTCGGTCGGCTGAAATCGCCCGTTGTTGCTGAGAATGGAAAGATCATGACAGGAACGGTGTTGTTGATCGTCGTGCTTGTGATCTCGGCAATGGCGTTGATCGTCGTGGAGATCTGCACGCCGATGTTCGGTCTGCTGGGCTTGCTGGCCATCGGCTGCGTCGGATGGGCGGTATACCTGTCTTACACGATCCACAATATTTTCGGCCTGGTGATGACGGCCTTGGCGATCGTGTGCCTGCCGATCTACATAGTCGCAGCCGTCAAGATCCTGCCCAGGACGCCCCTCGGCCGGCTGCTGCACCTCGGCAAGAAGCCGACCAGGAAAGGCGAGGGCACGCCCGAGGCTACCGAGCTGGCCAGCCTGGTCGGGCAAACGACGGCGGCCGAGACGATCCTCCGGCCGGTCGGCACGATCCGCATCGACGGTCGTCGCATCATCGCGCAGGCCGAAAGCGGCATGATCGAGAAGGGCCAGCAGGTGGAGATCATCCGCGCCGCCGGAACCCACGTGGTGGTCCGAAAGATCGAAGCCTAATAAGCACGTCAGGGCTTGCCAACAGAAACACTGCGCGATATAAGAACTAAAGCCTATAACTTCAAGAGGCAAACAGACTCCTCAGACATCCAGACAGGGAGAAAACCATGATTCTTGCAGCATTGCATCCGGCCTGGTGGGTTGTCATCGCCGTAGTCGTCCTGATTGCTCTGATCCTCATGGCGGTGATCGGACGGTTTATCAAGCTGTGGATCCAGGCGTACTTCGCCAAAGCGGACGTGAGCATGTTCGACCTGATCGGCATGAGCCTGCGGAAGGTCAACCCGCACGTGATCGTACTGAGCAAGGTCCGCGCCGTGCAGGCGGGTTTGAACGTCGCCACGGGCGACATGGAAAGCCACTACCTGGCCGGCGGCCACGTGCCGAACATCATCACGGCTTTAATCGCCGCCAACCGCGCCAATATCGAGCTGACGTGGAAGACGGCCACGGCGATCGACCTGGCCGGCCGCGATATCCTCGAGGCCGTCCAGACCTCGGTCAACCCGAAGGTCATCGACTGCCCCAACCCCGCAGCCGGCAGGCTCACGGTGGACGCCGTGGCCAAGGACGGCATCCAGGTCAAGGCCAAAGCCCGCGTAACCGTCCGGGCCAACATCGATCGGCTGATCGGCGGGGCCACAGAGGAGACGATCGTCGCCCGCGTCGGCGAGGGCATCGTCACGACGATCGGCTCGGCCGCAACGTACAAGGAGGTCCTCGAAAACCCCGACAACATCTCCAGGAAGGTGCTGGAGAGGGGTCTCGACGCCGGAACGGCATTTGAGATCCTCTCCATCGACATCGCGGACGTGGACGTCGGGGACAACATCGGTGCCAAGCTCCAGGCCGACCAGGCCGAGGCCGACAAACGCCGCTTCCAGGCCGAGGCGGAAAAGCGCCGCGCGATGGCCATGGCCCGCGAGCAGGAAATGCAGGCCCTGGTGCGCGAAAACCGCGCCAAGGTCGTCCTGGCCGAGGCGGAAATCCCCAAGGCGATGGCCGAGGCGTTCCGGGCAGGGAACTTCGGAATCATGGACTACTATCGCCTGCGGAACATCCAGGCCGATACGCAGATGCGCGAGGGCATCGGCGGAGCGGGGCAGGGGCCAACAAAACCTGAAGGACAAGAATAACGCAAAGAAACACGCATGATCGGTGAACTGAACATCCTCGCTGTGGGCGACTTCGGTGATATGATCACCCTCATCTTCGTCATCATCGTCGTGGCCCTTAGCATCTTGGCCAAGCTCGGCGAGAAGTGGATGCGAAGGCAGGCCGAACAGAAGGCCGAAGAGGCTCGCCGGCAGCGGGAGGCCCGTGGCGAACCGGCGCGGACCGACGAACCGCTTACGGGGCCGCGGCCGCAGCCGCCGCGGCGCAGGGCCCAGCCGCTTCCAATGCAGCAGGCCCGCCAACCAATTCAAATTCCTTCTTCAAAACTTCGACCAATCGCTCGTCGATCTTCTCACCGCAGGGAGCATTACCCTTGCGATTCATGCAAACAAGCCCAATAATCTGTGCCTCCACTAGTGTTTGCGATGCTGCAAGCTATCACCCTAGAGTCACTCAGATCGATTTTACCTCCAGGAGCTGCATCAGCTGTAGAAACAACTGCAAAAAACATCACAAACGAAGCTATTACTCCAAATAAGAACACCCAAATCAGTAAGAGCATTCGCAAAATCAAACCAAAAAATGGGATAATCCACACCCGACTTTTCCGCTTCCTGGAATTTTAGCAAAGCCTCCTTGTAATCAACGGCTTCTCCATGTTCTTGCGCAACAAAATATTGAGACAATCCCCATTGATAATAAATGTCACCAGGGATTAAGCGCTTACTTTTTTCCTATTGTGCTGTAATACCAGAGAAGGTTTGCAAACCCTTTTGGAAATATTATGC
>SDBS01004936.1_pt1 | contig 13051 bp, 14 predicted proteins | sample 2277091 | NCBI WGS metagenome assembly SDBS01 (sample SAMN10404972, study PRJNA504765) | marine sediment metagenome | isolation source: marine sediment core GS10_PC15, 163 cmbsf | place: Arctic Ocean: Southern Knipovich Ridge | collected 2010 | reverse complement strand
CTGAAGCGGGTTAATATCAGCCTGGATACCCTTAAGCCGGACAGATTTAAGGTTATTACTCGTAGTGGCTATGAGCTTAGCGATGTGCTGGCCGGTATTGATGCTGGTCGGTCAGCCGGGCTTCATCCGGTTAAGATTAACATGGTGGTTATGGCTGGTATTAACGGGGACGAAGTTCTTGATTTTGCTAATAAGACAATTAACGAAGAATGGAACGTGCGCTTTATTGAATTTATGCCCACGGCTGGGGTGAGTAACGCCGATTTACATTTTGTCTCCGTGGGTGATATTAAAGGGCAGTTGGAACCGTTAGGAGAACTGGAGCCGTGTCTGCCTCGTGTTGGCAACGGGCCAGCCCGGTATTTTCGGTTTCATAACGGCCGGGGCAGTGTTGGCTTTATCAGCCCGGTTAGTGAACATTTCTGCTTTCATTGTAATCGCTTGCGGCTTACGGCTGATGGCAGGCTCCGTCCCTGTTTATTATCTGATGAGGAGATAGACTTAAGGCAGCCCTTACGTCGCGGTATATCTTTGGCTGAGTTGAAAGGATTGATTGAGACGGCGGCTACCAAAAAGCCGCTACGTCATCAGCTGGCAGAGGGGCATGTGCCTGTAGACCGTCCCATGACTCAGGTGGGGGGCTAACTATGGAGAAGCTATCGCATATAGATGACTTTGGTCGCCCCAAGATGGTGGATGTTACCGGTAAGCCGGATACCCAGCGTGAGGCGATAGCCAAGGGTGTGCTTAAGATGCAGGCAGCTACCTTGGACCTGATAAAGAAGGGGAGGATGGCAAAGGGGGATGTTCTGGCGGTAGCTCAACTAGCCGGTATTATGGCGGCTAAGGAGACACCACATCTAATCCCTCTGTGCCATCCGGTTCTCATTGGTGACAGCCGGGTTGAGTTTAGCCTGGATGAAGCCGAGAATGCGGTGGAAATTACGGCTACGGTAAAGAGCAGCGGTAAGACAGGGGTGGAGATGGAGGCACTTACCGCGGTAGCGGTTACTGCCCTAACCATCTATGATATGTGTAAGGCAGTAGACCGGGGCATGAGAATTGAGAATATCCGTCTCACGAGGAAAAGTGGTGGTAAGAGCGGGGCCATAAACCTTGAGTAGTAAAAGTGGGTGACGGAATCGGGTGAAAACCCCGGGGTAAAAATAATGGTCATGGTGGTGCCAAAATCTTGAGTATCATCAATTAATGGTATATACTACTCAGCTACAGGAATATAAGTTTGGGGGTGTATTATGAAGTTGACATGCCTTCAGGAGAATCTAAGTCGGGGACTTAGTGTGGTGGGCAGGGCAGTGGCTACGAGAACAACCCTGCCGATAACCAATAATGTCCTTTTAGCCATCGACCAGTCTCGACTTAGACTAACGGCGACCAATCTAGAGATGGCTATTTCCTGCTGGATTGGGGCCAAGGTGGCGGAGGAAGGGGCAATTACGGTTCCGGCCCGCCTGCTCACGGAGTTTGTTAGTTCGCTACCCAATGATAAGATTGACATTAGCCTTTCTCCCCGCGCCAAGACCCTGGAGTTAAAGTGTGCCCGGTTTGAGGCGCGCATTAGTGGGGTTGATGCCAGTGATTTCCCGCCGATACCCAAGGTGGAACCGACTATTACTACCCGGGTTGAGGTAGAAGCCCTGCAGCGGGGCATTACCCAGGTTGTCTTTGCCGCGGCTATAGAGGAGTCTCGCCCGGTGCTTACCGGGGTTAATGCCGAATTTGAGGGTGATTTACTGACGCTGGCAGCGGCTGACGGCTTTCGGTTAGCCGTACATAAGTTACCCCTGGCGCTATCGGTTAGCCAGAAGGCTACGGTCATTATCCCGGCGCGGACCCTAGCCGAGCTAAATCGGTTGCTGCCCGACCAGAAAGAGGCGGTTGACATAACGGTAGACCCCAATAAGAGCCAGGCGCTATTTCGTCTGAAAAATATTGAGCTGGTATCACAACTGGTTCAGGGGACCTTTCCTAATTATGCTCAGCTCATTCCGCAGAGCCTTACTACCCGAGCGGTAGTTGATGTGGCCGCGTTTTTAAGGGCGACCAAGACGGCCTCTATTTTTGCTCGTGATGGTAGTGGTATTGTGCGTTTGGTAGTGGTTCCCGGTAGTGGGGAGCTGACGCCAGGCAAAATGACGGTTTCCGCTCGCTCCGAGGAAGTAGGCGATGATGTTGGTGAGATTGATGCCGTTATCGAGGGTGAGGAGGCCAAGATTGCCTTCAACGGTAAATATCTAGCTGATGTTCTTGGGGTGCTTCGTGAAGAACAGGTAGCCCTGGAGATTACCAATCCGTCAAGTCCAGGCGTTATCCGCCCGGTGGGCGTGGATAATTACGTCCACGTTGTCATGCCGATGTTTGTCCAATGGTAGTAAAAACCGGCGACTCTCTGAGGTTGGTGTGGGGTAATGTCTATTGGGATGACTCCTTTAATCTCGGTACCCCCCTGAGCAACCACAACTTTTGTGTTTAGTATAACCACCGTGAAGCTGATACGATCGATTCCAGCCTCAGGGTAGTTCATGTTTTAGTTTACATAATGTATCACGGGCGCTGGCTATTTAGAAGTATATAACCATTGAGTGCCAGGTTGCGGCGACAGTTAAGATGGTGAGATGGCTAAAGCGATGCGGTGGCTAGTAAGTTTAGGGTTATTTCTTCTGCTATTGACGTCTATTAACTCCTGTGCTGCGCCCGAGGTTGGCCAACCATTACTACCCCAACCAGAGCCGGCTGCACCCGAAGCTAGTCGGCCGTCATTGACTCAACCAGGGCCTCAGCAATCACCCTCAGGCGAGGAAGCGCTTGACGCCTTAGATACGGAAACACTCCTCGACATTGGCTATAATGAGCCAGATAGAGTAGTTGTCGTTGAGGGCATTGTGGTGAGGATCTTCTATGCCAGCGCATCAAAGGGAAAACCTACCTTCCTCGATTTCCACGACCCATATCAGGGTTGGTTTAAGTGTGTTATTTGGGAGGAAGATAGGGAAACCCATGAACCGATAAGAGAGAAATTCATAGAAGCATTTCCACCTGACCCGGAAACCTACTTTCTGAATAAGAAGGTGAGGGTAAGGGGGAGAATCAGTATCTATAAGGGCTCCCCGGAGATTATTCTTACCGAACCATCACAAATCTGGATGGTTGATGAGAACAGTGAGTATACTCTCCTTGTTACCCGGGTGATTGATGGTGATACTATAGAGATACAGGGTGGAGAAAGGGTTAGATATATCGGTATTGACGCCCCGGAAATAGTTCATCCAACGAAGCCGGTGGAATACTTTGGGGAGGAAGCCACCGAGAAGAATCGAGAGCTTGTTGAGGGGAAGCGGGTCAGATTAGAAGGAGATGTTGAGGACAGAGATGAATACGGTCGCTGGCTCCGGTATGTATGGCGGGATGATATAATGGTCAATGCTGAGCTAGTGCGTTTGGGCTATGCCTATTCCTATTCTCTGCCTCCGAATGTTAAATATCAGGAGCTCTTTCTCCAATTAGAGCAGGAGGCTCGGGAGCAAGGACTAGGTTTGTGGGCGGAGTAAGATGGGACACAAACGGCGGATTGATAGTCTACTTGTAGAGAGAGGTCTGGTAGAGAGTCGGACTAAGGCTCAGGCTTTGATTATGGCGGGGGAGGTGGTGGTAGAGGGTAAGGCCGCTATCAAGCCGGGAACTCTGGTTGATGAGAGGACGGTGGTTACTTTACTTGAGCCACCTCCTTTTGTTGGTCGCGGTGGCATTAAGCTTGACAACGCTCTTAGTGAATTTCAGCTTGATGTCTCGGGTAGAGTAGTGGCTGATATCGGGGCCTCGACCGGTGGTTTTACCGATTGCCTGCTTAAGCGGGGAGCCAGCCGGATTTATGCGGTTGACGTTGGCTACGGTCAGCTGGACTACCGCCTGAGGCAGGACAGCCGGGTGGTGGTGATGGAGAGGGTAAATGCCCGTTATCCTATTTCTATCCCAGAAAGGGTGGATTTGGCGACTATTGATGTGTCGTTTATCTCGGTGGCAAAGGTGATACCATCGGTGACTAACCTACTCAAGGATGATGGTTATCTACTGGTGCTCCTCAAACCCCAATTTGAGGCGAGGAAGAGGGAGGTGGGTAAGGGGGGCGTGATTAGGGAGCCTGAAGTGCGAGCCAGGGTGCTGGGGCGCTTTATTACCTGGCTGGTAAGTCACGGTTTCAGGCTGGGTGGATTGGTGGCGTCACCAATCCCGGGTGCTTCCGGCAACCGGGAATTCTTTATATTATTGAAGTCGAAGTAAGTACAAAAAGAGCTCTTTATGTTATTGAGGTCGAAGTAAGTCATGATTAACCGAGATGTTATTTTTGAAGTAGATGGCTTAAAGCTTTCAGGGCAGCTTTATCTACCGGGTGAGGCTAACCGGGCTCCATATCCCACGGTTTGCATCTGTCACGGTATCCCTCGTGATGCCTCGGCGGTGAACTCCGGTGTAGGTGATAGAGGCTATCCCCAGCTGGCGGAGAGGATTTGTGGCGAAGGATTTATTGTCCTGATTTTTAATTTCCGGGGAACTGGAAATAGTAATGGCAATTTTGACATTTTAGGCTGGACTAGAGACCTTGGGGCAGCCATTGATTATTTATGGGCTTTACCGGAGGTGGCTAGGTCCCATCTGTTACTACTTGGCTTCAGCGGCGGGGCGGCGGTTTCAGTGTATGTGGCGGCGCGGGATAAGAGGCTGTCGGCGGTAGCAGCCTGTGCCTGCCCGGCAGAATTTATCTCCTTAATGACTGAGGGTGGCGAGCTACAGTCTATCATCAACCATTTTCGTGGCGTTGGCATAATCAGGGATAAGGGCTTTCCTTGCTCTGCTGAGGAGTGGCTGGATAACTTCAGACTGGTTAGCCCGCTAAAATATGTCGCCCAAATTAGCCCCAGACCGTTATTACTGGTTCATGGTGGTCAGGATGAGATGGTGGCTGTGAGCCATGCCCACAGGCTGTATGCTCAGGCTGGGGAGCCTAAAAACATAATTATCGTCAGTGGGGCGGGGCATCGGCTGCGGCAGAATGACCGGGCGATGGCGATTGTTATCGACTGGCTGAAATCCCAAACCGGAATTGGTGCTTAGATTGGGCTAAGGACATCTTGGGTTCGTAAATCGCTTTATGAAATCTGGGCGTAACTCGGTTGTTTTCCTTAGCGTATTAAGACGGCACGTGCCGGGGCACCTTCAGCCCCTTTGATTTTCAGGGGCAGACAGAACAGGGTGTATTTCCCTGGAGGAACGTCTTTGAGATTGATGCCCTCTAAAATCAGTATCTCATTCCCCAAGAGCTTATGATGTACCGGAAAGGCTTTGTTGTCGTACCCATCAACTGAGACGTAGTCAATTCCAACTAAGCCTACTTTTTTCTCAACGCAGAAATCGGCGGCTTCAGGCGACAGATAGACAAAGTTTTCCCAAAATACCCCACCAGTGCTGTGAGCACTTATAGAGTTTTCGGTCTTAAATAGTAGAGCCTCACCCGGTTTGATGTCCAGGTTTTCCAGTTCGGCAGGTAGGATTACCTTTTTGTCTTTAATACTTACCACCTGCGCCGGAAGAATCCACTTCTCAATGGGGTATTCGTCAAGGTCTTTCCCGCGGGCGATGTAATGGGCCGGGGTATCTATGTGGGTGCCGACATGAGTAGGCATTACCAGCTTCGATAAGTTGCAGTATGCCCCGTCCTCTATTTTAGATATTAACTCCCGGGAATATGGTGGATTACCCGGCCAATCAATGGCTTCATCTCCAAGCGAGACACTTATGTCATAAACGACGCTATAGCTGCTCATCATACACTCCCCTCTAATTTCCTTATTTAGAAAGGCTAGCCAGTTTTCATCTCACGGTACGGATTATCAATATAAACCACTTCCCTCAAGCTGTCAAATTACCGTAGGTGGGTAGTAGCTAACCACTTCAGATTCAGTTAATGGAGACGTAGTCAATAGTCCCTGGTCGTTATGAATGGCTACCTCTTTTATTTAATTAGAGTTCTATACCTGCTTTTAGGCTTTGGGCTTCCTGGTGGCGGTAGCTAACTCTGATTTGAGCGCCCCTGTGAAATCGGCTTTAGCTGCTTCCTTGACTTGATGTATCGTTGCTGCTACATGAGGGGCCTGGCTGGCTCCATGTGCCTTGCGGACAATGCCGTTAACCCCCAGAATGAGACCGCCCCCCTGATTATATCCTCGCGCTCCAGGCGTGTCCTTAAATAGGCCGATTGATTCCACGAGCTTAAACAGTATATTACCGACGAAGGCGTCACAGACAAGGACATTGGCTCGCCCGCTCATCATCTGGTTGCCCTCTATGTTACCAATGAAATTCAAGCTACTCCTCTGGAGGAGATGATAGGTTTCCCGTGTTAGCTGATTGCCTTTACCTTCCTCAACGCCGATGTTTAATAGACCCACAGTAGGATTGGTGATATTTAACAGTTTTTTGCAGTAGACAGAACCGATAAGGGCAAAGGTCAACAGGTGGTGTGGCTTACAGTCCATGTTGATCCCGCAGTCAAACACTACCGTATTGGGAACCGCATCAAAGATAGCCCCACCAATGACCGGACGCTCTATCCCTTCTATCATGCCCAGATACTGAATAGCACTGGTAACCAAGGCCCCGGTAGGGCTGGCACTAATTAAGCCATCTGCCTTTCCTTCCTTCACCATCCTAGTCGCTACACAAATAGAGGCGTTGGGCTTGCTACGCACCGCTAGAGCCGGATTTGTGCCCTCGGGGATGAACTCATCAGCCTGGATACAGCGAATGGGTAGATGAGAGCCATCATGCTTGGCTAGTTCTGCTTCCACGATGTCCAGAGGACCGACTAAGGCAATGTCTATATCATTTTTTTCCGCAGCCAGGACCGCACCCTTGACTATCTCGCCGGGAGCGTAATCACCACCCATAGCATCCACGGCTATCCTCATCCTCCGATTAGCTCTTACCATTAAGTGTCTCCTTCCACTCAGGTAACTGCTCACAGAACTCGGTTAGGTTTATCTCATTTTCGGGATATGTCTTGCCTTCTATAGTAATGCCCATTGGTACTATTTTGACGCCGTATCTGTCAGCGATTTCTTGAGACATGAAAGTAATGGTATCAGTCATAATAGCTACTTTCTTCATGCTGACCTTCACATTTATAACTTTTACGGAACAGGGCTTCCGTTTTTACCGGCGAGGGCGGCTATATCCGGCGTACTGCTGGTTTAACTCGTCGTGCCTCCCCCAGTACATTGTTGATATAATCCAGGGGCACTTTACATATCGTGGCTATCTTCATCACCGCTTCCTCAAGAAGGCTGCCCAGATGCCAGGTATTCTTACAGTTGGCCAAAAGGGTAGCGAAGGCACTTTGCAGTTCACTAATCGAGGCGTCTTCCTCATGTAGCTCAAGGCACCGCTCACAATTAGCGGCGACGTCAATAATGTCCCGCAGGCTGTGCTGGAGCAGGGATCCCTGCCGGTCAAAAAACCTCTTGGCACATTTCAGCTGCTCCTTATTAACCTTGAAGCTATAAACGATTAGGTTACCCATAATTCTCCTCCTCCAAATATTTTTATGATTTTATTCGAAATAAAAGTGAGTTTACCAACATTATTACCAGAAGTATACTCATCTGTCAAGAACTAAGTGGGGTTTTGGTAATATCGCTATTACGGGCTTCGCTTGACATGACGGCTATAGGAAATTGACCTTTAGGTAGAAAATTGTTTATAATTTATATACCGGGTGGTTATTTGGGCTGAATTTATCCCAAGAAAATCACAGATTTTTTGGGACTCATTGAGAGGCAGGCAAAGTTGCGCGAATCTTGCGGTATTTTTGGAGTTTATGCCCCTGATGAGGATGTAGCCCGTCTTACCTTCTTTGCTCTCTTTGCTCTTCAGCATCGCGGCCAGGAGAGTGCGGGTATTGCTACCACAGACGGTAAAAGGCTCCAGGTTTGCGCCAAGATGGGGTTGGTATCCCAGGTGTTCAGTGAGGCTTCGTTAACTAAGCTTACTGGGGATATTGCCATCGGCCATAATCGCTATTCTACCCGGGGTTCCAGTCGGGTAAGTAATGTCCAGCCAATCATCGTGGGTGAAGGTCCAAGCGCTATTGCTATAGCCCACAACGGGAATGTTGTCAATGCTGAGTACCTGTATAAAGAGCTCTGTGACCGGGGCTATACCTTCCGCTCGTCTACTGATAGTGAGGTTATTGCTAACCTTATCCTCTCCTCCCCAGGAAAAGGTTGGGTAGATAAGATAAGGTATGCTGTGAACCGACTTCAGGGGGCATACTCTCTTACCATCATGACCAACCAGACTCTATTTGGAGTGCGTGATCCTCTCGGGGTGCGCCCCCTATGTCTGGGGGGCGTTAATGGTGGTTGGGTCATAGCCTCAGAAAGTTGTGCCCTTGACCATATCGGGGCCAGTTTTATCAGGGAGGTTGAACCGGGCGAGATAGTCTCTATCAATGGAAAAGGTATTGATAGTCATTACGTAGATGTGGGTAGAAGGGCGCTTTGTATTTTCGAGTATATCTATTTTGCCCGCCCCGATAGTGTGATTAACGGCCGGCTGCTTTATCAAGCTAGGCAGGCAATGGGTGCCGGTTTAGCCGAAGAGTATCCGGTAGATGCCGATCTGGTTATGGGCGTCCCTGACTCGGCTACCGCGGCTGGTGTTGGTTATGCCCTGAGGTCAGGCATCCCTCTAGGTGAAGGATTAATCAAGAATCGCTATGTAGGGCGTACCTTTATTGAGCCTCACCAGCGAATCAGGGACCTTGGCGTTAAGCTGAAGTTCAATCCCTTGCCCGAGATATTATCCGGTAAGCGCGTGGTGCTGGTCGATGATAGTATTGTCCGCGGCACTACTACCCCTCAGGTGGTAAACTTATTGAAGCGGGCGGGGGCTAGAGAGGTACACATGCGGGTCTGTGCGCCGCCTATCCGTTATCCCTGCTTTTTTGGCGTGGATATGGCTACCCGCCGGGAGCTGATTGCCTCTCGTAAAACGGTTCCTGAAATTAGGGATTTTATTGGGGCCGATTCTTTGGGTTACCTGAGTGTTGCGGGCTTGATTAAAGCGGTGGCTTTGCCTAAAGATATCTTCTGTCTCGCCTGTTTCACTGGTGACTACCCCATACCGGTTCAGCTTGAAATGGATAAGCTGGCTCTGGAGACTATGACGGCGGCTAAGCAAGTTGCCACTGATGTCAAGTAGCCTGAGCGGTGGTTTTCAGTCAGCTATGGGTTTGAATCGTGCATCAGGGTAGGTTCAAGGGGGGAAGACCTCCTGTTTAAAATGTTCCCATCTCTAAAAAACAGCAAGAATTCCAGAGGTGAGTGGTATTGGTAATCTCCTATTGTAGTTGATGGTAATCTTTGTTAATCTGTGAAGAGGGAATTTTATTGCTAGGGTGGACAAATGAGCGAAGCCTATAGCAAAGCCGGCGTTAATATTGATACCGCAGCTAAAGCCAAGGAGCTGATAAGTAGGTACGCCCGCTCTACCCTCCGCCCCGAGGTTTTGAGTGGCGTGGGGTTCTTTGGTGGGCTTTTTGAACTTAAGGGGTTTAAGAAGCCAGTGCTGGTCTCCAGCGTTGACGGGATTGGCACCAAGCTGAAGATTGCTTCGGCTCTAGAGAGGCACGATACGGTTGGTATTGATATCGTTAACCACTGCGTTAATGACATATTAACCGGCGGAGCTGAGCCGCTCTTCTTTCTGGATTACATTGCTATGGGCAAGCTGATACCAGAGCGGGTAGAGGCTGTTGTGCAGGGATTGGCTCAGGCTTGTCGCGAGGTTGGTTGTGTTCTTATTGGTGGGGAAACGGCCGAGATGCCCAGCCTATATACTGGGAAGGATTATGACCTGGTTGGTTTTGTCATCGGGGTGGTGGAGAAGGAGAAGATTATTCAGGGTAGGGCGATAGTGGCTGGTGATAGCATTATCGGCTTGCCATCTAGCGGGCTTCATACCAATGGTTATTCACTGGCGCGTAAGATTTTCGGCGAGACTAAAGAGAAGCTGGAAATTTACTACCCCGAGCTGGGGCGAACCCTGGGCGAGGAGTTACTTGAACCGCACCGCTGCTATTATAAAGAGCTTAAGCCACTTTTGCCTGTAATTAAGGGGATGGCTCATATTACTGGTGGTGGCTTAATTGATAATGTGCCCCGAATTCTACCTCAGGGAGTGGCTGCACAAATTTATAGTCGGTCATGGACTATACCACCTATTTTCCAGCTTATTCAGCAGCGAGGTAATGTGGCTCAAAACGAGATGTACCGGGTATTTAATATGGGTATCGGCATGGTGGTCGTTTGCTCACCGGAGAATATCGCTCAGATTACTCAAGCGATACCTAGGGCTAGGGTTATTGGTGGGGTGGTAAGGCAGGTGGGGGAGGCAAGGGTAGTTATTGAGTAGCTAGAGTTAAGTTTGGGTTGCACTATGAATTACTTTGCCTATGGCTCAAATATGGATCCGGTGAGGATGAAGGAACGAGGTGTAAATTTCTCCAATAGGTGTGCTGCTCATTTATCTTGCTATCATTTAGAGTTTAATAAGGTGGCGCAACGTAATTCCCGAGAGGGCAAAGCTAATATTGTTGTTGATGATAGTGGTTTGGTTGAAGGCGCGCTCTATAACATAGATATGACTTCTTTACCAACGCTTGACGAGAAGGAGGGGTATCCTGAACACTACTTAAAGATTCCAATAAAGGTAACGTTGCCCAGTGATGGTCAAGAGGTTTGTGCTATTACTTACATTGCAAACCCCGACAAGATTAAGGATGATCTGAAACCGAGTAGAAAATATATGAGTCACTTGCTTGCGGGCAAGGACATTTTGTCGACAAGCTATTTCGAGTGGCTTCAAAGTATAGAGACCTTGGGCTGAAATTGAGTGAGGTGGTGAAGCGGGTGGGAACAGTGCGTATGACCATCACGTAGAAAAGGCAATTAAGGAGGTAAATAGATGGAAAGTATTGCAAAAAAGATTGGGTACAAACAAACTGGTCCGAAATATCATCATTACCAGTTTCTTGAAGAAGATAAAGAGGAGTTTTCTGGGACATTTTATATAAGCAAGGAAGTATTGCCTCCACCCGCACCTAAGCACATCACAATAATTATTCTCCTAGAGGAGAGTTAAAGAGAGGCAAAGCCTCTCTTATATAATCAATTCCCCCTCTCCTTTGGCCGAGGTGTACGAAAGGTAAAACTTTTGTGCGCACTTTCGCTCTTAGCCGACTATAGTGATGGCCCTGACTTCCTATAGCTACGAAAACTAGCCTCTCAAGCCCTTAGGACTGAATAAGAGCTAGTATCCTACCTCCTTAGACAAAGCCTTCCTGCTTGCTAGTTAGGAAGGCTTCTTTTTTACTTGGTAAAAATGTCCCCGCCAGAAATATCACGTAAATATAGGTTCATTCTGAAGTTCAACAATCGTTCCTTTTGTTCAATAATGAAGCTAGCAAACAAAAAGCACCTTAACAATTGAATAGCGATAAAGCCTTGACCTGAACGCTTGCCAGCCGGGCAATAAAAAAGCCCCAGACCAGCTACCACTGGACTAGGGCAATCTAACAAAGGGGGTGCGCCCACAATGCTAGACTGGAATAAGTATATCGCAGTAGCCGATAGGTTTCAATACAAGGCAAGGCGTGAGGATAGAGAGGACTTGAGGCAGGATATAATCGTGAGGCTTGCCGATGTAGAGAGGAATAACGGACACAAGCCCTTCACTGAAGTGGCTATGCTCAGGGTTGCCAGCTTTACCGTAGCGGAATACTGGCGAGCTTACTACCGATGGACACACGGGATAAGCTGTGGCGAGTGTAGCCAGAAGCAAAGGCAAGAGTGCCGAAAGCGTAACTATGCCGAGTGTCCGAGAGCTATCAAGGTTGAAAGCCTATCAAAACCCATCATAGACGGTGATGGCAATATAACCGAACTAGGAGAGCTGATAGCCGATGACAAGACGATTGACCTTGACCAGTGGCTAGACAAGGCTACCTTCCTACTCGGTTACCCGACAAGGCTTGTTGAGATAGCTCACAAGAGGGTTAGCGGGATACCACTAGAGCCAAAAGATAAGATGTATCTTCAGCGTTTCAGGCGGAGAGAGCAAAAATCATTAGTTTAAGCGTTACTTTTTACCCCTTTCTTACCGATAGATATAGTGGAAGCGCTGATTATGCCAGCGGGTTGCGGGTAATCGGTGACTTACTACTGGAGCTATCAGGTAGCCTTGCCCACTACCGAATAGCTTAATGGGGGTGAAATAGATAGAACAACTGAATATCGAGGGCAAGCGTTCAGGTGAGGGTTTCGTAGCGCATAAGGCGATACTGGTAAACGCTCTGGAGAGAGCGCTCTCCGATAGGGTAACGTTACTAAACGATGTTACTCTGGGGCGTAAGGGTTTCCTCACCTATCTTAAGGCTTTAGGCGGTAGCAATATAGTAAAGATAACGCCGTCTAACGGTAATGCCAGCGGGTTGCGGATTACTGGAAAAAGTCTCAGGGTAGTGTGCGGAGCTAATACCAGTTACCTTGAGGACTTGGCTTGGATTGGCGATAATACCCCTGTTACCCTGTGTGACGTGCGGGTAAGCCCGTCTAACTCCGTTAAGCCTAATCTCGGAGCGCTGGAGCTAGCCGAAGCACTGTCAAGGGTATTACCCTTTACCTCAAAAGAGGACACAAGACCAGTCTTACAGTGTGTCAACTTTATTGCTAAAGAGGGTAAGCTCTATCTGGTAAGTGCCGACGGCTTTAGACTTTCCGTAGTCACTCTTGATTATGATGACGGAGAGGGTAACGCCCTAGTTAACCGAGAAGAGCTTAAGGGGATGTCCAGCGCCTTACGGAGAGCGAAGAGGGTAAGGCTCAGCTTTAACGGAGAGGACATAAAGACGCTGATACTTGATACCGAGCTAGTCCGCTATAAGTGGATTAGTGATGACGGTAGCTTTCCCGAATAT
>SDBS01004935.1_pt1 | contig 13052 bp, 14 predicted proteins | sample 2277091 | NCBI WGS metagenome assembly SDBS01 (sample SAMN10404972, study PRJNA504765) | marine sediment metagenome | isolation source: marine sediment core GS10_PC15, 163 cmbsf | place: Arctic Ocean: Southern Knipovich Ridge | collected 2010 | reverse complement strand
CAAGGATGAAGATGAATTAAAATTTAAAAATTTTGTATTGAGACGGGAGTTTTTGATTAATTTAGCATTATTAGTTGGTGCGTTTTTTTATGTGTGGTGTAGAAGATTAAAATAAAGAGGAGTCTTACAAAAATTTTCTATAAACATATATTATAAGCCTCACAAAAGTTTATTAAGGAAATTTGATAAGAAATATCATTAAAAAATTTATGAGAATCATGAAAAAAGGAAATGTTGCAAAAAATGACAAATAATAAAAAAAAGGTTAAAATGAAATGAGTTTAGAACAAAAAATACCACTCTTTTGGCCGTATATTCCAAAAGAGAAAATTCTTGAAGAAATTGCAGACACTCTCAGTAGTCGGTGGCTTGGTCAAGGTCCAAAGGTTGACAAATTTGAAAAAGAATTTGGTAAAAAATTTGGATATGAATATCCTCTTTTTGTTAATTCGGCGACTGCAGCTCTTGAGTTATCCTATCATCTTGTTGGATTAAAAGAAGGAGATGAATCTATTGTTCCTGTTTTAGATTGTACTGCTGGACAGATGGGATTATTAAGAAGAGGTGTCAAAGTTGTTTTTGCAGATATAGAAAAAGAAACCTTTAATATAAGTCCTGGAGATGTTGAAAATAAAATTACAAATAAAACTAAAGCAATAGTTGCTGTTCCGCTTGGAGGGATTCCAGTAAACAAACAAATATTTGAGATTGGAAAACAGAATAATATTCCAGTAATAAACGATGCTGCACAACATCATGAGCCTACAAAGTTAGAAGGAGATTATGTTTGTTACTCTTTTCAGGCAATTAAACATATAACAACTTGTGATGGGGGAATGCTATGTTTAAAGAATGAAGAAGAATATAAAAGAGCAAAACTTTTAAGATGGTTTGGTATTGATAGGGAGTTAAAAGTTAAAAAGAATTATCAAGCTTGGGAAAAACGAAAAATGACATTTGATATAGAAGAAGCAGGGTATAAATATCAACCTACAGATATTGATGCATGTTTTGGTTTAGCAGCCCTTCCAGATTTAGATAAAGTAATAGAATACAGAAAAGAGTTGGTTGGGCAATACAAAAATAATTTAGAAACATTAAATGAGGTTTCAGTTGTTGCAGGAGGATCGTGTTGGTTATTAGGAATTTTATCTGAAAAAAGAGATGAATTAGCTGAATTTTTAAAACAAAAAGACATTGAGGTTAATATGATTCATTTAAGAAATGATATTTTTAAGGTGCTTGGGGGTAAAAGACTTGATTTACCTAATATGAATTGGATAGAGCCAAAATATTTATATCTCCCTCTTAATACAAAAGTAACAAAAGATAATGTGGATTATATTTGTGATAAAATAGTGGATTTTTATAATATCCAAAATTAGAAGTGTTTGAAATTTTGAGGAGTTGGAATAAGATAAACAAAGATGGTATGTGTTCCATTACATCAGGAATTGAGTGATAAATATGTTGGGTATGTAATTAGCTCCATAAAAAAAGGATGGTGAATAAGTATAGATGAAAAGAAGGAAGCGAAAAAGATAAATTTTTAAAAGAATATTTCTTGAGTTTAATATGAAATTAAATTTAGGCTGCGGAAGGAAAAAAATTTCAGGATATATTAATTGTGATATTTCAAAGGAAGTAAATCCAGATAAAATTGTTGACTTAGAAAAAAAATTACCTTTTAAAGATAATTCTGTTGATGAAATTGTTGCGAATCATGTATTTGGGCAGATACAAAATTTTATCCCTCTTATGCATGAGATTTATAGAATATGCAAAAATGAGGCAGTATTAAAATTTAAAGTTCCCTTTTATTCTTATCCTAGTTATTACAGCGATCCGCTACATGTAAGATTTTTTACTCCTTTTACATTTGATTTCTTTTTAAATAAAGAGCTTTCTCACCAAGTAAAAGCTAAAAAAAATATGTTTAAAATAAAAAAAAGAAAAATAAACTTTTCTATAGGTCCCTTAAGAAAAATAAATTTTTTGGTAAATCCTCTTTTAAATCTTAGCCAAAGAACATATTGTAGATTTTTTTCGTGGGTTTTTCCTGCAGCAGAAATAGAATTTGAATTAATTGTTATAAAATGAAAAAATTAAAAATTTGTTTTACTACAATGGATTGCCCCCCAAATTATTTGGGAGGATATGTTTTATACCACAAAAATTTAATCAAATGTATAAAATCAAATTATAAAAACATAGAAATTTCTTGGGTCTACTTCGGGGGAAAAAATAAAACTTTTACAAATGAGGGTATTAAATATTATGAGTTAAAAACAAATAAGTTAAAATCATTTTTACAATTAGGTAATCATTTTCAACTTACCCAATTTTTCAATAAAAACAATTTTGATATTATAAATCTTGATGGGGGGCCTTGGACTTTCTTTTATAAAAAGAAAAAAAATCAAAAAATAATTCACACATTGCATGGAACTATTTATTACTTTAACAAGAATCATCTTAAAAGATTTAATTTTCTTTTGAGAGCTTTATACTCTCCTTTTCTAATTATAAATTGGTTGCAAGAGAAACCTCATAAAAATGCTGATAAATTAATTTGTGTCTCTGAAAAAGTAAAAAAACAAGTTGAAAAATTATATGGAAAAAGGAAAAATATTGTTGTTATAAGAACTGGTGTAGATTTGAATATTTTTAAAAAAAGGAATAAAAAAAATTTAAGAAAGAAATTAGGATTAAACAAAAATAATATCTATGGGCTATATGTTGGGAGAGGGGGGTACTGGACAAAAGGATTAGATAGAGCCGTAAATCTTTCTGAAGAAATTTACAAGATTAATAAGAATTTTAGATTATTAGTGATTGGACCAAACTATAAACAAGTAAAACATTTATTAGATAAAAAAAGTGTAATTTATTTGCAGAACATTCCTCGAGAAAAAATGCCAAATTATTATTCTGCTCCGGATATGTTCTTTTGCATGTCAAGATATGAAGGGGGTGCTCCAACACTTGTGGTTTCTGAAGCAATGGCTTCAGGATGCTTAGTTGTTTGTTCAAAAGATTCTAAACAAGAAATCGTGGAGGATAAAAAAAATGCAATAATTATTGGAAGTTTTGATGAAAAAGGTGCTAAAAAAATACTTAGTGTTTATAATAACAAATCATTAAAGGATAAAATAATAAAAAACTCTATGAAAAAAATTAAAGATTTGTCTTTGGAGAATTGGGGGAGGGAGTATTTGGAAATGCTGTTAAATTAGGGGTGAATAATGAACAGGTTTAAAAAACTAATATGTATAAAAAGTTGAAAGGGATTATAGTAAGTGTTAAAATGTTATACAAATTTTTAATTTATACAAAGAAAAGAGTTAAAGAAGTTAATGAAAATTTAAAAATCTACTTTATTATTGGAAAAATTGAGAATAAATCTCTTGATAAAACCTAATTAACCTTCTTTAAATAACCTTTAAATTTCTCTTCTATAAATAGTGCCTTGAATTTAACAAGCAGTTCTCCGAAAAAAGGTATTCTTTTTATAAATTCCAGAAGACTTCGTCGGCAAATCCCTCTAAACAAAAAAGACCATTGTGGAAAAGTGTCATATCCATGAATCATTGTAAAAGCTTCTCCAGATTTTGCTCTTATTTTTTTATCTTTTCCCAAAATAAAATTTTCTTTTTTTTCTCCAGAACAAGTCATGATGAATCCATCCTGATTATTTAAAACAACAGCGTTTTTTACTTTATTGTTATGTATCAAATAATTTAGGTTTCCTTGTTCAATGGTGTTTCCTTTAAACTCATTAACAAATAAATCTAAAAAATTGAGCATTGGTTTAATCCCTCCAAGAAGAGTCCCAGTACAACAAATTTTCTTGTCCCAAATTTTTTTAAGTTCTTCCTCCCCATAAAGATCTCTTATCCATTCTGAATCTTTTGGTGAATCTCTAATTTTATGACCTGCCAAAGAAAAATAAACTTTTTTCCGGTCAAAATCCTGTTTAAACGGATTTTTTTGAAATATCACATCTGCTGTGTCTGATATTAAAACAGCATCATACTTATTTTTATTTTCCAGAAGGTAAATGTAAGGCAAGAATTCCCTTAAATGAAACATATTTATTTTTTCATTCTTAAACTTCTGGAATTTTTTAAGAATAATTTTATTTTCTTTAAGATAGGGAAAATCAAAAGAATAAGGGATAATCTTAATTCCTCTTGATTTAAAATATTTTTTGGTCTTTTTATAAAGGTTGTTTGTAAAACAGACAATTTCTCCTTTATAGCCATTATTCCTTAAAGACTCTACAAATGGCTTAAACTTTCTGGTACGAAAATCTGGAAGAGATTTCATTACTGATAAAACAACTGTTCTTTCTTTCATCACTCAAACAAAAAAGCATTATTTAAAAAGATTGTGGGTTTTAAAGATAGTTGTTAGAATTTATTCAATTGTATTTATTCTATGGGTTATTATTTACGTTTTATTTCCTAAAAAAAATCATTGAATTTGCGTTGGTTTTAATTATGTCTTCTCCAAAATTTAATCTATTTCTTACCGATGAAATTCTTTTGTAAGTTTTAGGTTCTTTTGCTTTTGAAGCTGTAAAGTAATTTATGTTTTTTTTCTTTAGCCAATTTATCACTACTTCTCCCTCCATATATTCTCTATTAGGATCTGCCATGTGGAAAACATCATGGACACTTATGATTGTTCCCTGTCCAAAAAAAGGGAATAATTTTTCTATATACCACTTTGCAAATTCATCTGTATGTTCTGCATCCATAAAAACATAATCAATTTCTTTTGGCAGTTTATGTAAATTTTTCTTTATATCCCCTTTAGTAAAAACCCACCTGTCCTTTGATAATTCTTTAGGAATCACTTTTGTTGAATCATCTACTATGTCGTAGGAGTACAATTTTCCAAAGCCATTGTCTTTTATTGCATTTAAAATCCATGTGCTTGACCACCCTCCACAAGGAGATATTTCAACTATATTTTTAGGTTTTAATTCTCTGATTAACAAATAAGTTATCTCTGATTCAATATCGTCTAATTGAGGATTTATGTTCATAAAAACACTATTTGAAAGTCCGGCTTTTCTTGAAAAGTATCTTAAACCTTTAAACCATTTATATTTTTCAAATCGTGTTTTGCCTTTTTTTGACAAAATCTTTTTTTGACATTCTCTTACTTTTTTTAAATCAGTTGAATATTTTCCATAGAGTTTGTAAATAAAATCTTGAGTAAATTCCTTTGTCATAAAATTAAAGAGACTTTTGTTTTTATAAAATTATCTGGAACCTTTTCAAATTCCTCTTCAGTTCAAAAGTAAATTTAATTGTTGTTTTAATGAATTTAGAACGTTTTTTAGAACATGTAAATAACCTCTTTTTTATAAGTAATTCCTTATCCTATACAGATGCTTGGAATAATCCAAAAAAATATGGGATTACTTCTATAAATATCGAAACAAAATTTCTAAAAAAAAATGAATTTAAAGCGGTAAAAATAGATTTTAGAAAATGGATGGTTAATAGAAACTAAGATGGCTATCTTTTAGAATCTGAAAAAGAGAAAATCAAAAAGAAGGACATAGATACTTTGAATAAAATTTTGTAACTATTCTGAGGTAAAACAGTGGAACTTTTTACTTTTATTCACATTATCTCTTTTGACCATGTTTTAGGGGTATTGCTGTTTACAATTTCTACAGGCAAATGATAGGTAAATTTTTTAGGACCTCTTTCTTTAACCCAAGCAACCATTTCTTCAAGCCCATTTTGTAAAGTATATTTTGGATTAAATCCAAAAAGTTTTCTAGCTTTATTTGCACTACAATTAGCTTCTTGTACTTCTTGGGGCCTTTCTGGATAGTATTCTGGCTTTAAATCAAACCCAATTATTTCTGCTATTATTTCTGCCAAATAATTGATTGTAACAAATTCATCATCTGGCCCAATATTAATTATTTCACTAGAAGCAAGCGGATTGAAACCTAAATCAGAAAGCAAAGGGACATCATCTTCAATATATGAAAAACATCTTCTTTGATTTCCGTCCCCATATATTTTGGGTTGTTCTCCCCTTAACATTTTATTAATGAAAATTGCCACAACATTTCTAAAAGGGTCGTCATATTTCTGTTTTGGTCCGTAAATATTATGAGGAACTGCTATAACATATTCAAATTTGTGAATTTTAGACATTAATTTAGTTAAATCTTCTGCTGCTACTTTTGCAATAGCATAGGGATCTTGAGGCCTTGTTTCTGTATCTTCTGTAAAAGGAGTTCGATTCGTACCATATCTTGCCATACTAGAACAAAAAACAAATCTTTTTCCTCTATTCTGAGTAAATGCTGATAGGGTGGTCGAAGTTGCTTGGAATACGGAATTAGTCACCATTGAAGGAGAAAATACGCTCAAACCCTCATAAGGATGAGCAGCACAATGGTATAATATATCTGTACCTTTAGTTATTTTTACCATCTTTTCCAAATCATTACAATCTATTTTATAGAATTCCATCCCTGCGGGAACATTATCTTCATAGCCCCCAATAAAATTATCATTTCCTCTTACTTTGTGCCCTTCCTTAATAAGTGATTCAGCAAGATGGCTTCCAAGAAACCCTGCAACACCAGTAATAAAAACGTTTTTCTTTTCCATGAAAGAATTTACGTGAAAGACCTTTTTAAATTTAATTCCCTATTTTAATCATTTTTTTCTCATTTATGGTTCTAACATAATGGAATAATATCTTTATTGAATAGTATAATTTATTAAATTCTTCTTTTATTATTCGCCTTCATTCCTTCTTTTTTATAGATAACCTTGCAATTTATTACTGGGAATAAATACTTTAAACAAGTCATCTCAACAAAATGAAAAGGAAATAAATTATAAAACTTTTCTATAAAAAACTTAAAAAAATTAACAATATATGTTTTTTCTCCTTTTTCACAATTATATTCTAATTTAACAATCGTTAAGTTTTTCTTTCTATTATAATTAGGATCTTCAATATAATTCTCAAACATTCCAAGAGTAAATGCTTTCTTATGATATATATTTGTAGTCCAAACATTCGTTTCAAAAGGTGTTCTTATTTCTATTTCTCCACCAACCTTACATACTCTAACTAACTCGTCCATAATAGGCACAGGTTCAACAAAATCTTCTAAAACATGAGAACAATATACATAATCAAAGTGGTTATCTGGGAAAGGCATTTTATTTCCTTTATAAATTTCATTTAAATCAAAAATTACATCTGCTCCATTAGCATCATGATTATCTAAATTAATCCAATTTTTTCTTACATCTCCTCCACAACCTACATTAAGTTTTATCATCTTTTATTTTCCTTGGTCTTCCTTTTCAAGTTTATTCTCCTTTATATTCTTTTTTAAATTTATTCCCTTTTATTTTAAGTATTTTGTAATTAAAAACAGAATTTTTAAAAAATTGATCTTTTCTCTAAATAAGTTCTTAAATAAAAAAAACCTAATTTAAGAGCATATTTTATTTTAGTCTCAAAAGGTAATTTTGAATTTAAATTGGGGTGAGATGCCCTAGTTTTTTCAACATTTTCTCTTTGCTTTTCTTTTTTTGTACTGCTAATTGATTTTGAATGCACCCTATACTTCACTAAAAATTGAGGGAGGTTTGTTAAATTCTTGCCAGATTCCAAAATATTTAGATATAAATCATATTCACTTCCGATTTTAAATTTCCTATTGTGATAAAACTCCTTAGTATTTCTAAACATTATTGAAGAATGAATTATGCTGCAACTTTTTGGTAATCTCCATGCTAACATTTTATAATCATCATATTTTCTAAACCTCCTTATTTCTTTTCCTTTTTCATTTATATATATTGCAGAACTTCCCACTAAAAAAATATGTGGGTTTTTCTCTAGATAATTAAATTGAATTTCCAATCTTTTTTTTACAGCTAAATCATCTGAATCTAAAACAGCAATATATTTTCCTTTTGCCTTTTTTAACCCTTTATTCCTAGAAGATGCTTGGCCAATATTCTTCTTATTTTTTATTAGAACAATTCTTTTATCCTTTTTCTTATACTTATTGATGATATTAAGAGAAGTGTCTGTAGATTTATCATCTACAATTATAAATTCAAATTCTTTAAAACTTTGATTTAATATTGATTGTATGCTTTCTTCTAAAAATTCTTTTGTATTATAAACAGGCATTACTACTGAAATTTTTGGATTTTTCATACTTATTCTTGTTTTTATTTATTTTTATTTGTTTCTAAAATCTTCTCTTTCTTGTCTTATAAAATCTATAGATTTGTTAATTCTTTAAAGTTTAAAAAATCATGGATTAATTTGTATGTAACTAACTATTTAAAAATATGAAAATATCTAATAAATTATAGAAGGAATTTTGATAGGTCTTTTGAAGGATTGTATATTTTATATTCTTTTTTATAATAATCTTTAAAAGACATTATAATCTTTAAAAGAGATGGAAATCCAACAAAAGATTAATAAGTTTACTACTAGAAATTTGGGGGTAGAAATTATTTCGACGAAAAGAGAAGCTGTTAAATTTGCAAAAAAATATTTTCATGGAAAAAAGATAATTGCTGTAGAAATAGGAGTTTTTTTTGGATATAATGCGAGAGATATCAACAAAGATTTGAATATCTTAAAATTTTATTTGATTGATCCTTATGAAAAATATGAAAATTATAAAAATGATGGAGCTTATAATCTTTTAGAAAAAGCTAAGAAAAATGCCCATAAAATTAACAAAAAAAAGAACATAATTTGGATTGAAGAATTTTCAGAAAAAGCTATAAATAAAATTGATGAAAAAATAGACTTTCTTTATATTGATGGAAATCATGAATATAAATATGTTAAAAAAGATTTAGAGTTGTATTGGAACAAGATAAAGAAAGGAGGTATTATGGCTGGTCATGACATTGAATGTCTGGGGGTTAGTAAAGCTCTTCTTGAATTTGCTAATAAACAAAATTTAGAAATTCGTTTTGGAGATCGAAGAGATTGGTGGATAATAAAGGAAAAATGAGATATAATTTTATTGCTGGAAGCCCAGGAGGAATTTCTAATAGAATAAAAACTTTAGTATCTATGCAAAGATTAGCAGACAAATTTAACACAAATTATCTGGTTTATTGGCGAAAGAATTGGGCATGTAATGCTAATTTTTCAGATTTATTTAGCACAAAAATTAATGAAATAAGTAGGGAAAAATTGAGAAAGATAATTAAATCTAGGGATTTTGAAAGATATAGTGATGATGAAAATCTTCTCAAAAAAAGTAAAAAAAAGTGGATTTTTTTTTCTGGTTGGAGGTTAGTTCTTTTAAGAGGAGAATTAAACAAGCATTTTTCAAGAAATCCTTTATTTAAAGATGGAAGAAATATTGACTATGAATTTGAAAAAATTCCTCTAAAAATGCAAAAAGAATTTAAAAAATATTTTGAAAAAATAAAACCCTCTTCAAAAATCCAAAAAGAAATTAATCTTTTTTCTAAAGAACATGATTTGGAGAAATTTGTCGGGATACATATAAGGAGGGGGGATTTTTTAGAATCTGCAAAAGTTTCCACAGATGATAAATTTATTAAAAGAATTTATGAAATTTTATATCAAAATCAAAATCAAAAATTCTTTTTATCTACGGATTCAAAAGAAGTCGAAACCAAACTAAAAAGAATGTTTGGAAACAAAATTGTTTCATTTAAAAAGTCTGAATTTAAAAGAGATGATGAAAGATTTGTTCAAGAAGGCATAATTGATCTTTTCTTACTTTCAAAAACAAATTATCTTTTAGGAAGTTACCTAAGTAGTTTTACAGAAGTGTCTTGGTGGCTAGGAGGATGCAAATCAAAAGTTGAAATAATAGCTACAGAAGAAGAAAAACTACAAACAGCAAAAAATAGAGAAAAATTAAAAAGAAATATGAAAAACAGAATAAAAAAGATAATTTATAGTTTTGTAATTCCCTTAGATAAAAGATTATTAAAAACAAAGTAATCTAGTGATTAGAAAACCATTATCTTTAAAAAAAGATCTTTTCTAATAATATAATCAATTAAAATGGCAACAAAAATATTATTAGTAACCCTTAGCTTTGAAGAAATTTCAAAGCTTAAAGTAGCAGAGACCTCTGAAGAAATGCACTATCCTGTTGGATTAGTTTATTTGCATTCCTATCTCCAATCAAAAGGACATCAAATGAGATTACTCGATTTAAATCACTCTCCTTTTGAAGAATGTCTGGAAAAGGTAATAAAAACTATAGAAGAATTCTCTCCAAAAATAATTGGAATACAAGTTTTAACTTCGACTAGAGTTAACACATATAAAATTGTAGATTATTTACATAAAAATTATCCTGAAAAAAAAATCGTTTTTGGAGGTATTCATACGACAGTTATGTATAAACAATTAATCGAAAAATATCCTTTTACAGTATGTGTTCTAGGAGAAGGAGAAATTACTATGGATGAATTATCTAAGGAATTCCTGGAAAAAAAACCAAATTTCAAAAAAATTGATGGAGTTGCTTTTTTTGATAAAAACAAGGTTGTTAGGACAAAAAGAAGAGAATTAATAAAAAACTTGGATGAACTCCCCTTTCCTGCTCATGAATTATTTCTTAAAAATAAAAATAGAATTTCTGCATGTTTATTAACTTCTAGAGGTTGCCCTTTTGCTTGTAGTTTTTGTTGTTTAAATCCAGAATCAAAAGGAATGGTTAGATTTAGATCTCCAAAAAATGTTGTTGATGAAATAGAATATATTTATAAAAAATTTCCCCACATAAAAGAGTTCTTTATTCATGACGATTCTTTTTTTATAGATAATAATCGAGTAATAGATATTTGTAATGAAATTCAAAAAAGAAATATAAAGACAAATTTTATTTGTAGTGGAAGAATGAAGCCCATATCAGAAAAAATGATAAAAAGTTTGGAAAAGGCCGGGTTTAAACAAGTTTTATTAGGTTTAGAAAGCGGATCAAGAGAAATCTTAAAATCTTGTAAAAAAGGAATTACTCCTGAAGATGTTATAAATGCTTTTAAATTATTCAAAAAATCTTCAATAAATCCAAAAATCTTTTTAATTGTAGGTCTCCCAGGAGAAACAATACAAACAATAAAAGAAACTATAAGACTTGTAAGGAAAATACAAAAGATAAGTTATTTTGTTATAGGACATAATCTTAATTTATTAACTATTTATCCAGGAACAGAAGTATATGAAATAGCTAAGAAAAAGGAGTTTATTGAAGATGATTATTGGTTATCTGATAAAGAAACCCCAATTTATACTGCAGAAAATAGTTATGAAAAATTAAAATCTTTTGAAAAAATAATGTCAAACAACCTCTCAATATATCAAATTAAAACAATAAAAGGTTTTCTTCCCCAAATTGTAATGGTTCCTTATTTACTAAAATATTTTCTAAAAAAGAAAAAATCTTGGAAATTAATAAAAATAGCATTAAAAAAATTTTTAAAATAACAATAAATCAAAAATTCCAAAAACTTAGGGTTCCTTTCCCTATCATTAAAATCCCAAAAATAATTGCAATTGAGTATGAACCTAAGAAAATCAAAATAAGTATTCCTGCTATTATATCCATAATCCCCATTAAAAGAGCTAAAACATCTACCATCTAATCTCTTAATAAAATAGTTATTTAAATTTATCTTTTTCTATTTTATCTAGATACATTTAAAAAACAGGCAACCACTTATACTAATATGAAAAATAAAGAGTCTTTCTTTAGAGAATTTTTTTTAAATTTAGAGAAAAAAGGAATTTTTTATACTATTTTAAGGAACTACGACTTTATAAGTAATGATGAATATTCTGGAGAAATAGACCTCCTAATAGAAAGAAAAAATCTAAGAAAGTTAAAAAAAGAATTAGATAAAAATCCTTTTTGTCACAAAACAAAAGCAACTATAGACTTAACACACCCTTTAATGGTTTTAGTTAAGGGGGAGGATTTTATCTGCTTTTTAGATTTCCAAGTAGATGGTGTTGGTTATTGTGGAGCCCCTATTTTAAGAGAATTTTTTCTCCTAGAAAATTCTAAAAGAGAAAAATCCTTTTTTGTATTAAATGACTCTTCTTATTTATTAATGCTTTTTGTCCACAATTTTATCTTCAAAAGAGAGAAAAATTATTTTAATAAATATAAAGAAGAATTTTATAAAATATTTGGAAAAACTCATAAGGAAGAATTAATAAAAGAACTAACTAAAATATTTAATAATGAAATCTCGACAGAGATAATAGATTTATTTTCTAAAAAGAAATTAAATAAAATAAGTGATATGAAGAGAAAATTAATATTAATGCATCTTTTGAAAAATCCTCTTCATGTTTTTAGAATTATTTATTCAAAAGGAATTCGTTTTTTAAACTATTTTGATATTTGGAGTTTTTTTTATTTTTTGAATATTTTCGAATATGCTCCTTTGGTCTCTTTTGTAGGAACAGATGGAAGTGGAAAAAGCACACTTGGAAAAAGATTAAAGAAAGAATTAGATTTAATGGAAATAGATAATAAAATTGTCTCTGCTGGAGCCTTTTCTAGGATTAAATTAATCAAAAAAGTACAAAAAGAATATTCTAAGAAAATCGGGTCTTTAAAAGAAAATAACACGAGATCGATAATGGAAATTATTACTAGATTTTTACTTCAAATTCCCACACAATTGAAAATAATTTATCTAAGGAAAAAAGGGGTGTTGGTTATCACAGATAGGTATATTTATGATCTGATAACTTTGTTTGGAGCAAAGGGATTTTGGAGGTATTTTGTTAAAACTTTTTCTCAAAAACCAACTAGAATATTCTATATTCATGCAAATCCTAAATCCATATATAGTAGAAATAAAGAATTAAATATAGAATTTATAAAAAAAGTCCAAAATTCTTTTAAAGAAAACATAGATTTTTTATCTCTTAAACCTATTAAAAATGAAAACCTCTCTCTTGCAACTAAAGAAATTCTTTCTGAGAACTGGAATATAATAAAAAATGAAAGA
>SDBS01004933.1_pt1 | contig 13055 bp, 12 predicted proteins | sample 2277091 | NCBI WGS metagenome assembly SDBS01 (sample SAMN10404972, study PRJNA504765) | marine sediment metagenome | isolation source: marine sediment core GS10_PC15, 163 cmbsf | place: Arctic Ocean: Southern Knipovich Ridge | collected 2010 | reverse complement strand
TCAGAAGCCGTACAGGAACTATCAGACTTATAAAATTGAGAAGGCATATTGTATGTACGACAAAACGATAATGCTTCCCTGTTCGGTTAATTTGACGGATGAGGAGATAAATTCTGTCCTAATAAGATTGAAAAATGGATAAAATTGTTGTTATAGGAGGCGGAGGACACGCGAAGGTTATTATCTCGCTTCTGAAGAAAAGACGGGACTACAAAATCTGTGGATATGTCGATGTCATTGATAAAGGGTCGATTTTGGATGTTTCGTACCTTGGTGATGATTCTGTTCTTCCGGATTTATTGGAGCATAATGAGGTAAGCAACGTGGTTATCGGCATCGGCGATACGGGAAACGCCTCTTTGAGAATGTCTTTAATAGAAAAAGCACTGCGAATGGGTTTTTCATTTCCGGCGATTATTTCACCCCAATCGGTCGTTAATGAAGACGTTACGTTTGGCGAAGGAACGGTTGTTATGGACGGTGTTGTTGTCAATTCCGGCACGAAGATAGGCAGATTTGCGATTATCAATACGCGATCATCAATAGACCATGATTGTGTAATCGGCGACTTTGTACATATTGGGCCGGGTGCTGTATTGTGCGGCGGTGTTAGGGTTGAATATAACTCATTTATCGGTGCCGGAGCAGTGGTGACCCAGTACAAAAATATCGGTGAAAGGTGTATCATTGGTGCAGGAGCTGTGCTTACAGAAGACTGTATAGTACCCGGTACTTACATGGGGGTACCGGCAGGGAGAATTAAATGAACAAAGCCTTATTTGTAGCGGTGCATCCAGATGATGAGACCCTTGGCTGTGGGGGGACTATTTTGAAGCATAGAGATGTTGGAAAAAACTTTGGATATACCATGTTCTGTAAGTATAGGTATTAATGATTAAGATTACGTGGTAGAAGCGTTGCGAAAATGAGCCGATGTATATCGAGGATATATATGCTTTATGTTATTGTTCCAAGTGTGATTATTTATAGGATTGAATTAAATCAAGAAGATGAATAAATTAAAAACATTTCCTGAACGTTACAAATATGATTTGGGAGAGGTTTATCTTAATCCAGTGGCGGCTGCCAGGGTTCTGCAACGTAAAACAAAATTTATTCTGAGTTGTGATTCATCTTTTGAGAAAAAAAATCGAACTGTGGAAAGCTCAAAAGAAGAGTATGATAATCTTGGTGTGGAAGAACATCGACTATATGATGCAAAAGTATCTTGGGGAATGGATTGTTGTGGTGTTCTTCGTACACTTCCTTTCCGTGAAGTGCGAGACTATTTATCAAAACTCATAGCAGATAGAGTGCTACAGGATACAGGCTTATTTCTTGATTTTGGTTCAGGAAATGGTTTCAATGCGAAGTTTTTGAGTGAAAGATTTACAGGAGCGGAAATTTATTGCATAGATATTTCAAAGTCCCGTCTCCAACATGCCCATCAGTGGATTGGAAACAAGGACAACATAGCATACAGGCAAATGAACGGAGCTTGTCTACAATTCCCAGATAATATTTTCGACTTTGTTTACTCGTGCCATGCCTTTGAGCAAATGGAGTCTGTTATTCATGACGCTGTCAAAGAGTTTATTAGAGTGATGAAATATCGAGCAGTTTTGATTGAACCTATTTGGGAAAATGCAGATTTGACTCAACGGCTTTATATAGAAAAGCAAGGTTATGTAAAATCTCTTCTTAGCGAAATCAAAAAACACTCTAATGTGCAAATAGTGGAGAACTTTGTAACGGGTCTTCAAGATCCACTTAATCCATCATCTGTTATTGTTCTTGAAAAAATTAAATCGGAACAGCCCTAAAAGATTTTCTAACAGTTTTCTATGCGCATTTAATGGCTGAAAAAATGTGGTATTATGAGTAAGTTAATTATTGTTGGTGCTAATCTGAAGATTAGGAAGGTTTCTTTTGAGAGGGTTGATGGATAAGATTTTTTGTCTGTAGCTTAGGCTTACTTTTGTTTCGTGGGATGTTAAGGGATGAAAGTTGCGTGTTTGACGGTTATTTATCCGGGCATTGAGGATTTCATCGAAGAATATCTCCAATGCATTCAGAGACAGACGTTCAAGGACTTTGATCTGGTCGTAATAAATGACCATTTTCCACTCTCGATAGAGCAAATTTTGAAGTCTATGAATATAAAGGCAGAAGTTTTTGACTGTTTCCAAACACATCAGGGTAACAGATTACATGGGCTAAAGATGTGTCGTCAGTTGGGATATGACATTGTTGTATGCAGCGATGCTGATGATGTAATGTTTGACGACAGGATTGAAAGAATCGTCGCATATTTTTTGGAAAATGAAGATAAAAAGATAGTTTATAATAATCTTGTGGGGTATTCAGAGAATGACCGTTTTGATCTTTTTTACAAAGAACGTATTACGTTGACCGATATCCTTGACTTTAATGTTTTAGGATACAGTGCTTTGAGTGTGAAATCTGACTTGATACCGTTTATTGTTGAACATAGAAATGAAATCGTGCCGGCATTTGATTGGTGGATTGCTTTAGTTTATTTATTGCACTTCAAGAAGGTCGATTTCTTAAAGGACATTTACAGTTACTATAGGATGCATACCGGAAATTATATAGGGCCGGTCTTTGGTATTACGGAAAAAAGGTTAGAGCAAGGGCTTTATGTAAAAAAAGCCACATATTCAGAACTGACTGAATATTGCAGACAGAATGGATTTGCAGAAGAAGAAAGATTATTTAAACAAAAATCCAAAGAAATTGACGAGATAGAGAGCTTTATTGGTGAACATTCTCTATCTGATTATTATAAATTAGTTGAGACGCATTTTTCAGATGTGCCGAAAACGTTTTGGTGGCAGGATGTGGTATCGCTAAATAATTGCCATAAGATTAAATCATGAAAAAATGTATTCTCGGGACAAAAACTGTTCTTGAATTCGATGAACCGTTTATTGTTGCAGATATCGGAGCAAATTTTAACGGGGACATAGGCCTGGCAAAGGAAATGATTGTCAAGGCAAAGGAGGTGGGAGTAGATGCTGTCAAATTTCAGTCGTGGAATAAACAAACACTTCTGTCCGCTGGTCTTTATCGAAATACGCCTGTTGATATAACAGCATTCGGTCATAAAAGTATGGAAGAAGTTTTAGATTTCCTATCAATATCTGAAGAGCAACTCTGGAAAATGAAGGAATTCTGCGACGAACAGGAAATATTGTTCTCATCAACACCATCTTCTTTTCACGATGTAGATGTTTTGGTCGATATGGATGTTCCGTTTATAAAGGTCGCTTCAATGGACCTGAACCATATTTCATTTATCCAATATATCGCGGAAAAGAACAAGCCTATAATCCTATCGACCGGTATGGGAACTGTTGAGGAAATCAGCAAAGCGGTTGAAGTGATTAGCTCAGCAGGAAATCAGCAACTGATATTGTTACATTGCACGGCACTGTACCCTCCGTTCGATGAAGAAGTGAATCTGAACAACATTGATTACTTGCGAGAGATCTTTGATTGTCCGGTGGGGTATTCGGATCATACGATAGGGTACAGCATACCATTAGCTGCGGTAGCCAAGGGGGCATGCGTCATTGAGAAACATTACACTCTCGATAAAAAAATGCCGGGCTGGGACCATGCTGTTTCCGCCACTCCGGAAGAATTTAAGATTATTGTGGAAGAATCAAAAAGAATTGTTAAAGCGTTAGGTTGCAAAGAGCGAGTTGTTGGAGAAAGGGAAAATGAAAAGAGAAAAAGTTTTCGCAGAAGTATTGTGGCAAAAAGAGATTTACCTGCGAGAACGAAGTTGGCTATTGACGATATCGATTTTAAAAGGCCTGGAACAGGTATCTCACCCGACCAGATAGGACATGTAGTGGGTCGTACACTCAAAAGCGATGTTCAAGCGGATACTTTGTTGAGTTACAATCAATTCGTATAAAATACTTCCACCATTTATGGGATTTCAAACACCTATTTCTGTATATTACCGCCATTTATACCCTAAAATCGCGATTTTTACCTAAGATAGCTCACAGAGCTTGATTCTGGCACAATTATTGCACATTCGGTCCTTTATACGTGGGTATAGTCAGTGGATGTGGTGCATTGGTCTATCCTGAAGGTGAATATGCTGCGCGGTTTTTACTATTGCTGGGGTATAGATAGTGAAACAGAACAAGAGTTTTCTATGTTTAATGCTGGCACGTGGTGGCTCAAAAGGGGTTCCTGGCAAAAACTTAAAGCTGTTGCGAGGAAAACCTTTGATTTATTATACAATACAAGCCGTTCAAGACAGCGGGGTTTTTGACAGGTTCATTTTATCCACAGATTCGCAAGAGATTTCCGAGGTCGCTAAAAGCTATGGAGTGGAAGTGCCTTTCTTGCGGCCTGAGCAACTTGCTAAGGATGATTCGTCAGCATTAGATGCGATAGAACATGCGTTGAAATGGGTGCAGGCAAATGATAAACGATATGACTACGTTCAATATATTTTTCCGACCGCACCATTGAGAACGGCTGAGGATATATGCAATGGTATCAAAGTTCTATTTGAAAAAAATGCTGACATGGTAATTTCTGTTTGTCAAACATCTCATCCACAGTATTGGTCAAATGTACTTCCTAATGGCCATTCATTAAAGGGATTTATAAATCCGGAGCATTTGAGAAACAGACAAGATGTCCCAGTTACATACAGGCTTAATGGAGCGATATATGTAGCGAAGTGGGATGTTTTTTATGAGAAAAGGAATTGGTACGAACAAAACACCTACGCATACATTATGCCGACTGAGCGTTCAGCGGATATTGATTCCGAATTCGATTTTAAACTTGCGGAGTTGCTTTTAAAGGAACAGAGGATATGAACAATCTTTCTGATTTTACGATTCATCATAAGAAAACAATTCGTGAGGCCTTTAGGCAGGAAACAGTGAATAAAGGCGGATGTGTTATTGTTGTTGATGATGATAACAAAGCACTTGGCATTGTTTCGGATGGTGATTTCAGACGGGCAATATGGAACGGAGTTTCTTTAGAGGGTCCAATAGCGTCAATAATGAACGATAAATTTATATCTTTTAACGAAGGAAATTACACATCCGATGATATAAAAAAGGCTTTTTTGTCAAAAGATATTATGCAGATTCCGATTCTTCGAGAAGGTTTTTTAGTTGATGTGATTTTCAGAGACGATTTTTATGAAAATAAATTAAACATCGTTAAGCCACGTTTACATATCCCCGTTGTTATTATGGCCGGAGGAAAGGGGACGCGACTGGACCCGTTCACACGCGTGTTTCCGAAACCATTGATCCCTATCGGCGACAAACCGGTTATTGAAATAATTATGGATAAATTTGCCGAATACGGCGTTTCAGAATTTTATATATCGGTCAATCATAAAGAAAAAATGCTACGAGCATTTTTTGAGGATTCTCACAATAGATACACTATTTCATACATTAATGAGGAATGTTATCTCGGTACAGCCGGCGCATTGAAGTATCTCGAAGGAAAAATCGACACGCCATTTATTGTGTCTAATTGTGACATCATCATTGATGCAGATTATACCAGGATAAGTGACTTTCACAGGGATAATAATTATGACCTTACGCTTGTTGTCTCGGTGCAGCATCATGTAATTCCATACGGGGTGTGTAAACTCAGGAACGAAGGTGAACTGGACACTATGGAAGAAAAGCCCGGTTATAATTTCCTTGTCAATACCGGTTTGTATATCCTTAACCCGGATGTCCTGTCGTTTATACCACCGGGTGAGCAATTTAATATGACAGACCTTATCAAGAAGCTGCGGGATAACAACAGGCGTATCGGTGTGTATCCGGTCTCGGAAGAGTCCTGGACTGATGTCGGTCAGTGGGGAGAATATAAGAAAGCGATGGAAAAAATAAATTGTTATGAATAGTTGTGGATAAAACCAGTGGAACTGCTCTAAGGTGTAACCAGACAATATCGTGGAAATGTATTAACAACATACTCAAGAACGGTGAAAATATGTTAGGCCAATTGGAAGAGGATAACCTGTTACAAACGTCTATTAATTTTCTAAAAGGCCATGACATAATAAATGCTGAAAAAGCTTGCCTGTCTGTGCTTGATAGCAATGATAAATGTGCCGTTAGTTATTATCTACTATCCAAGATCAGAGTTGGACAGGGCCAGTTTGAGCAGGCAAGAGTTCTGTTAGAAATAGCACATGCTTTGGACCCTTATTATATTCCTTATGGGCTGTCTCTTGCCGAGGTGTATTTGCAGCTTGGTAACTCCGACCAGGCCACTGCATTGTTAAAGATGTTGTTAGGATTGTATCCGAATAATGAAGAGATAGCCGATAAGTTACGTAGCTATTATAAGAATAATGATATTATCGAAATAGCCGTAAAAATACGCAATGAAGTTAACAAACTGGTGGACGAATGTGGTATCACGAATAACCAAAGGGTTTTATTTGGAGTTTCGTTTGCAATTCATGAGCCTTGTCGCATACATGATTTTCTTCTTTCGCAAGCATTAAGGTTGCGAGGAGCAGAGATTGTTCCATTAGTTTTGGGCAAGGTGGAGAATGGGGAAATTATTGCTGTACAAGAAGGGGAAAATAATTTCTATGGAGGTGTCTGGGGAGGTTATAAGGGCGACCTTTCTAACGATTTTGAGGTGAATCAAAAGAATTATCGCAGCATTTTTTCAAGTGACAAGTTACTTTGGGAAAAGTGGGCAGGGATTTTTCCCGTATCCCTTACAAGGTATTTAGACCAAGAAGACCGTTTAAAAATAAGAGGCTTGTTGCAGACTTTTTCCGTTGAGGATTACAAGAATTGGACTTATGAATCTATGCCTGTTGGCCAATGGGCAATTGATGTATTAGTAAATAATGAAATGGTAGGGGATGAACAATTAGTGAAAAACTATCACGGCAAGTTAATTCATTATTTGTACAATATTCTCCTGCTTGTTCATTCGTATTCCAAGGCGTTGGATGATATCCGGCCTGATGTCATTGTTGTCAACGATACATTCTATTATACGTGGGCGGTATTGGAGTCATTGGCAAAAAAACGATCTATCCCTTGCTATAATCACTGGTCAGGTGGCCGGAAAATGGGGTGGTGCTACGCCAAAGGTGAAGCTTCGATGAATCTTAACCTTACAGAAATATGGAAGTCTCACATTAACAAACCGTTAAGCTCCCATGAATCAGCGTTGATTGAAGATTATCTCAGTAAGAGGCCATCAGGCTATGGAATGATTCTCAATACTGCCCACCCACGAGAAAATGTAAGCATCCTGAAGGAACCGCCTCAAATAAATTACAGCAAACCAACTGCTTTGTTAACTGCAAATGTTTCCTGGGACCTTGCTGCTCTGAACAAGGAGTTACTGTTTGAGAGTATGATTGACTGGGTGTGTAAGGTAATGGACTTCTTTGCAGCTAATCCTCAGTATCAGCTTATTATCAAGACCCACCCGGCTGAAAAAAACGAAAAGATTCCCACGACCGTACAGATGATTGGAGATGAAGTGCGAAAACATATGCCGGTTCTTACTCAGAATATTATTCTCCTTGAACCGGACTCAGATATTAGCGTGTACGAGCTTATTCCTAATGTCGAGGTGGGCTTAGTTTACACAAGTACCGTTGGCCTGGAGATGAGTTGTTTTGGAAAACCTATTATTACCTGTGCAAAAGCTTTGTATAGGGATAAGGGATTTACCCACGACCCGACTGCTATCGGAGAATACTTTGAGGTCCTAAGAAGTATGCTCAAATCAGGCGAACCACCTAAAATAATTGAGCAAAGAAAGGAATTGGCACAAAAGTTTTTTTACCTGTACTATTTTCGGTATTACACTTCACTCAATCTTTTTGATTATGGTTGCGGCAAACGTTCTACTGTTTTTGTTGAAGATGCCAGGGAACTGTTGCCGGGAAGAAACCCGGTTTTGGATTACGTTTGCGACTCTATCCTTAATCACTTACCAATTGTTTCTGAATCCAGAATACCCCCCCCAGGTGGGTTTAAGCGAAATCAGTATGAGTTTACCACAGAGGAAATAGTCAGAGATGGAAGAATTATGCTGAATGGGTACAGCAGCGACTACCAGGAGACTACAATAGGGGAAATAGATGAGTTGGCGCATATGTGTATTGATGGATTTGAGTTCTATGTGCCAACGGACAGTTTCAAGCCGGGTGAGCTAACCTGGTTGTATAATGAAATATTTCTCCCGTATGAGGCAAACCCCCATGCTTATGAAACAAATTTTCTTGCGATTCATGATGGAGATATAGTGATTGATGCCGGCTGCTGCGAAGGATTCTTTGTTCCGTATGTGTTAAGCCGGAATGCTCGGAAAATCTATGCATTCGAACCTCATCCCAAAGTTGTTAGAGGATTATCAAAAACATTTACTAAGGAGATTGAAGATGATTGTGTAGAAATTATTCCTGCGGGATTGTCAAACAAAATCGCTGATGCTTTTTTGGACGACGGTAATGATTTTATCTGTGAAGCAAAAATAAATTATAGGGACGGTCATAGAATACAAGTGGTAACGCTCGACTCCTTCGTATTGGAACGAAACCTGGATGCCGTTGACTTTGTCAAGATGGATATTGAAGGCGAAGAAATAAATGCTGTCAGGGGGATGTTTGGAGTTCTCAAGCGTTTCAAACCTAAGTTGGCGATCGCAGTATATCACGAATATGAGAATGCACAGCAGATAAAGGATTTGATATTAACAGCCCGTCCTGATTATAAGGTAGTGTTTGGCGGTTGTTATATGTTCGAAATCCCGTCCCGGCCATATATGGTGTATGCATATTAACAAAATTGAGGATTCAAAGGAAATGGCTAAAATTTTATTTACAACATCGCAATTAGAACACCCACCAAAAGGTGGACCTACCCTGCAGATTGAAAACTCTACTAAAGCTTTAAGCGGTGTAGCTGAGGTTGTATTGATTAGCGGAAAAGATAAACTGTGTTGAAAGTTTTGATAACCGGCTGTGCCGGATTTATCGGTTCGCATCTGGTAAACCGATTCCTGAGCGATGGAGCAACTGTAACCGGCCTGGATAATCTCAGCCGAAAAGGCTCTGTCCTGAATTTGCAATGGCTTAAGTCTCAGTTTGCAACAGGATTGTTGTTTCATCAGGTTGATGTCCGTGATTTTGAGGCATTGGTCGATATCTTTAAAACTGAAGGTCCGTTTGATATGGTTATACATGAAGCCGCGCAAGTTGCGGTTACGACCAGCGTATCCAATCCGCGTGAGGATTTTGAAATTAACGCTCTTGGCACGTTTAATGTGTTGGAAGCCACCCGGCTATGGAGTCCGGAAGCGTTTTTTGAGTTCGCCTCCACAAACAAGGTCTATGGCGGAATGGGCGATGTCAAGATTATTGAGCGTTGCGGCCGATACGAATATGAGGCCGTAAGAGACGGCATCAGTGAGCAGTACAGTCTGGATTTTCACTCGCCTTACGGATGCTCCAAGGGCACGGCAGACCAGTATGTTCGTGATTACAGTCGTATCTATGGATTACGAACCGTTGTTCTTCGGCAGTCGTGCATTTATGGAACGCATCAGTTTGGTCTCGAGGACCAGGGCTGGGTGGCATGGTTCGTTATCGCCTCGATTCTTGGTAAACCATTGACTATTTATGGCGATGGCAAGCAGATTCGGGATTTGTTATGGATTGATGATTTGGTCGAGGCCTGCGTTGGGTTGTATCGTCATGCCGATGCTGCTGCGGGACAGATATATAACGTTGGCGGTGGGGCGGAAAATACGCTGTCGCTGTTGGAACTCGTAAAAATCCTGAAAGACGAGGAAGTGTTGTCGTCTGAGCCGCAACACGGCGATTGGCGGCCCGGCGACCAGAAGGTCTTTGTATCCAACATCTCAAAGATTCGTTCCGCCGTCGATTGGCAACCAATAGTCACTCCTCCAGATGGGGTCAAAATGCTTATTGAATGGACTATAAAGAATAAGGATGCTATCGGAAAGCTTTTTGAATAATAAACACTGGAAAATCTGAAAACCGGAGAAAAAGAGCATGAAGATTTCGGTCATTATCCCAACACACAATCGGGCTGAGTCCTTGACACGAACAATTAAGAGCCTGGTGGACATCAAGGAAGAGGCGCCGTTTGAGGTTGTGCTGGTAGACAATAATTCCACGGACCATACCAGAGGCGTCGCTGAGGATTATTCTGCACGTTTTCCGGGGATGTTTCGATACGTTTTCGAAAAGCGTACGGCTTTTACCAAGGCCAGAAGTACCGGTGCGGAAAACGCATCAGGCGATATATTCCTTTATATTGACGATGACGTTATTTTGCAGCCCGGCTCACTTTGCAATATAGCAAAAATATTCTCTACATATCCTGATGCTGGTATTATAGCGGGCAAGATTATGCCGGGATATGAAAAAGACCCGCCTCAATGGGTCGTGGATTGCCAAAATAGTTTTAACGGCCTGTCACTTTTCATGAAGGGCGTCGGGGTGCCGGCGGATTCGGACGACTTTCAGGAGGTGACATGGGCGGCGGGACCAATGATGGCGGTCAGGGCGGAATTATACTGGAAAGTCGGTGGGTTTCCGCCGGACACGATAGGGGTTGAAACCAATAAAGGTGAAAAAGCATTCAAAAAAATCTATGTAGGTCCGGGTGATACCGGCCTGTCAAAGAAAATAAGGAAGATGGGCTACAAGGTTTATTATTCCGAGGATATTTCCTGTTACCACGTAATCCCTCCGATACGGTTCACGGTTGGATTTTGGCGGTCGCGAACGATTGGTGAGGGCCATTACCACGCGGTAAATAATCGTGAATTTCATACGAGGTCGCCGGTGGGATTATTTCTGGAAAGGAAACGAGCAACAATAAACTTTATGATGTATAGGGAAAGACTGAGGGAAAGGCTCAAGCAAAGAGAATTTCAGCTTGCCAGAATAGATTCAGAAGGAATTTTTCCGGAGGACATCTGGATGCATTTTTACAAGTCATACTTGGAGACGGATTTAATTTTGCGAAAGAATCCGGATTTTAGTACTTTTTTATGGGATATCGCCACCAACGGCGTCGATAATAATGATTTTGATTATATAATGAGCCGGTTCCCGAACGAGTACAAGATGATGATAAGCGAGGAGAATACTATTTTATGTGACAAACCGTTAAAAACTGAAAATGACCTGGATAATTTGACCATCCATCCTGAGGTTGCTTGCGAAATCATTGAAATGGAAAGGATAATTGAACAGGCCGCAGGAGTGATACAGGAACCTGTAGATAAAAAGAATCTGCTCGAATTCTTTTCTCGTGAAAAAGAAAGTAACATAGTATTGGCGCTTCTGAACAGTATCTTAACGCAGTACGGCCCGAAACTGGAATTACTGGAGTGGGTAGGCTCTATTTGTGCCGAACGGGGGCACCGCGAAACCGCTGCTAAAGCTTTTCGGCAAACCCTTCGACTGGCACCTGCAAGGACAGAAACCAAAAAGCTCATAGAATGGACAAACAGTACCTCATCACCCTGCTTCGCCAAATAACAGATGGGCAGATCAAAAAGAGCCGCAAGAAAAAAACCTAAGAAACAACCACTTTATGCTTAAAGATAAATTAAACACTAACTGGCTGTTTGCTGTTGTTGTACTTACAGCAATAGCATCAATCTGTGCTTGGGAATAATTTTATGAAAAACTATGGATTAGTTAAACGTATTTTAGTTACAGGTGGTGCCGGCTTTCTCGGTTCTCACTTGTGTGAACATTTGTTAGATCAAGGCCATGAAGTTATTTGCGTGGACAATTTCTTTACGGGCAGGCGGGCTAATATTTCCCACCTGTTGAGCAATCCTTTGTTTGAGGTTTTAAGGCACGATATTACTTTCCCACTATATGTTGAAGTGGATGAAATCTATAATCTTGCATGCCCGGCATCTCCAATTCACTATCAGTTCGATCCCGTCCAGACCACAAAAACAAGTGTCCATGGAGCAATTAATGTGCTTGGCCTGGCAAAAAGGGTTAAGGCAAAAATACTTCAGGCTTCGACATCTGAGGTATATGGAGACCCTGATGTGCATCCACAAGAAGAAAGCTACTGGGGTCGGGTAAATCCGATTGGGGTAAGGAGCTGTTACGATGAGGGAAAAAGATGCGCTGAGACGCTCTTTTTTGATTATTACCGACAGCATAATCTAAGAATAAAAATCGCGCGTATCTTTAATACATATGGGCCGCGGATGCACCCAAATGATGGACGTGTAGTATCAAATTTTATTGTACAGGCACTTGAGAACAAACCAATCACGATCTACGGTGACGGTATGCAGACCCGCTCTTTCTGCTATGTCGATGATCTGATTGAGGCGATGATAAAAATCATGGATACTCCGGATAGTTTTACCGGTCCTGTCAATATCGGCAACCCAATGGAGTTCACTATTTTGGAACTGGCCAAAACAGTCATAGAATTGACAGGGTCAAACTCACAGATTGAATTTAAACCATTACCTCAGGATGACCCAAAACAACGTCAGCCTGATATCAACCTTGCCAGAGAAATGTTAGATTGGGAGCCTAAGGTTTCTCTGAAAGAAGGCTTGCAAAAAACTGTCGATTATTTTCGAAATATTATTTCAGAACTTCAACTTATGCATATGATTTAAAACTAAGAACGAGAAGGAGTATCTGCTTGAGTGCGTTGAGACGGGATGGGTTTCATCAGAGGGGCCGTTTGTTAAAAGATTTGAAAAAGCTTTTGCAGAGCGCATAGGTAGAAAATATGGAGTTGCGGTCAGCAGCGGCACAGTGGCGTAGCTGAGCAGACATAAATAGGAAATTCCAGATTAGTTATGATTAAAGAAATTACTTCGGCGGACAAACTAATAGCTATTATTATTCCTCACGATTTTCATACGAATAGTATTGAGTTTTTTACGCCCAAAGAATTCTCCCAGCAGTTAGGTTACATGAGACATCCTGCAGGGCATAAAATTCCTCCCCATAC
>SDBS01004932.1_pt1 | contig 13055 bp, 9 predicted proteins | sample 2277091 | NCBI WGS metagenome assembly SDBS01 (sample SAMN10404972, study PRJNA504765) | marine sediment metagenome | isolation source: marine sediment core GS10_PC15, 163 cmbsf | place: Arctic Ocean: Southern Knipovich Ridge | collected 2010 | reverse complement strand
TCATCTTAATCACACAATAACCGCTGAGGCTGCTTCCTCCAGCGTAGTTATACCTTCTGTCACCTTTACGGCAGCATCTTCCTTCAGTGTAGTAAGCTTACCCGCCTGATGGGCTGCCCGCGATATTTCCTGGGACGATTTTCTATTTAAAATCATGTCCTGGACCGTTTCATCGATGATAAGAACCTCGTATATACCGGTTCGCCCCTTATAACCCTTGTCCATACAATTGAAACAACCTGACCCCTGCAAAAAGTTGGCTTCTTCAATATTCTCCAGTCCCCAATACTCCAGTGCAGCCTTGGGCGGCACATAGGACTTCTTGCAATACTCGCATACCCTCCTGACCAGACGCTGTGCAATCGATAACAACATGACGGAAGAAACAAGAAACGGCTCTATTCCCATATCAATCAACCGGGTGATGGCGCCGGCAGCGTCATTGGTGTGTACCGTACTCAAAACTCTGTGGCCGGTCAGGGCTGCCTGAACAGAAACAGATGCCGTTTCAGGATCACGGATCTCACCCACCATAATTACATCCGGATCCTGACGCATTACGGATCTGAGCCCGCTCGCAAAGGTCATGCCCGCCCTTCTGTTAAACTGGATCTGTCTTATCTTATCAAGCCTGTATTCCACAGGATCTTCCAGAGTGATGATGTTGATATCCGGTCGATTGATTCTCTTTAAAATGGAATATAAACTGGTGCTCTTGCCGCTTCCGGTTGGTCCGGTACTCAGAATCATTCCATAAGGCTTGTCGATCATGCTTTCGACTTTTTTCCTGTCACCTTCGCTCATGCCGAGGCTCTCAAGAGAGTAGATGCCGCCACTGGTATCAAGGAGGCGAAGGACCATGTTTTCACCATAAATGGTGGGCATGGTGGATGCCCTGATATTGATCTCCTTGTTAGCCATCTTGATGGTAAACCTTCCATCCTGGGGAATTCTTGAAATTGCGATATCCATATTAGCCAGGATCTTTAACCTGGAAATAACCAGCAATACCATCGATTTTGGCGGGCCCGGCACCTCATGGAGTTTGCCGTCCACTCGAAATCGTACCTGGACATAATCCCTTTCAGGGCTGATATGCACATCGCTGGCGCCTTCACGTACTGCCTGGGATAGAACAGAATTAACCAGACGAACAACAGGAGCCTCTTCAGCCATATCCTGCAGGGAACCCACCTCAATATCTTCGGTTAACGTCGTCTTTTCGTCATCGTCGGCCCTTTTATATTCCATCTCATCCAGGACGCCGCCGATTCCCACGTACGAGCCGTAAAGGCTGCCGATCAGGTGGTTGAGTTCCTGATCCGTACAAATCACCGCCTCAACCTCTGTATTGGCATAGACCTCGATTATATCCAGAGCATTGATGTCCATGGGATCAGTCATGGCTACGGTTAGAAGGAATTTGCTTTTGTTAAGGGGAACCATCTGATATTTTTGGGCCATTTCAGCCGGAATAACCTCCGCAAGGCTTATATCAATGGAATATTCATTCGGGAGGTATTTTTTGAGCCTCATCTGCTTGGATACCACGTCTACAATCTGTGCGCCACTGACGACCCCCTCCCGTACCAGGTACTGCCCCAATTTCATTTTGCTCTTCTTGTGATCGACCACAGCCTTGATGAGCTGCTCATCCGTCAACAGACCGCTATTTACGAGCATTTCTCCGAGTTTCATTTTGTTCCTCGATTCTTTATGCTTACAACAAGTTGTCTCTCACCGCCTCCGATCCAATAAAAAAGGATCGGCATAAAAAACAATATCCTTATCCCACACAGACAAAACTTTTCCACCAATGGCCAGCGACGGGGGCAGCTTTTTCAGTTTGGCCAGGGCAGAAGTTTCATCAAAAAAATATTCTCTTAAAAGTACGGCGAATTTCAAGCCCGATATGCTGTTCCAGTATGGAATTATTCGTATCGGCGAGGCATTTCTGGGATATGCCCTCAATACATTGATTGCCTCTTCAAGCCTGTCTTTCTCTTCAAGATTTACCCACCAGACCTCCATTGGTAAAGGCTTAACCGTCGCGGGAATAGCCGGGACTGAAATTAAGCGGCCGGCCTCAACATAATTTGGATTTTTTATGAAAGGGTTTGCATGTGTCAAAATTTTCAGGTGCTTATAGTCAAAAGCACCATAAACATCTTCAATCAACCCCCACAACGTTCCCCTGTGCCTTAAGGCCACTAGTCCCAGCACCAGAGGTAATTTTTTTTCAAAATTGGGCGTTTCAATTGAAGTTTCCGTTGCGGTTGCAATAACCGGACTTTGTCCTGTTTCAGGCAATTCCTCAATTTCTGTTGGTTTGTCGGAAATTATCTGAGCAGGCTGAGCCGTTCCTTTCTGTGATTCTGCAAAGTCAGTATCTTTTTGAACTGCCGGGGACTTAATCTCTGGTTCCTTATTTTGAACACTCGCCGCTATCAGCCCTTCGGGTTCCAATTCCGCCGGCATTTTCAAACTCTCCGGAACAACCGGACTTTGTCCTGTTTCAGGCGATTCCTCAATTTCAGTTGGTTTGTCCGAAATTATCTGAGCAGGCTGAACCGCTCCTTTCTGTAATTCTGCAAAATCAGTATCTTTTTGAACTGCCGGCGGCTTAATCTCTGGCTCCTTATTTTGAACACTCGCCGTTTTCAGACCTTCGGGTTTCCACGCCGCCGGTATTTTTAAACTCTCCAGTGCTATTCCGGCCGTGATTGCCACTACTAAGAAACCGACAAGCGCTGCCATTGAAACCCAGCGCCATTTTTTCCTCGATTCGGGAAAGTCCCTCTTAACACATGAACGTACCATGAACCAGCCGATCCTGGACCGATTCTGTATAATCATCGTCAGAATGGTTCGATGACAAAGGTTGATGATTTTGCGCGGGTATCCTTCGGTGGAAATGTATATGGCCCATAAGGACGGATAACTGAAAAGGATCGGCGTTTTCGCTTCCGCACTCGACTGCTTTAGCCTGAATTGGATCATCAGCCTCGTATCCCGGAAATCCAATGGTTCCAACAAATGATAGAGATTAATCCGATCGGCTAAATTGGTATATTCTTCGAGAATCTTATCAAATTCCTTTTGAGCAAAAATGGCTATTTGAAGTAACTTATATTCATTGGTTTCATAGTTAAGAAATTCACGCAGAATTTCGAGACAGAAAACAGGAATCTTTTGCCCTTCGTCGATAATGAGGACAACCGTCTTTTTCTCATCCACGCCTTTGCGAAAGATATACTGTTTAATGATCTCTTTCAACTGCCAGTCATCGGCATCGCTTGAAGCTTTAGCACCCTCAAACATTTCAGCTACTGTGGCCAGAAATTCTGAAGAGCTCTTGAAATAAGGATCAAGTATGAGATGGGTTTCAACTTTGTCATCCGTGGCAAAACCGCGAATAAGCTGCCGGCAGAGCGTAGTTTTACCGGTGCCTACATCACCGACAACCACATTCAAACCCCGGCGCAAACGTAGAGAAAGCTCTAATTTTTGGAGACATCCGAAGTGCTGGCGTGACTGGTAGAAATACTCGGGATCAGGCGAGTTTGAAAAAGGTTCTTTGTTTAAATTAAGGATACTGAAGTAATCCATTTTTTCATATAAAAGTGTTTGTAATCTTTTGTTGTCACGATTCCCTTATTGCAGCGTTACTTCAGGGTCGAGCAAAGGCTTTGCTGGTACTGGCTTTCCTATTGTCTCATCCTGAGACTCAGCCAATACTTTCTCTTTAAGAATATGCGGCGTAATGAATATGAGCACGTCATCCATTTCAGTTTTTTTGCTTGTACCCTTGAAAAAATAGCCTAATAAGGGGATTTTACTTAACACGGGAACACCCGATTCTGAATCATCAACCTTCTCCTTGTTCAACCCCCCGATGACTGTAGTCTGCCCGTCAAGAAGTATCACGTTGGTTTCAGCTTTTTTTGTGGTGATAGCGGGCTGCCCTGCCACGGCATTGGCAAAATCGAGCTCATCTTTCGTGGTTTTGATACTCAGTTTAAGCGTATCCCCTCCGATCACATGCGGGGTCACCTCCAAACTGAGAACCGCTTTTTTATATTCTATTTTAACTTCGCCATCCACGACTGTTTGATAAGGAACCTCCTTACCGCTCTCAATTATAGCCTTCTGGTTATCAAGGGTTGTGATGGAAGGGCTGGAAAGGATATTTACCTTGCCTTCTTCCTGAAGGGCTGAAAGTTGAACCGAAAGAAGACTTTTTCCTAAGTTTTCAGCAACGTAGCCCAGCGTCAGCCCGGTATTGCCTAAAAGGGCGGGAAAATTGACGACATTCCCTGTAGTGGGATCAATCCCCGTTGCAAGAGTACCCCCGGTTACACCAGTGGTATTTGCTCCAGGGGTAATCCATTGGCTCTCCCCGCCCCCGGATGAAATTTTATACAGGCCTCCCCACTGGACCCCGAGTTCGCGGGCAGTGCTCCGGGTGGCTTCGACAATATTGGCCTCTATCAGGATCTGGGGAGTCGGCCGGTCCAGCTCTTCAATCAAGGAAATCATACTTATGATATCGTCCCGGGGCGCCTGGATGATCAGCGAATTGGTGTGTTCATCCACCGTGATCGATCCCATCGGTTTCCCCTCCTTGGTTTTGGTAAAAAACACCGAAAGACACTCCTTGAGGCTTTTTGCATCCGCGTAGTTGACCTGAAATACTCGGATTATGGGCGGTTCCACCAATTTAAAATCTCTCTTCTGAGCCTGTCTTTTCAGGTCCTGCTCCATATCTTCCGCGGTCATGATACGGATGATGCCCCCTTCCCAGGCAAAAGAAAGGCCATTTGTGCGCAGGATACCGCGAAATACCTGATCCCAGGGCGCATTCTTTATGTTGATATCGGCTTTTCCTTTTACCTTTTCATTGATCATAATATTCTGATCAGCAGCTCTGGCCAGAGTGCGGATAAGCACGGCCACGTCGACATTGTACATCTTCATGGTTACCTTTCTGGTGGGAAGAGGCTTTTCCGGCCTGGGCTTTATCTTTTCCCCCGGCAATGCACCCTTTTTCCGTAAAATGTCAACAACGCGCCTTTTGGCTGAAGGGGAATATCCTCTCGATTTTTCAGCCATCATCTTCCACTTTTCAAAGAACGTATCTTTTGTTACGCTCTTTTTACCGGCACATCCAGGGAACAGCGTAAAAAGAAAGATAATAATAAACAACCCCGGTATGACTTTATAATAATGTTTTCTATTCATATCATTTTCACCCCAATCTGTGCCATCCATAAAAACAGTGTTAGTAAAGTATCTTATGGCAAGCCCAAAGCGAGAAATTGGTTTTGAAACTGCTTCTAATACATTTCTTGCAATGGCAGAACGATTATATTGGCCCTCTCTTTTACACCAATCACCACTTTGGTTGGAGAAATACTTTTTATAAAATATCCATTCTGTTCCAAATCCTCGCCTGTTTCATATTCCATGCCGTTTATGACAACCAGGCTCTTCCTACCCATATTAAGATATCCTGAGTAAGTAAAGTTCACTTCCCGGACTGAAGTCCCGGCAAATTCACTGTCAGCCTTGGCCATTATCGCTATTTCGGATCGTATGAAAGGGTCCTTCTTCCATTCGGCTTTAGCCCGGGATATGATATATCTAAAAGATTTTGAAAGATCTTTTTTCTTTAGCTTGTTAGTCACATCGGTTACAAAACTGTTTAAAGATTCACCCCCTCCTTTCGAGCTTTTAAAGCTAATTTTGGAAGAAGGAGAAGTAAAGAAAAGGCTATAACCGCCTCCCACAATGGCCAGGGACATCAGAATGAGTATCACTTTTTCTCGTTTAGACATTTTATTAACTATTTAATAAGTATATTAAGCTAATCTATAGGTATTACTTATAATTATGTATGCTTCCCGCCAGGATATTACATGAAATATCCTGGCTATTTCCGCGCCATCCATACTTTGAGCCTGATTTCTTTTGTTTCCTGAACCGGCCGGATCTGAATCTGTTCGATATGTTCCAAATATGATACTTCTCCCAATAAAACCAAGAAATTGCGCAAATCAAACAATTCACCTTTCATGACAACGGTCATCTTCAAATACTCTGAACCGCCTATTAATGAGTCGACATCCGGCATAATACCACTGATTATAAGATGACTCCTTTGAGCAATTTCTTGCAAAATCGATGAAATTCTATCGGTTTCGTCTCGCGCAAGTTTTTTCTTTTTTGGTAAAGGCAAACCCCCCGACTCTTTTAGACGCGCTTTTTTTAAAAGATCTTTAAAAACAGGAAAAAGCAACCTCTGCTCTTCGATGCGGCCTTTGGTGATTTCAATCTCTGAATCCGCGTCGGCCAGAGACATATGATAAGGGTAAATTACGAAAACAACAAATGTAAAAAGAACCCCTATGCATATAATAAGATATGTGACAATCCGTTTTGACTTCATCATTTGTTCTTTTTCAGACGCTATATTCTACACTAAATCCAACTGAGCAGTAAACTGCAACACCTCTTTATCATCAAAGAATTCAAAAGACCTCTTTTTAATTACGGGTCGGCCGAACATTGGAGAGCTTTTTAGTTTAACTATATAATCGGCTAAAGATGTTTCAAGCTTCATGCGGTCTCCGAATATAACGCCTTCAATATTCAACAGTTTATTCTTGTCCTTGCTCTTTTTTTCTGCCTGATTATATTCCGAAGGCCGACCAAACTCAGCGGTAATACTGAACAAACGGATATTGGAAGGCGTCAACTCAGATATTTCACTGATCACCGCCATACCCATATATCTCTTGCTAATCGCCTCCAAAGTATCAGTTTTGCGTTGAACTTTGGTGACCATCTTTATTATGAGGTTTTGATCAACAATGGGACTTTGTTGCTCCAATTGCTGCTGAAGTTGAACTAGTGTGGCCCTTTTCCGGTCTAATTTATGGCTCTGCCAAAAAGAAACACCGATACAAAGCGCTAAAAACAACAGGAAAGTCACAATAAGTGAGCGGTTAATAAGAAGTAATTTTGTGTGTTTTGCTTTTTCCTCGTGGGTGAAGATGAAATTTGGGGTTAGGGAATTATTGGAGAGTGCCATACCCACTGCCGGAACAAAAGCGCCTCGCTCTAATTGTGAATCGGGGACTGAAACGTCACTCGATAAAAATGGATTGGATTCGAAGAGATCAATGGTATCAACGTTAAGAGATAGCTGATCGCCGATATAGTCAACTATACGCCGATTAGCACTTACCTCGCCGGAGATGTAAATTTTATTCACACCCCCATCTTTATAGTTCAAGGAAAAATGCTTAATGGTCCTCTCCACCTGCCGTATTACCCTCTCCAGAGCGGGAAGAATCATTTTGAATATATCGTCGGCCTTGTATTTAAGCCCTGACTCTACATCAGTCAAAGTTAAGGAATCGTGAGTTATAGTAAAAAAAAGCCTTTGAGCCTGATCCTCTTCAATATGCGACGTTTCATCCAGACTCCCGACCATGGCTGTACCATCCGTATCATCCATCACCACGGATTGTTCCAGTAGATTTTTATCGGCTTTTTCACTTATGGACGCGACCATGCTTTTTATACCGGATTTAATGTCCCGGGACAAGACAAGGTTCCCTTTTGAAAAAATAGCGATGCGTGACCAATCACTTCCAATGAAAAGAGTGCATATATTCTCTCCATCGGTTTCAAGCCATTGGGATCTTACGAGGTTCTGGAGTGCAAAAGGAACAATCGATATGCCTGTCAGTGGGTAGCCGCTTTTTGAAAAGATGTGTTTAAGTTGACTGATTTCCTGCTTTGGTGCGGCGTAAGACATAACTTCTGTTTTTTCGTCACCATCTTCAGCGATTTCACCCAAAACCTCAAAGTCAAAGATCTCTTTGTTCTCATTAAAGGAAACTTCTTTTTTAAATGTCCAATAAACAGCATTGGCAACTTGTTTCTTAGGTACTTTGGGAATACGTAAATAGCGCGTTGTCACATTGGCCGAAGAGATGGCGCTCCAGATCTCAACATTTTTTAAATCACCACAAAAGTCTTTTAAAGCAGATTTTAAAAAACTAGAGAATTGCGGACTATCTTTTGACATGTCGGATTCTAAAGGCAGACTCGAATATTCCAGCATCTCCTGCCTTTTATCCGAAGACTGGCTGATCTTTACCATTTTCAGGCCTTCGCCGCCTATATCTACACCAACTGCAATTCTCTTCTTGAGGGAAAACGCTTGTATTAATGAGCTTTTCAGTCTGCTTGTGGTTGATTGGCGTGGAGCAATATCAGTTGAGTCAGAAACTGTATCACTCTTACCACGAATCAGATCAAGAAGCTTTTCAGTTGATGAAATCTCATCATGTCTCGCCAAATCTGCTCTCCAATAAATAATATTTCATGAAATCATCTGCCTGGGTTTCGAAAGTAGGTTGTCACGGACAGATGAATTTATTTAGCTAAATACAGGAATTTACCAATAAAAATATAATCTGTCAAGGATAACCTGCATTTTTCATGAGACAAGCTTGATGGTCAGGCAAAAGATAAATTTTCTTGCGTGATTAATGATTTAAATGTATTATAAAAAATCCTATCAAAATGAGTTTACCACAAATTGCTGCAACAACGCAAATGCTTTGCCTGGTTTCAAGCATTGGATCCTTGATGCAAACGAACGACGGAGGCGCCAAATGAGTGATAAAACTAATAAAGCTTCAAACATAATGGATAATATGGTTTTTTGGGGATTGGGGCTTGCTGCAATTTACTGGGTTCTTGAGGCCTTGTTATATGTTTTGTTATCGGATAATGCTGATTTTTTTCATCGATTGATCTTTGATATCGATGGAATCTTGACGCGTGTGTTTGTTTTATGCTTTTTTATGATCTTTGGTTCCCATGCTCAATTCACTATGACCAAACGCAGGGAGGCAGAAGACGCGCTGAAGGAGAGTGAAAAAAAGTATAGAACCATCATCGAAAGCTCCGAAGACGGGTATTATGAGGTTGATATTGAGGGCAACTTTGATTTCTTCAATAACTCCATGAACAAAATCCTTGAATATTCCAGAGATGAAATTTTGGGCAAAAATGTAAGGAATTTTATGGATGAGGAGAATGCCAAGAAAGTTTCTGAGACTTTTAATCATGTCCTTCAGACAGGAAAAACAATTAAAGTAACTGACTGGACACTTATCAAAAAGACCGGCGAAGAGTGCTTTGTTGAGCCGTCCATATCCTTAATAAAAGAAAAAGGTCGTCCAATCGGGTTTCGGGGGTTTATAAGGGACGTCACCAAGCGCAAAAAGGCCGAAGAACTGAAACAGGCCAAGCTGGCCGCTGAAAGCGCCAGCAAAGCCAAAAGCAATTTTCTGGCCAACATGAGCCACGAAATTCGAACCCCCCTGAACTCAATCATCGGCTTAGTCGAGTTGATGCTCGATACTGAGCTGAACTCCATGCAGAGGGAAGACCTGGACGTGGTCAAAGCGGCCGCCTATTCCCTCCTTTCTGTAATCAACGATATCCTCGATTTTTCCAAGATAGAAGCCGGCAAGTTGGAATTGGAGGAAATCGTCTTCAAACTGAGGGATTTTTTGGGTGAATCTTTAAAGATTATGGCTGGAAAAGCCCATGAGAAACGGCTTGAACTGGCCTACCGCATTGCTTCCGATGTCCCTGATCATATTGTCGGTGATCCTGTCCGCTTTCGCCAGGTGTTGCTTAACCTGGTCGGCAATTCTATCAAATTCACGGAAGAGGGTGAAATCGTAGTTAATGTACAACTCGATCATCAAAACGAAACAGAAGCTCATATCCATTTCTCAGTCAAAGACACGGGCATAGGCATTCCGATTGAGAAGCAAGAAGCCATATTCGGCGCCTTTGATCAGGCCGAAAGCAGCACATCGCGCCGGTTCGGCGGCACAGGACTCGGATTGGCCGTTTCATCCCAACTGGTGGACTTGATGGGTGGCCGGATCTGGGTGGAAAGCCAACCCGGCAAGGGCAGCACATTCCACTTTACTTCTCGATTTGTTGTGCAGCCCGATGAAGAAGATGCAGAAGCTTTGCTTTTCGACGTTGACCTGAGTAATATAAGAGTGCTGGTTGTGGACGACAACGTCACCAATAGGCAGATTGTCCAGGAGATATTGGAAAACTGGGGTATGTCTTCAAAGGCCGCTTCCGGAATGGAGGAAGCCCAAGAGATCCTCGTCCCTGTCGAGGGTTCTGGAACACCGTTCAATCTGGCCCTGATTGACTCGGATATGCCTGAATCGGACGGATTTACGCTGGCCCGGTGGATTAACAGTCAAGACGCTCTGGATATCAATGTTATTATGATGCTTACCCACTCATCCACCCGCAGCCAAGCCGAATTAAGCGAACTGGGCGTCAAGGCCGGCATTACCAAGCCGATACGTCCTTCCGATTTACTCGACACAATCATGACCGCCCTTGACATTACAAAGATTCAACCTGATGTCGACTCAAAGATGCCGGATCAAATATTGACTTATACCCGCCCTTTACATATTCTTGTGGCTGAGGACACGCTGTTTAACCAGAAATTTATTCTCCGTTTGCTTGACCGCTGGGGCCACCGCGCGGTTGTGGTTGAAAACGGCCATAAAGCTTTGGAGGCTTTAAATAAAGATGAGTTTGATCTTGTACTCATGGATGTCCAGATGCCGGAGATGGATGGTTTCGAAGCTGCCACGGCGATTCGGGAATCTGAAAAGCAGACCGGGGGTCACATCCCCATCATCGCCATGACCGCACACGCCATGAAAGGTGATCGGGACCGCTGCATTGAAGCCGGTATGGACGAATATATATCCAAACCCATCTCTTCGGATTTGCTTCTGAAGACGATTCAAACCCTGGTACCTGAAGTAACTCAAAAATCTCTTGTTCTCGGAAAGGTTGAGGATGCCCTTATGTCTTTTGACAAAGAAGATCTGTTAGATGCCTTTGACCATGATTGGAGCTTCTTCAAGGAGGCTGTTGACATGTTCGTCAGCGACTACCCTTCGATGGTGGACACCATACGAGAGACCTTGAAGACTAAAGACGCGACCACACTGAAACTGACCGCCCATGCCTTAAAGGGCATGACAGGCAATTTTAAGGGCCAGGCTGCTGCCAGGGCGGCCTGGAATTTGGAAGAGATGGGACAAAGTGGTGATTTTTCCGGCATTGACCAGAAGTTCGAAACGCTGATCAATGAGCTTGACAAGCTTGAAAAAATGCTCTTGAATTTGATCGAGGAGAATCCAACTTGATGAATATAATAGTTGCCGAGGACGAAGCCATAACGTTAAAACGAACCCAGCACTTTCTGGAAAAATGGGGACACCGGGTCATCACCGCTCAAAACGGTCTGGAGGCGCTGGAGGAGTTTCTTTCCTCTGAAATAGATATTATCATTACAGACTGGATGATGCCGGAAATGGATGGAATGGAGCTTGTACGCCATATCAGAGGTAAAGGGAGTGAAATCTCCTTTGTCTATATCATTCTCCTGACATCCAGAGAGGAAAAGAAGGATATTGTTAATGCGCTGGAATCCGGAGTAGACGACTACATTGTCAAGCCTTTTGATCCGGCTGAACTCCAGGCACGTGTCAACGTTGGTGAGCGAATGGTCCGTCTGGAGAGATCCTTGAAGGAGTATGGCTCAGGTCTTGAGAAAATAGTCCGCCGGCAGACATCCGTGATCCGCCAAACCCAGGAAGAAACCATAATAAGGCTGCTGTCCGCCCTCGAAATGAGGGATAAGGAAACCGGTGGGCATGTTCGACGAATGGCATTGTTTAGCGCTCTTTTGGCCGAGGCCGCCGGCTGGCCCGCTCAGCGGGTCAGCGACCTGCGCCTGGCAGCACCAATGCACGACATCGGTAAGATCGGAATCCCTGATATCATTCTGCGCAAAAAAGGACAGCTGACCGAGGAAGAGTTTGAAGTCATCAAATCACATACGACTATCGGTGGAGAGATTCTCAAAGACTCAAAGTTCTCCATGCTCCAGATGGCGTATGAAATCACACTCTCCCACCATGAACGATGGGACGGGAAAGGCTATCCCCATAATCTCGCGGGCGAAGATATCCCCGAGGTCGCCCGCATCGTTGCTCTGGTTGACGTCTATGACGCTCTTTCCAATGACCGCTTCTACCGAAAGGCTTCACCAGAGGAGGAAGTTCTCAAAATCATGAATGAAGGCCGCGGAACTCAGTTCGATCCATATTTTTTCGATCTGTTTATCGATATGGTTCCTAAATTTAAGGAGATCGCCAGGGAGATCAAGTGACATGTGCCGGCCCGAATTTCTCATGAAAAATTTACACATATTTTTTTACGAAGCCATCAGTTAAGACCCATGCCGATGACCAGCCCTATAGCAATACCCAACCCGACAAATATCGACCCCACCACAACTCCGACGGCCATGTTCTTTTCCGCTAATTGCTGAGAAGTGTCGAATGGGGTCATCTTGTCAAATATTTTATATCCTATTATCATAAACGCAATGGTCAATATAGCGCCGACAATTGCGTAACCAAAGTTCAATAATGTGATGGATATTTCCATTATTTCAAAACCCCCTTAATCTTGTGGATTTTTGTTACGTAACCAATGGTCTCTTGACTCCGTTTACCAGTAACATCCGGCAATGTGGGTTCAATGGATTCCCATAAGTTCGGATTCATCCCTTTTCTCTTTGCTATCTCTTGCGCTTTAAGAATATTTCTTTTACCGGCATTATAAGATCCAAACATGAAATTAATACGGTCTTGAAATGGGCGTTTTGCCTTCCATACTTTCCATATCATTCTGTTATAATAAATGCCCGCGGCGATATTCCAGCGCGGCTGTTCTCTAGCACCTTTAATGCTTGGATTTTTTTTAGTGATTTCTTTAAAGGTTCTCGGCATAATCTGCATAACGCCCACTGCCCCTACTCTTGATCTGGCTTTTGCTTTCAATCGTGATTCAGCTACAGCCTGGGCCTTGAAATAACGCCAGTCAAAACCAGGGCCAAAATATCG
>SDBS01004931.1_pt1 | contig 13056 bp, 8 predicted proteins | sample 2277091 | NCBI WGS metagenome assembly SDBS01 (sample SAMN10404972, study PRJNA504765) | marine sediment metagenome | isolation source: marine sediment core GS10_PC15, 163 cmbsf | place: Arctic Ocean: Southern Knipovich Ridge | collected 2010 | reverse complement strand
GAATCAGATAGAGCATTATGGAATTATCTAATTAAATTTCAAAAAAATCTTAAATCTAATAAAAAGCCGAGCGGATTTTTAATTATAGATGAGGAGGTTATAGAAAAGGAATTATTTTTATTAACTAGATTAGAGATGATGGGATTTTTATTCAAAATCGATAGCAGAGCTGGGAAGAATACTTATAAAATCTATAAAAATGAGGAGCCTAAAACAAGAAAACAAGGATTCTATTGTATGTATTATGGTGTTTGTGAATATAATGATATTCCTTTTAATTTAATAAAGGATCCAGATTTCTGGAGGGATAATCCCGGAACATATCACATAACTAGGGAAATATTGAAATTTATTGAAGATCAAGAATGGTTTGAATGTGGAAATTGTGGGCATCGCTGGGAGATTACAGAAGAGAGAAATTTGAATAATTATTTAAATTTTGAATGTAATTTAACTGATGAATGTAAGGAAAAATCAGCGAAAATTATAAGAAAGAGAAGAATTACACCTAAAAAAGTGCTTATATCAGCTCCACCAGAGAAATTCAAACCTTATATAGATGATTTTGAGCAAATCTTATCTAAGTTAGATAAAAATAAAAAAGTAGTATTGCATACATTATATAAATTTAAAGATGAAGAATTCCCTGGTAGAAAAAAAGGTAAGATGTTCGCAAATGAGATTGGTACAACCAAGAGAATTTCTCCTTTCATTTTGCATTATAATACAGTGAATAAAATTTGTAGAGATTTAGGTACGTTGGAAGACTTAGGCCTTGGTCTGATTGAAGATAAATATACACTTAATAGCAAAAATATTTACAATTTAGCTGATAAAGGTCTATTATTAAAGGAATATGAAGATTGGAAAATAACTAATCAAGAATAAAATAAACTAACAATAATTTAATGTCACTAAGCCCTACCTTACTCTAATTTTTTAAATTAATTTCTTAAAAATAATAAGAAGAAGACAAATTTTGATTTTTCTTTTAAATACGAATAGTAATTTCTGACTTATGGAATTTTTTTTCATTAGTACTAATAAATCTAAGTCGTTTAGACATGTCTGATCGATGTTAAAGTGAGATAAAAACCTATTTATTAACGATTCTAAACTATTCGCGTGTATAGTTTGAAAACCTGTTAATCCTGCGGATAAACAATGAAACATTGCTTCTGCTTCTTCTTGCGTAAGAATTTCTCCTAAATATATCAAATCCGGAGACCTGTGTAGCAACTTTTTTATCTGATTTTTATTAAGAATTAAACTTTACAAGTTAACTATTTATAAAATAAATTATCCTAGATTTATATAATCAAATTCACTCATTTTTTTGATGATTACTCCCACTAGAATTATGAAAGTATCACTTCCCTACGGGACTTCCCCTATATTAAATTAAAAAAGAAGAAGAAGTTGATATTAATTATTACATTTATTCCTGTTGCATATTTTCAAATTTGATTTCTTTATAGCTTCATATATCCTTCTACCACCCGCAAAACCAAGAACTGATGTAATAGCTAAAGCTATTTCAGTATGTTGTAAAAGAAATGCATAGAAAAAATGGAATTTTAGTAATGAAATAATTAAAAATAATGCAAACAAAGATAATAAAATATTATTTCCTATTTTTTTCATTTTAAATCATCTTTTTCATTAATTTGCGTGTTTAATCAAACATTGTCTTTAAACACTTTATGATTTTCAATAATGAACTGCACTCTTGTTATATTTAAATTCTTGCTAAAAAACCTTTAAGATCGAAAAGGATATCTAATATCTATGTTTCAAATTCCCAAATTTAGATGAAAATATATAAAGATCAAAAAATATTTTTTATTTTTGGGATAAAAAAAAATAGTATTTTTTGAACGAAGATTTAAATAAAAAAGGATAATAAAAGTTGAAAATTTTTTAGCTTCAAAACCCAGACTTAACAGCCCAAATAAGAAGGACTATATAAAGAGACACAACAGAATTTTTTTAAATTAATTTTTATTTATTTAGAAATAACAATATTCTTTATTTATAAAGATATCATCGAGCATAGAGAAAAAGTGCGTTAGACTTGATTATTTAAAATATTGATATCACAAAATAATTTAATTTTAATTTAACTTTATAAGTCCTTTATTTTATTTTTTTATTTATAATTTTTCTCCCTATTTAGTTTTAAAAACGAGGGAAGTCTATCTCTTATTATAAAATGATTTTAATGGAAATTCTAGATCACATTCGTTTAGCAGTGGTTTTAGTAATCGTCTTAAGACTCCTATGGAAAATTGGGGAATTCTCCTCTCCTCTTATATTTACAGAAAAAAAACAGAAAATAAGCTCTGAGATAAGTGTATTTTTTATATTAGTATCCATACATTATACTTTGGATATATTTCTTCTTGGTCCTTTCTTTTTAACTTTAATTGGAGATAGTTTTTATCCTGGTGTAGGAACCTCAACCATCGTCATGCTAATCATTCCCGCATTTTATGTTCATTTTAAAGATAAATGGACAGTAAGAGATCTTCGCATGACTTTTAATTTAGATAATAAATTTGTGGCGATTGTAAGTATTTTCTTCTTCGGTTTTATTGGATTCTTAAATACCATTTCAATAAGATTTATTAGTTTGGATAAAGCATTCGTAATTTTTTATTCTAATGCCTTTCTTGAAGAATTTCTATTTAGAGGAATTTTTCAAACAAAACTAGAAGTAATAATAAAAGTTCTTTTCAATTTATTTTAGAATGCATCAAAGTAATAAGGAGATGGTTATTTTACTACGCTTCCTTCCTCCATCAAAGCTTTTCCTGAGTCTGGATCAACCATATTCCATAGGTCTCCTTCGAGCTCTTGTCTAAAATATTGGGAGTGTCCTGATTTAATCCAGTATCGTTCTATGGTACCATCTTCATAATAGCGTAAGGTTGCATCATATTGTGATTTTTCTTCATGCACTAGCAAACCAAATTTTTTTTCATTTGGTGTTATCCCACTTTTCGTTTCAGGGTTTGACCAATAATAAACTGTATGTCCTGAAGGATGAGCCCATATTTGATGTCTGCTAAATTTCCCCTTCACTAATTCAAAACCAAGCATTTTTAATCTTTCTGGTCTATATGCAGGAAGATTGGTAATCTGACAATAAGGTGGCTCTAGCAGTTGGGATTCCGGCATAGGGTTATACTGAGGAACTGGATTTAATCCAGCTGGATCGTATAAAGATATTGGATTATTATAAGTGTATGAATACAAATTTAAGTAGGTTCGAAAATTGTTGGCATATTTTATGAGATCAATTGGATCGTATGAAAAAAACCGACCTAATACTGGTATATACCATCTTACACCAAATAAAACATTCCCGGAGTGAATATCGGAAATACCTCCTTTATATCCTAAAAGACCAAAAAGGTAATCATCATTACTATGAACTTCTTCTCCCCATGAATTATATGTGATATGTCTTTTCTCGTTTCTATCACTATCTACTAAACTTACAATATTACCTAAACCATCATAAAGAGCAAAAAGAGATTTTGGAAAATTTATCCCTCCAATATTATTATTTCTTTGTGCTCTTAACAGCTTGCCATTCAAATCCCAAGTAAGAAGCATTTCAAGAGCATTATTTTGATTTATTAAAATAGGTTTAGAAAAAAGATAATTTATTGTATACTCATCTATTTTAGGTGGTGTTTGGGTTAAATCTTTTACAGTTATCTTAAAAATTTGACCATCAACATTATACAAATAATTTATCTCAACATTCTTGCTTTTATAAAGTCTTAATTTATTGAATCCATCAAAATAGAATTCTTGATTTTTATCAGAATCTCCTATAAATTCGATTTTTCTTATATTTTCATTATCGTCATATTTAATTTTTGCATTTAGAATTTTTTCATGTTCTAATTGATTTAATTCGTTATATTCATTAATATTCCTGTGAGCGTATTCTATTAAGGGAATTTTAAATAGCCTATTACCCGCCTGATCATAATCAAATATTATCTTACCTGCATCTTCATAGATTAGTTGTTTGACTCCGTCGTAATTAAAGAGATTTGGTTCAAATTCACGGATCTCTCCAAGTAAATCGTCAATACGGTAGTGGAAGGTACGTTTCAATTCGCTTTTTCGCGGAGGTTTAGTCCATTCATAAGTTAAAGATATGATACGATCTTTTTCATCAAAATCATATGAAGATTTTAAGTCGATGGATGCGTTTTCAATCTCATAAAGGTTTAAAACTTTCATAATTCCATTAGTCTTCTCATATTTATATTTCCATGTAATTGACGGATCCCATTTATCTCCGTCTGTCAATGTATCAATATGCCCCAAGCTATCCAATTTTATATCTAATACAAAATCTTTTGTGATATTTTCTACATATTCTAATCTATTGTCTTCATCATGTGTTAAAACTAATTCAAATCCCTCCGGATTTCGACGATATGTAATATTACCCATTTTATCATAGATAAACTCGTAATCCCCTAACTCATTATCACTCATTGTAAAGCAACGCCCTAAATAATCGTAAAATCTATATCTAATCCTTTTTCCGGATTGAGTTCCTATTCCGTTATGCCAAGGTGGATAGGAAATTGACTCTAAAAAACCCATATTTGTATATGAATATCTTATCGTCTGACCCGCGAGGTTTTCTAATTGAATAACCTGACCAATTTTATCATAACAATATCTCATCTTCTTTGGATTTGCAACATCATGGAACCAATGTTTAATACGCCTAATTTCATCGTACTCAATTTTCAGAATTAATCCTTTAGGATTTTTTAGAGAAGATATAAGTCCCATAGGAGTGTATGTGAACTCTGTATTAAGATCATCGAAATCTAATGTAGTTGCTGCATCACTAGCATTAAATCTAATAGCAAGTCTATGTCTCTTAATAATTTTAAGTCGATCATTACTATGATATTCATAATCTATTGAATCCCCTTTAGGATCAGTAATTTTAGATATTTTTCCATCAGGATATCTAACAATAGTTGAAACTAATGAGAGTTGATCTTCAAATGTGTGTAACCAATTACCACAAGGATAGTAAGTCATCTTTACTTCTTCATTGTTAGGATTAATGTACTTCTCAGCTTGGCCTTGAGGAGTAAATTCATAGACGTGATTATTTCCCTGATCATCAGTTAATAGAACTCGTTCACCACGATTGTTATATGCTGTTGTAGTCTTAAACCCTTTTGGTGATTGAGCAAACGTCGGTAATAGAGGTTTATTACTTCCTAGATCGTCATACTCATAAGTCCAAATTTGATTTCTTTCATCTTCCTCACTTAAAATCCTATGAGTGCTATGGATTCCATCTTCTAAGGGACTCACAGAAGATCTATTATTATACTTTTTATATATAAACTTTTTTGTGACAATCTGTTCATCTTCTCTAAAACCACTTGCTGTCAAAGGATCTACAAATCTTATTAGATTTTTCATTCTCTCTTCTAACACATCATATTGCATAGGATCATTTTCGGAAGGATCAATAGGATTATCGTAAAAATATTCTGTTTCATGATTATCAAAATCCCACACTTTAACAACTTGGTTAATATCATTATACTCAAATTTTAATACTCGATTGTGAGGATCAATTTTTCTATATACATTGTATCTACCATCATGAGTATATTCTGTTTGGGTTTTAATAATTTGAGGATTTTGTGGACTTCTCTCTGAAAGACCTCCACCATCATTCACTTCATAACATTTTTTAACCATAACTTCATTTGAAACCATGAAACGTTGTTTTGTATTAGCATCTTTAATGTATTGATAAATTATCTCACGATCAAATTCTGGAAACCCTTGCTTAGAGATTTGAACAATTAACTCGTTGTTATTTGCATTATAATGATATTCAAATACTATTCCATCCGGGACAAGTATTTTCTTGACTTTTAAGCGTGGATTTAAGCGTTCGTCATTGTCAAAAGGATCTTCGAAATATTCAAACTCTATTACTTTCCCATCATAGTTCTCTATAGCAGTTAAAACTCCAGGAAAATCGTTGTTAGTATAATGATATTTTGTCTTATGTGTATCAATGCTACTTGGAAAGGTAATTTGCTCTAATAAATGATTTTCGGTGTAAGAATATAAGTATTCATTGTAGTTATGTTTAGAGTGATCTGTCACTTTACTAACAATATTTTTAGCTACTTGTCCTTGAGGGTTAAGCCCGTCTGGGTAAAATATACTTCTATTTAATTCTATACTAAATCTGCGATTAGAATTATCTTGAAGCGTTGAATCATCACTCAGAATGAATTTCTTAAAAGGTGGATCATTAGTAACCGGAGTAAGTATAATTTTATGCCCTAAACTGTCTATTAATTTTGTTACAAGCATCTGATATCCAATTTCCCTTATAGAATCTCCTCTTTTATTATAAAAATAATCAGAGCCGATGTAAAATGCAGATCCCGTTATAGGGTTAAATAACCAGACATTCATTTGTATGTCATCTACTAAAGTTTCTGGTTGGAAATGTCCAGTAATTATTTGAAAATTACCTCTTTTGGTACGTAAGCAAAAATCATGTTTTGAAAAAGTCCAGTTTAGATTGCTTAGTGTGTTTTGAGGAACACCATATGTTTTTAGTAGCTTTTCGATATCGGTACGCTCTTTAAAATTTCTTTTAAAATTAGGATAATCGATTTCAAAAAAACCATTAGCACCTATCCCAGAGGTAATATGAAGTTCAGAAAATGTTTTGAGCCAAATTTCGTCAATATCAGCTTCATAAGCAAATTGCCAATTACTAAACCAATGAGGTTTTGGATTAACATTAGGAAAATTTTCCATATAGGATAATTGCATAAATTGTTCCTGCAGATCATATTTACGAGTTATCCCTAAAGAAAATTTGTAAAATGGATAAGCTATATCTGTTGTTGATATTAATAGATTCCCTGTTGTCAGATCAATATTTATTTTATGATTGAAAATATCAATAAATGAAGGAGTCCATTTTTTTGATGTTTGAATTGGATTTTCCCGTTCTGTGTCTAATGTAGGAGTCGAAGCAAACGACCGTTCAGTTCCTAAATTTATATAACCCATAATAATCTGTTTGAATATTAATCTATTTTATTTCTCTAAATTTATCTGCTATTTTAAATAATACTTGGCCTTTGATTACATCTAATTTTATTTTTTCTCCAGTCAAGATTTTATTAACAGTTTTCTCCTCTAGATCTTCTTCTTTCTGTAGTTTTTCATTTATTGATTTAGCTTTGTACAATGGGATGTAAAAGGTATTCCTAAGCTCCCATGGAGACGTTTTTTGAAAGTCTATTAACCTTTTTACCTTGTCTAAATTTATATTCTTGATGGTACCATTTTTTATCTCTTGCTCCGTTATTTTCACCTCTTTCTTACAATCACCAGCGATTAGATGGTATTCTCCAAAATTGTTATTCCTTAAGATAAACCTTCCCAGAGAGTCTGTCTTTGTTTTACAGTAGGAACCTGGTGGTAGAGCCTCCTCTAAAGTATAAAAATCGACAATGGGCCAATTTTCAAGAAATTCCGTAAACTTTTTTGGTGAAAATTCAGGATGTTTTTCTAACATTTCTTTATTTGATAATTTTTCAAGAATTTCCTTGTTAAATAAGCTAGAGCTTAGTAATACAACATCTAAATGTTTCAAACTTTTTCCTTTTTCGTCTAACACCCATCCTTTTATCACATGTATTCCAGGTCTCACTCTTTCTGGTTGGATTTTCACGATAGCCTTCTCCGAGAATTTTTTAAATGACAACTTTTCTTGTGCTAGTATTTCTGCAAACAATTTTTCATCAATCTGTTGATGAGACTTTCGTATTGAGATCTGTATTTTTCTTGCTGTCTGTAAATCAATATTCAATATTTCCATCAATTCCCATAGAGCAAATTTATTGGGATCGATTATACGTTTTACATTCTCAATGTTGACACTTTTACATTTTTTTTCTTTAATATCATTTTCAGTTAATACAATCTTTCTCATCTGATCGCCAGTTCTTAAAAGATATAACCCCTTCTTCAAATTTCTAATATTATAATATCCTCTTTCATTTGAACACGTTCTATAAACACAACTCTGAGGTAGTTTTTCTATCAAGGGATCAATATCATAATTTTCACCTATAATTTTATCAATAAGTTGTTCAATCGCGAGGTCAGGAACAGCAGGATCTATACCAAATCTTTCACATAAATTTTGATATACCCCGGGGTGTTCTTCGACAATTCCCGTAAATAAGAATGCTTCAATTAATATATTAACAACAACAATAAAACCTAATATTATTATACCCCCAATCCACCCTAATTCACTAACTTTTCGAAACATGAAAGTACTAAAGTGTTTATCCCAAAAGATTTCAATGTCATATAAATCTAGCTGATTTTGATTTCTTACAAGTTTACAGAGAGCTGTTTTAACTTTCCCAACTATATTCTCAGTTGAGGTATGATAGCTAGTATTTACAAACTTTCCAGTATAACCTGAACCAGAAATGCCATAACTAATAGCACCAAGAAACAGATCAGTCATGCTTGATATTCCAAATGATTCAGTGACCTCGCAGTGAGTCCGATTTACCGTAGTATTTTGGTCTTGAACTGTAATTCCTTCAGCTTTAGATAAATCTATTTCAACTCCATTGCTAATTCCATAACGAGCAATAAACGCAGCTCTATTATTTACGGATGGGTCTAGATAAGAATTCACTGCAAGCTCTAACTCATCGGGGGGAGGATTCTTATCGAGAGCATCCCATTCTTCTTGTTTAGCAACAAAATGGTGTATTTTCATTGCTTCGCTGTAAACTCGATGGAGTGGAACATAATGAGGTGGGACACCAACCGCATCTGGAGGTAATACATAGCCGACGGCATATCTTGGGGCAAATCCTTGACTTTCTAATTCTTCACATTCTTCTTCGGATATTGTAAAAACCGTATCATTTGTCCCTATATCTACACCCCCTTTAGCTAACCAATAAAGTGGCACATATTTATCAGGCTTTGGCTTATGAATGGAATAAATATAGAATGAAATGCCCTCTCTTTGATACCCAGCATAACATGGCCAAATAACCTCGTATTCAGGCCTATTGACAGTATAAATGTAAGATTGACTCCCCTGAATAAAAGCACGATAAACGGGATAATGATCAGCATCATCGGTACTACTAACATAACACGTTAACCCCTCTTCTTTATATAATGGAAAGAATACATCTAGATTATTGTAAAATGGATCCATCTCAAGAATTCTTTTTCTTGTCATATACGGAATCCTTGAAACTATGGGATCATCATCAGGCCTTAATAACTTGTTACCCTGAACCACTAAAACTTCTGTTCTTTCTTTAAGATAATCGCTTTCGGCTAGAAGAATATTACCCTCCTCGTCTCCTATGAGAGATAACCAGGGATTCTTTAATAACAGAAAAATGTCTCCCAGTGGACCCCAAAAACGACGACCGATAACTTTTTGGTTATCTGCAATTAATGTCGTATTCCAGCGATAAGTCAATGTCAGTTTATTTGTCATCGCTTCTTCTACTGAATCACTAGTTTCTACACCTTCACTAGTAGTTAAATCATAATCATGACTTCCAACCCATCCAAATTTGATACCGATTCCTGCGTGCATACTTGAGGTTGAACCTGATTTAGTACCCACCTCTTCTGAGAATCCCATGCTTATGATTGTTCCATAATCACTACTTTGTGTTAAAGCATTATACATATCCTGCCCAGGAGGACAGTATACGATACTTACAGGAAGATAATCTAGCGAAAAATCACCAAAATAATCCACATAAGCAATAAATATTTGCCAGTTTCCAGCTTGATCTGGATCCATCATTTCAGCTGAAGCCCCATCCCCACTAGAGGGTAATGCTCCCCCTACATACGCAGAGACTTTAACCTTAAACCTTACAAAACGATCGTTCATTGGTAATAGTAAATTGATGTAATCAATTTTCCAATCATCATTATCTCCATCATAGGTTTTCTCTAATGGGTCATATCCGGGTATTACTTTCCAGGATCCGTCCTCTTCTTCTCTTTCCAGCCAGATTCTAACTTTACTATGCCTTCCATATGGTTTTTTCCATTTATAAGCTACTTGGACTTCGATTATATTCCCCATTTCAAAGATCTTCGCTTGTCCACCATGCCAGTTAACATCACACCACGTATTTTCTTTCTCGACGGAGACTATAGGTCTTGGAATCCAACGCATTACTACTCCTACCAATTTAGATCACCCCAACTAAACATTTTTAATATCATTTTCATTCAATTTCAACCTCATATTTTTTTGACAAAAATATAAATAATAAATTATTGTAATTGTTTAAAAAACTTTCTAACATAATGAAATTGCTTTTTTATCAATGCTTTTTTGGGAATCTTGTCAAATGTAACTATTTAAAAATCTATTTATAAAAAAATCGTTCTTATTTAAAACTATTTCTGATTTTGATATTTTTGAATTTTTATAATCATAATTCACCATAAATTGAGATTTGTTTCAATACTGCTTATATCTATTCCAAAACTAATTCTCAGAAAGTTGTGACCCACCAAGAGTTTCTCCAAAAAAATTTCTTCTCCTCCATCAACCGTGCTCAATTTTAAACATAAATTTTAAATAATTTTTTCTCTTTTTATTTTGTTTTGCTAAATCTTTTAACTTTCTATTGCTTTTTCCATATTTCGAAAAACAAATGAGACTAACTTTATTCTTCCTATTATAGGGATTAATATTTAATAATAATTCTTTTGTCAGAATAGTATATAAATATATTTCATCTAAGTTTCAAGAAATGTTAATCCCTGTTTTTCATATATTTTCTTGTTTTTTTCCGAATGTTATCAATTAATTGTGGTGGGAAATCCTTAAATGGAATATCTTTGAAATGTGTATAACAGGCACAACAGAATCTCAATACAAATATTTCAATACCTTTATGAAAAAGATGACTTTTCCTTGCTTTATTATGAAGTATTCCTCCACAATTTATACAACTATCAAAAAACCCCGCACTCTTCTTACCTTCAAGCTCATACTCGAGCTCTCCAGCTAATCTTAGCTCCTGTCTTAAATTTTCTCTGATTTCGAGGCGTAGATGTTCTGGCCTATTAACGCCAACACAGATACCACTCTTTTCTAGTAGCTCCAAATATGAATCTGGTAATTCAACTGTAATTAATTTCATAATTATCTCTTTATAGTAGGGAGTTTAGCTGGAATTCTATAATATTTCTATGTTATCCTTGAAAGAAATGTTGTATTTCTCTGATTGATTAAAAGGACTATTTTCAAAAAAAATACCTGTATTATCCCAATTTAGTTCAAGTGGGTCCCAACGTGTGGGATGATCATAACCCACATAGGTATGTGATTTTAAAAATCTAATTGAAACTTCCCACACATGCTCAAGTTTTAAATTATATTGTACTATTTGTATCCCTCTTTTTATTTATTATGATTTTATTCAAGTGCGTTTGGAACGGAGATTTTTCGGGCAAGTATCGATTCACTTTTTGACTGAACTTATTTTTCTACGAATATAAATTTACAACATAACTTATATATAGATTAGGTTAGCTTACAATTGATCGCTTTTATTCGCATTTGTATCCTTTTGATCACAATTTTTCTTTTATATACTGTAAACTCAAGCTGGTGGATGTTAAGGCGAACATATTTATCAAATTAATTTTTTCTTTTTTTGTTTTGCTAAATCTTTTAACTTTCTACAAATGAATACTAATTATGGGTTATAAAACTAAAGTAGCTATTCAAAAAATCAAAGATGAGGATGTTAAAACATCTGTATTTTCAGCGCTTGAACTTATTGATGCTAAACGATTAATGCAGAAAGATAACATGGTAGTGTTATTAAAGCCGAATATCTTAATGGGTAAACCTCCTGAGAGAGCAGTCAATACCCATCCAGAAGTGATCCGGGCTGTGATTCAATGGGTAAAAAAATTCAACCCATCAAAAATATACATATGTGATTCAGCGGGAGGTCAAAAACCTGGGATTACAGAAACAGCCATGAAAGAAAGTGGTATACAAGATATTTGTGAAGAAGAAGGAGCAATTTGTGTACCTTTTGAAAAAACAGAGCGGGAGATTTATGAAGTTAAAGATGCACTCGAATTAAAAGAGATTTCAAGTTCTCGTTTGATTAGAGAAGCAGATTTGATTATTAACATTCCTAAAATTAAAACCCATTGGCAATGTACCTTAACCTGTTGCATTAAAAACATGTTTGGTACCGTGCTTCTCGCAAATAAAGCAAAAACACACGCTCAAGCAGCAGTTTTGGAGCGTTTTTGTTCGGCTTTAGCTGACATTTATTCTATATCTAAGCCGCAATTAACGGTAATAGATGGATACTATTGTATGGAAGGTCAAGGTCCTTCTAGCGGTGAGGTCGTTAAGCTTGATATAATCTTAGCGGGATACGACGGGGTTGCTTTAGATTCAACTGTATGTAAAATTATTGGGTTTGATCCCTCGGAAATACTTTATCTAGAAAAAGCTGAAAAAAAGAATTTAGGAACCACAGACTTAGAAAAAGTTGAAATCCTCGGTGAAGCTATTGAATCAGTATATCGTAAATTCAAAAGACCTAAACTAAAACCAATTTCTATGCCCTTACCAAAATGGCTTGCTAATTATATAGGAAAAACTATTTTTAAAGCTACGGTAAAATTTAACAAAGAAGAATGTAAGCTCTGTTCCACTTGCTGGACTAATTGCCCGGTTAATGCAATCAATCCTCCAGAGGAATTAAAAAAAGGTAATATACCAAAATGGGATAGCAAGAAATGTATAACCTGTTTTTGTTGTGTAGAATTATGTCCCCATGAAGCAGTCAAGTTTAAAATTAATTACATCAAAAATGCTGCATTTTCCAAGATGGATTTAGGTTATATGTCATTTATAACATCAATAATAATGATTTTTATTTGGTTTTTTCTATAGAA
>SDBS01004930.1_pt1 | contig 13057 bp, 8 predicted proteins | sample 2277091 | NCBI WGS metagenome assembly SDBS01 (sample SAMN10404972, study PRJNA504765) | marine sediment metagenome | isolation source: marine sediment core GS10_PC15, 163 cmbsf | place: Arctic Ocean: Southern Knipovich Ridge | collected 2010 | reverse complement strand
TACTGTTCTGCCACAACCAATAATACATCTGCCACAACGATAACTCTTCTTTAATACAGTTTTTGCCATAAATTGCCCGGATATTTTTTTTGCTCCTTCCCAGCTTCCTTGATACCAATTTTTAATTGGTAAATCCCCTACCGATTCACAATATTCCACTCCATTTGAAGTTCCATATCTTCTTAAAACTTCGGTTTGATCGGTCATGTAAGGGACCATATTTTTAATAAACTGGTTGAATTCTTGTTCGTGAGCAATTTTAACTTCTTTAGTTCCTAATACCCCAATAGCTTTAAGTTTCTTAGAACCCATTACTGCTCCAACTCCAGCTCTACCTGCAGCACGCCCATGTTTGCCTTCATTAATAATACAAGCAAATTTAACTAGATTTTCCCCTGCTTTGCCGATACATACTACATGCAAATTCGGACCCATTTCTTTCTTTATTAAAGTGTCGGTTGCAAAAGTATCCTTGCCCCATAAATCAGAAGCATCTTCTATTTTAATCTCTTCATCCTTTATAGTAATATAGACCGGTTTTTTTGCCTTTCCTTTAATGACAATTCCATCAAATCCACATTTTTTTAATCCTTCGCCCCATCTACCTCCACAATCAGATTCTGTATAAATACCAGTTAAAGGAGATTTTGTTATTACTTCGAAACGATCAGAAGAAAATGTTTTCGTTCCAGTTAAAGGTCCGGTCATAAAAATCAACACATTTTCACAGCTCAAAGGATCTGTTTTACTATCAGTGTAATCATACAATAATTTTGCACCTAACCCACTTCCACCAATAAATTTTTTAACCTCTTTTTCTTTGAGTGGTACCAAATTAACTTCTTCGGTACTTAAATTAATTTCTGCAATTTTCATAAAATAGCCAGGTATCATTTTGCCCTCCTTTTTATCCTCCCCCTATTTGGGAATATATTTTTATAATTTCATTATTTTTTATTGCATAATTTAGGCTAACAATTTTATCGTCTGCCATTATTAGACTTATTCTGTTTTTGGGTATATCTATTTTTTCTAAAATATTTACTATTCTCTCGTTAAAATCTAATCTTAGAGTTACTCCCTTTTCATGGTCATAATTTTTGATATATTTATCTAGACCACCATATAATTTTAAGGTTATATTTAAATTATCCATTTACAATTTTAACTCACTATTTTACATATCTAAATTGTTCCAAATAATTCCTTACTTTTCTAAGGAGTTAATAAATATTTAATCCCCATTCCTTTTAAGGACTTATCAAATGCTTCTTCCCATTGTTCAAGGGGCATAACTCCACTTATAAGTGGTTTCGTTATAACCAATCCTTTAGATAAAAGCTTTATAGCCTTTTCCCATGAAGGCCACTTTTGTGCAAAAGTCCCATTTAAAACTAATTCTTTAAGTGTAAAAAGGGTAAGATCCAGCGAAATGGGTCGGCTGAATAAACCCACTTGAGTATATATCCCTCCCTTTTTTATTACATCTAAACATAATTTAGCTGCTGCTTCTGCCCCAGAACATTCCAAAACTATATCCGGCCCAATTTTGTTGCAATATTCTTTAATTGAATTTGCCAGTTCTTTATCCGAAGTATTTAAAATTAAGTCTGCTCCTAACTTTTTAGCTAAGTCCAATCTCTCGATATCTTTGGGAGCGCCAAGCACAATACATTGGGCACCACAAGCCTTAACTAATTGAAGACATAACAGACCTATGGCTCCAGGACCTGTAATCAATACATTATTTCCGGGAGTTATTTTTGTTTTTTCTAGTACCGCTTGGACACAGCAAGCTAAGGGTTCAATCATTGCTGCTTCTTCGAAACTTATATTGCTTGGAATTCGATGTATATTTTTGGCAGGTACGACTAAATACTCAGCAAATCCACCATTTACCCCACTACCAATCGATAATCTTTTATTGCATAAATTGTTTCTCCCAGTTCTACAATAACAACATGTCCCACAAGTGTAATAATAAGTTTCGCTTGTAACTCGTTCTCCCACAGAAATATCTTCTACGCCTTCCCCTAAAGAATCGATGATACCGCTTACTTCATGACCCAATATTACAGGAGGATTTGTTGGATAAATATCATCATAATAAATGTGCAAATCTGTACCACAAATCCCAGCTGCTTTTATTTTTATCCTCACCTCACCTTTTTTGTGTTCTGGTATGGGCAAATCTCCTAATTTTACCTTTTTAATGCCTTTTTCGTACTTTATTACTGCTTTCATCTTTAACAAACACTTCCTTTTTAATCTTTAAGTATTCACTATAAATTCCAAAACATAACATACTTCTTAAAAATAATCAATAATATTTACTATTTTTATCTCATTTTATTTTGTTGTATAATAATAAGGCCTACTTCATATAATAATAAAATAAAGATAACGAGCCTTTGTCCTGACTATAGTAGCCGGAGAAGGAGTTCTATCTAGATAATAAGGTTTAGAAAATAATATTAGTTCATAACAGTTAGAGCTGAACCTTCTATAGGCTTTCGTGATATTGCGTTTTATCTCTTTAGGGGTCCTTCTAGAACCAGGACGAGCCCCTCTTTAGGCCGGGGATAAGGAATCATTCTGTCTCTTTCCTTCCTGCCATTTACAATAGCAACAACTTAGTTCTTTGTCACTAATATGATGATCAAGATATAAGTCTTTTACTAAGAGAAACGAAAGGAACGAGGGAGAACATTATTATAGATCTTTTTGCATTCTTCTAGAACAAGTTCCCATCTTTTTACGATAATCTGTTGATTAAATCTCATGATTAAGTATCTCCTTTGGTGTTATAATTATAGTAAGAAAGTTACTTATTTGTGAGTATGAACAACGGCTTTATCTTTGCTGAAAAAAGAAGTGAATTATTACTCTTTTGATAGAATTCTAACGTTGTTTATTGAGTAGTTACAAAAAAAGTATGGTCTACTACATACATTACACTTCCCAAAGGTTGCCACCTTACCTTGTGATTCTCTTAAACTTCTCTTATTTCATTATTAAAATTCGGGAACGGTCTATGGTAGTAAATACAACTACTATTATAATGATCCCCTTTATAATAACTTGAATATGAGGTGAAACCCCAATAATATTCAGGCCATTACTTAGTACAGTTATGGCTAAAACTCCAAATATAGTTCTGGATACATTGCCAACACCTCCGGTTAGAGAGATCCCACTCATAACTACTGATGCAATAACATCTAATATAAGCGATCCTCCTGCTACGGAAGATCCTGCTCCAAGACGAGCAGCCAACAAACTTCCTGACAACCCATATAAAGCTCCAGCTAAAGTAAAAGCCAAAACCTTAACTTTATCAACATGTACTCCAGAAAATCTGGTTGCTTGCTCTCCTCCTCCAACAGCAAAAATATACCTTCCAAAACGGGTGTAATTACCTAAAAATACACCACATATATAAACAATCGCCGCTACTATACTCAATACTGGTATATTAAGAATATTTCCAGCACCTAACCACTTAAAGGAATGAATAAAGATAGGAACAGTAAATCCTCCAGTTAAAAGAAGAGCAATGCCCCCAGCTATTGTTCCTATTCCTAAAGTAATCAGAAATGATGGAATCTTACCTTTAATTAAAATAAGACCATTCGCCATGCCGAATACTAACCCTATGGCTATAGCTTCGATGATTACTATCCCCGCCACCAAAGGATGAGAGGCATGATAATTAACAAGTATAGCGGAAGCCACGCAGGTTAAAGAAGCTACCCCTCCCACAGATAAATCTATACTACCTATAAGGATTATAAAAGCCCCTCCTACAGAGCTAATCAGTAAGATAGAGCTTTGTTTTAAGATAAATTGTAAGTTTTGAAAAGTAAAAAATCGAGGATTAAGTACAGAAAAGATCACTACTAACGCACCCAGAAGTAGTATAATGCTACCTTGGGAAAGGATATTTCGAAATAATTTTGATAATATTATGGGAAAACCTGTAATAGTTTTTACCTTACTTATGGTATTATGAAACCTTGTCATCTATTTTCCGCCTAAAATTAGCGGAGATATGTCTACCCCACCTCTAAAGTTAACTTCTGGATGAAAAACTTTATGCTTTAGATTCATCAGTTAGTGTGTAAGCTCACGCATCATATAAGGAGCGACTTCCTCCACAGTTTTACTCCTCCCTCAGGGAAGGACTCTCTTTAACTCTTTTTTTTTCTCGGTAACTACAAAAGGATCCTGATGTCTCCTCTGGAAGTGGTCCAAACCTTCTTTAAATAAATAGTAAACTTTTGTTTATTAGTACACCTTGGTATAAATAACTACTCTTTTGTAACATATTCGCGCTTTCTTGGCCAAGATATCATCCCTCGGTTTTTTAATTCTCTCCAAACTGTTTAACTTAGTTGTTGGTTTTTGCATGATTAAACCCTTTTTTCTTTTAAATAAAATATAAAACAATACTTTATGGTAATTTTTAGGAAAAAATTAAGCTCAAAGTATTGATTAAAAATTCCTTTTGACAAATTTTTCTCGTGCAAATTATTACTCCACTGAAACTATTTTTGTTTCTCGCTGACTCATTATTTCTAATATCTTTTCCTGTGTGGCCTCCTGGGCGAGTAATTCCCTTACAATGCGACCTTCAGACATTATCAAAATACGGTCACTAAGTGCAAGTACTTCCTGTATCTCTGAAGAAATCATAATAATGGAGACACCCTCCTTAACTAAATCATTCATAAAATAGTAAATTTCCTTTTTTGCTCCCACATCTATCCCCTTAGTAGGTTCATTAAAAATGAGGATCTTACACTTGGAAGCAAGCCATTTAGCCAGTACCACTTTCTGTTGGTTTCCCCCGCTTAAATTCTGGACCAACTGCTGGAGAGAAGGAGTTTTAATATTTAATTTTGATATGTATTCCTTTACCAGATTTTTTTGAGTACGCAGATTAACAATACCAAACAAAGCAATTTTCCTAAGGAGCGGTAGGGAAATGTTTTCTTCTACGGAACGGCAAGGAATTACTCCTTGTTCTCTTCTATCTTCAGGAATTAACCCAATTCCTAATTCAACTGCAATGGCGGGAAATTTTATATTAACCTTCTGACCGTTAATGAATATATCCCCGCTATCTTTAGGATTAATTCCTACAATGGTTCTCGCAAGTTCTGTTTTACCTGACCCTACTAAGCCACAAATGCCCACGATCTCGCCCTCATTTAAGTGAAAGCTGACATCGCTAAGCGTACCTTTACGGTTTAACCTTCTCACTAAGAAAATAGAATTTCCAATTTTCGGAGTTTCCTTTGTGTACTGATTTTTCAAGCTCCTCCCTATTATATACTTGATTAACTTTGGTAGACTCGCTTCTTTAACGTTAGAAGTTTTTATTAGCTTGCCATCTCTAAGTACAGTAACCCTGTCCCCAATTTTAAAAACCTCCTCCAGACGGTGCGAGATATAGATTATACCTATTCCGTTCTTCCTGAGTCTCCTGATAGTATCATATAGTACTTCTATTTCCTTGAGACCCAAAACCGCAGAAGGTTCATCCATTATTATAATCCTGCTTTTTCTGTAAAGAGCCTTGGCAATAGCTACAAATTGCCGATGAGTAATTTCTAAATCTTGAATTAGCTGCTTTGGATCTAATTTAACTTTTAAGTCACTCATCAACAATTTAGACTTTTTCTCTATCTTTTTATTATCAATAATTCCACAAGAGGTAATGATCTCTTCCCCTAAGAATATATTCTCGGCAATGGTTAAGGTGGGAATTAGATTTATCTCTTGGTAAACAGTACTTATCCCCAACTGCTGAGCAAAATAAGAACTATAAATTTGAACCTCTTCTCCATCTATAAAGATCTGACCAAAATCAGGTTTATATACTCCAGAGATTATTTTAATTAACGTAGATTTACCCGCTCCATTTTCCCCCACAAGGCAGTGCACTTCTCCGGGATAAAGGTCAAAGTCCACCTTTTCCAAAGCCTTTACTCCTGGAAAGTTTTTTTCAATCTTTCTCATCTCTAAAAGTTTTTTTGAGAACATAAACTACCTCAATATTTATCTTAAAATCTCCATTTCTGACGAATAACACCTGGGAGGATTGGCTGTCTCCCAGGTATTACCCGCAAACCAAAGTTACTTAGATACTGCCTGCATTTTTTCAGCTACTTCTTCACTTATCTTTTCCCAGTCAATAGTGCGTTCACCTACAAAATTGGCCTGATAATATTCTGCAGCATTGGATTGATCCACAACCGGCACTTCCAACATTATAATTTGCTCTTCTTCAGGTAAAATCTTTTCTTTCACAGCATTATAAGCATATACCATACCTAATCCACTCATATACCAAGGGTCTCCCGAAACCGTTGCATACATATCACCCTCTATTATAGCTTTCACTGCCTCCTCTATGGCATCTACACCTACTATCTTTATCTTTCCTCCAGCAAGACCAAGAGGTTTTAGGACTTCTATGGCTCCCACTGCCATATCATCATTGGCACACCAAATTCCATCTATTTTATCGCCATAAGCTGAGACAAAATCCTCCATTACCTTAAGAGCTACAATTCGATTGTAATCCCCAGATTGATAACCTAAAATTTCTATACCAGGGTATTCCTTGAGTGCCCTTTTCAACCCCTCATGTCTGTCTTCGGCCGAGCCAGTTCCAGGTAGTCCCCCAAGAGCAACTATTTTTCCTTTTCCCCCTAAGGCTTCACATAGAATCTTAGCAGGAACATATCCCTGTTCCACAGTATCCATAGTAATATGTGCTACCCAATATTTATAGTCTCCTGGCTTAATAGTTGAAGGCCTATCCCACTGGCTGACAACCCAGATTCTTCGATCTTCACAAAGATCTATCATGGCTCCCAAAGCTCCAGCGGTGACTGGCATAATTGCTATAGCGTTTACTCCCCGGGCAATAGCTCCTTCCACATCAGACATCTGCTTAGTTTCTTTGTTTTCCGCACTTAAACTAAGATATTCACAGCCCAATCCTTTAGCAGCGTTTTCTCCCCCCTCATTCCAGATTATCCAGTATTCATTTATTAAGTTTCGAAAAGAATTGGCAAGCAATATTTTCTCTGCCTGTACATTTGAGACCATGCATATTACCATAATAAAACTAACCAAAAAAATGATCATACTTACTTTTTTCATTTTTTATTCACCCCTCTTTATAATTCTCGTAATTAGATTTTAGTTAAAAGTCTATATATATTATCATCTCCTTCCTCGACTTTAAACGTTACTTTACCTTTAAAAACAAGGTATATATTTAGTAAACAACATATAAAATTTTTAGACATTCGATCTAAGCTTTATTACTAACCACCAATTTGTACTTCTAACCATGGCAATTTTGATTTAAAAATAGATTCTATCTCTTTTAATTTTTCCTCTGGCGGTGGTTCAATGTCCTTTAGCTTATAAATTATACCTAGTCCCAAATATTTAGAACTGCCTAATTTAAGATAAGGTAACAATGAAACTTTCTGTATATTTTTTATATTCTTTATTAAATCAATTGTATTCTCAATGTCTTCCAAAGAATCATTATAGCCGGGAATTATAGGCATTCTTAACCAAACCTGAACATCAACTTCTCCAAGTTTCTTCAAATTCTCAATTATTAAACTATTGTCAACCCCTGTATATAGCCTGTGCTTTCTACTATTAATATGTTTAAAATCATACAGCATAATATCTATTAAAGGCAAAGCCCCCTCTAAATTTTCCCAACTCGTATAGCCTGTAGTTTCAACTGCTACATTTAAAAAAGCTGCTTTGAATTCTTGCAGTAAACCCATGAAAAAGTCGTATTTATAAAAGGGTTCACCGCCTGATATTGTAACACCGCCATTCGTTTTTCTAAAAAAAATTCTATCTTTAATTACTTCAGCCAGCACTTCTTGTGTAGTCATTAACCTGCCAACCTTCTGCAATGCACCTGCCGGGCATATCTGTATACACTTATCGCAACCAATGCATCTGTTATAATCGACTTTTCTAACAAATAATGAATCCAAACTTATTGCTCTAACTGGACAAGAAACGATACAGGAATTACAACCTACACACCTGGAGGAATTAAAAGTAACTTGGGCTTTTAACTCCTGTGATTCAGGATTGGAACACCATATGCACCTTAAAGGGCAACCTTTTAAAAATACTATTGTTCTTATGCCAGGACCGTCATGTATTGAATACTTTTGAATATTAAAAACTACCAATTCTTTTTGATTCCCGCTTTCTAAATTCTTTAATAATCACAAAGTCCTTTAATAACGCTAACGATTTTTATGTTGTTTTCCGTTTCTAGCCTCATTACATTTTCCTCATTTATTGATATTCCTCGGCAAACAACCCACCCGCATAGCAGGTGGCTTCAAGAAAGAGGCCTCTAAAAGAGGCCAAATTCCTGTTGGTCTCCCTCTTCTTGTCTTTCTCTTTCTTCTTGATATTTTACATATTTTCTTATTTTAATATATATCGGTTTTATGGTAAAACTTTTTAGCCATTATCACCTTCAAAGAAGGTGGTTTTTTAAGGTTAAATAAGTTCTCGAATATTCTTTCCCTACTCATCACAATTATCCTCTCACTTATCTTTATTGTTTCGGGGGGCTCAGAAGAAATCATTATTATTCCGCAACCTGCTTCTTTTAGCTTTTTCATTAATATGTAAATCTCTATCTTTTGCTCCTATACCAATTCCTCGCATGGGCTTATCGATAATCAATATCTTAGATTTAGGGTTAAGTTGTTAAGGATTTAAGTAATAGCCGTCTCGTAAGTACAATTTTCTATTTGATATCTCCACTGAGATCTTCATGGTGAATGGAAACTAATATCAAATTCAATTTATTACCTCAATTACCTCTTTCTAAACTCATATTCCTTTTTAATAAAACCCGACTTTAAAAACCTTTATTTATTCTATTTTAATAATAATTTTTATTCGGACAGAGTTCATGTATTATCAATTAAAAACTTTACCCGAATAAAGGATTTATATAGTTGTGTGCTCGGTTCTGGAAATAATGTTTTCTTGTAATGACCGATCTAATTCTGTGAAGTATGCGCTGTAACCTGCAACCCTCACGAGAAGATTTCTATATTGTTTAGGATTCCTTTGAGCTTCTCTTAAAGTTTTTTCTGAAACAACATTAAATTGAATGTGCCAACCACCAAGTTCGAAATATGCCCTTATTAGATTCATGAAGTTTATAAGTTGAGCTCTCGTTGACAGAGCTTCAGGATTAAACTTCTGATTTAACAGTGTGCCGTTAGAGGCAATAATATGGTCAAGTTTTGAGACTGATTTTAGCACAGATGTCGGTCCATTCCTGTCTCCCCCAATAGCAGGTGAAACTCCATCAGCAAGCGGTTCTCTATCCAACCTGCCACTTGGTAAAGCTGCGACATTCATACCCATAGGCACATTTGCAGAAACTGGATAAAGACCCGGATTGAAATAACCACCTCGAGCATTCTTATATTTTTCAACTTCTTGGCAGTATTGTCTTCCAATTTCTACAGCCATAGAGTCTACATAATCATCATCATTGCCGTACTTAGGAGCTTTTTCACTGAGCAAATATCTTAATTTGGGATTATCTTCAAAATTTGACTCCAACGCTAATAGAAGCTCTTCCATTGACAACTTTGCTTCCTCGAAAACAAATTTCTTTATTGCAGCTAAAGAATCAGCTACGTCTGCCACTCCCACCCCCTGTGGTCCTGTAAAGTTATATCTTGCTCCTCCTTTAACTACATCAACCCCCTTATCTATACAGTCTTCCATAACTGCCGACAAAAAAGGAGTAGGTAGTAGTTTTTGATGAATTATGTCAATACAATTAATAGCTATAATCATTTGTTTAACAAAATATCTGACTTGTTTTTTATAAGCTGATAGTACCTCTTCAAAGTTTTTAAATTCTCTTGGATCTCCTGTTTTGGGTCCTGTCTGGGTACCGGTAAGTCTGCACTTTCCGTTATTTAAAGCGAGTTCCAGACACTTGGCCAGATTAAACATTGAAGCGTTGGTCCATCCATAATAGCACCCCGGAGGCGAAGCCTCTACGCACCCGATGAGAGAATAATTTCGAGCTTCATCAAGCTTAATGCCACGATTCAGTAAAGCAGGAATAATTGTTTCGTCATTAAAAAGTGAAGGTTTCCCTGTCCCTACAGAAATATATTCACATATCCGAAATAAGAATTCGTCAGGTGTGTTTTTATTTATCCTGATAGCCAGATTCGGCTGGGTCAGCCTCATATTATTTTCCGCTTCAACACATAAAAAAGACAATTCGTTCGTATCATCCCTCGCCTTTAAGTCTACTCCCCCGATATTCAATATCTGGCCAATTGAATATCCTGAAAAATATGTTGCATTCTGCAAGTCATAAACCTTCATTATCTCAAAGAACTTAATCCAAAGGCATTCCAAGAGCTCCTGCGCTTTTTCTTTTGTTAGTATTCCTTCCTCTATATCTTTTTTATAAAATGGGTACATAAGCTTATCAAATCTTTCGGTTGAAATAGCCAGTCCATCGACCTCAAGTTGTAATATTAATTGTTCAAACCAAAAAGACTGTAGTGCCTCGTGTAGATTTCTCGCAGGTTTTGCAGAGACCCTCTCACAAATTAGGGCAATGCTTTCAAGTTCTTTTTTTCTTTTCTCATCTTTCTCTGTTTTCGCCATTTTTGCTGCCAAACATGCAAATCTTTTTGCAAAAATTATGGCTCCCTCACATGCAATTATTACTGCTTCATAAAACTTCTTCTTGTTCAACGAAGATGGCTCTGTTAAATCCAATTCATCAATCTTTTGTTTAACCTTTTTAATAATGCCTTCGTATCCTTCTTTCAAAACTATTTCATAGCCCGGTACAAGATGACCTACTGCATTTCTTAAATATAACTCCGGACTAAATATGGGGAATTCAACCTTCCATGCTTTTTTGGTTTCCTCAGGAACAAATTCAAAAGCTTGTGCTTCAATGGTTTTATTTCTCCAGTACGGAAATACCTCTTTATTTAACCTTTCCTTAACCTCTTTTTTAACTTTAAATTTATCTACAGTTCTTGTCCAAAAACTGTCTAATTCTTGTTCAACCCAGTTACCCGTCGTTTCAGGAAAGATTGGAGAACTTCTTGGTGTACTAGCCTGATTTCCTACTATTAGTTCTCCTTCGTGGATCCATATACTCATATTTTCCAGAACACTCCTTAGAGCTTTAGCCCTTCGTATAATAATGGGCTCCTTCTCTGTTTGCTTATAAGATTGTGTGATCAGTAAAGCTCGTTCTGGACATATTTCAGGAATGACTGACCTGATCCATTCCTTCAGTTTCCGTGTCCTCTCAAAAACAAGTCTTTGCCCCCTATTGTCCATTTTAATACCTCCTTTTAAGTAATAATTTCTTAACTTATTGAAAGAATATGGTTAGACAAAAACAAGCAAGAACCGGATAAAGATATATTTGTTTAGTAAATTTCTTATTATAAAAAATTAAAAATATATTTAGTTTTTATTCTTAGTAAAGAAATTTAAAATGTTGGAGGACTGTCCACCCAGATAGCTATGGATTTTTTATCAGATAAATTTATTATTTGATGAGGAATGGTAGATTGAAACCAGATAAAATCACCTTTATTCAAAATAAATTTTTTACCATTTAAGTTAATTTTTAATTTACCTTCCAAAACGAAGGCACACTCTTCTCCTTCGTGTTGATATAGTTTACCTCCTGTGGATGAACTAATTTCGAACTCGTCATACATAAACTCAATGTTGGAATTGTTGGGTGATAGTATATGAAATTTAACTCCCTTCCCCAATATTACGGGGTGGCTTCTATTATTTTTCCTAACAATTACAGCATTTTCATTGCTTACGCTTTCACTTAATAAAACACCTATATAGGTATCTAAATAATCAGCAATTGTACGAAGGGTGCATATGGAGGGGGATACAAGTCCTCTCTCAATTTGAGAAAGGAAACTAGCGCTTATATTTATATCTCGGGCAGCTTGGGTGAGGGTAATTCCTTTTTGTTCTCTTTTTTTTCTAATTTGTAAACCTAAATAACAATCACCTTTTTTAAGAGTAGCCATGTTAATCACCCCTTAAACCTTTGTATTTTATGGGCTTAAACACAAAAATAAAGATAGAAGAAAATAAAAAAACGAGTTAATATATAATGTACAATTTCAGTATATATTAACCCATTTAGTTTGTCAAATTTTTATTAAATTATTTTTTAAATTTTATAATTTTAAAAAGAACTAAAAGAATAAATTAAATAACAACCAAAATTGTATACGCTGCCAATTTTTAAAATTAAAAACCTATATTTGTGCTTAACAAATAGAATAATTTTTTACTATTTGTTAATTTGCCCCAAACTTGTAAATATGATTGATTATTTATTTTTTTTATTTTGATAAGCACAAATACGCATCAACAATATTTTCTTTTTATTTAATTTTGGCCTATCAATGACTATCTTTAATAGTTTCTTTAGGGCTTCGCCACTGTCTTTACCTTCCTTATATCCTAATTCAAATAGATCTTTGCCGTTTACGGCTAAATCTTTAAGGGATACAGGTGGTCTTTCCTGCAGAATTTCTCTTATATTATTTTCTGCTCTTTCGATTTCAACTGATTTAAATCTTTTAGTGCTTTGGCTTTCCTTAATAAGTGTTTTTTTTAATTCCCAAACATCTTCTAAATTCTCAATGCCAATTCTGGAAGCAAGCTGTCTTATATTTATTTTTTTAGAAAAATTGAGGGCTTGCCAATTTTCTTTAGTTAGAACAATTACTTTTTTAATCACCGCATTTTTAAATCTTGTCCGCTTCAATATTTTAACAATAATTTCTTTTTTTTCATCTAAGTGGGATGCGCTCTTTATATTATATAATAGAACCGATAACCGCAAATTTAAATCTGATGGCAGGCTGGCCACCATATCTAAAATATGTTCGAATAAGTCTTTGCCCTCGCGAAAATTTTCTCTGTAAATTCC
>SDBS01004928.1_pt1 | contig 13063 bp, 10 predicted proteins | sample 2277091 | NCBI WGS metagenome assembly SDBS01 (sample SAMN10404972, study PRJNA504765) | marine sediment metagenome | isolation source: marine sediment core GS10_PC15, 163 cmbsf | place: Arctic Ocean: Southern Knipovich Ridge | collected 2010 | reverse complement strand
CCGATATGAAAAACGGCGGCGGTCGATATGGAGGTGTAGGAGCCTCAGCTATCTTTCTTAAGGAGTTTACCAACTATCCGTGGGCGCATTTGGATATAGCAGGTATGGCGCTCACTGATAAGGATGCCGGCTATATCCCTTCTGGAGGGACAGGGTTTGGCGTACGCCTCCTGGTTGATTTCTTGAGGAATTGGTAACATGGCGATTTACGAATATGCCTGTTTGGATTGCGGAGAGAAGTTTGAGGCTCTGCGATCCATGAATGATGCGGATACACCGATAGCGTGTATCCAATGTGAGGGTGAGCACACCTCCCGGCTGCTGGCAGTTTTCTTTGCCCAAAGCGGTGGGCGTGTGGTTGCGGGAGGGAATTCCGCATGTACCACATGCTCCAGCAATTCATGCGCCACATGCAATTTGTGATGAATAAGTGAGACCCCCTTTTGGACGAGTCGCTTGAGTTGACAGTGATGACAAGATACTGCAGCTTGCGCGAAAGGCGGAGATTGTTGCTCAATTGAAGGAATTGATGGATAGTTGAAGCGCTTAAAAGATTTTCTAATGATCTTGACGATGGGAGTAGAAAAAGTGCTCCCATCTCTTTTATGAAGTATTTATGTTGGAAAGCAAATCTTCATAAAGAGTAGAAATCTGATCGATCATTATATCAAGGCTGAACTCGTTTTCAATAAAAGCGCGCCCTTTGCGGCCAATTTCTGCTCGTTTCATGGGGTGGTTAATTAAATAAATACAGACCTCTGCCGTCTTATTAATGTCCCCCGGCTGGCATAAGTAGCCGGTCACGCCTTCTTGGATTACTTCCGGTATGCCCCCAACCCGATTTGCGATCACTGGAATACCCATTGCCATGGCTTGAGGGATGGTGCGCGGCAGACCCTCCCATAAAGAAGTTAGCATAAAAATATCCATCGCAGATAACATACGGGGGACATCGCGCCTCAAGCCCGTGAGTGTCGTCCGTTCCAATAGACCCTCTGATTTCAACATCATCTTGACTTCGGACCTAAGGGGACCATCACCAACGAGCAAGAAATGAACGTTATCAACCGTATGATTGATCTCCCCTGCGATTCGAATCCAATCCAGGGGGTTCTTTTGGGGCGAAAACCTGCCAATGCTCCCGATCACATCTGCATCATCTGGAATACCCAATTCCTGGCGTACCGCATTACGATCGAATTTAGATGGATCAAATTCATCCATTGGGATTGCGCTGCGAATTAAATGATACTGCTGCCTGGAGCCGATCCGGGCTGCCAGTCCCTTCTCGATATCACGATTGGATACTGAGATGATGGCGTCGCTGAACGAAGCCGCCTGCCTTTCAAATTGAATGTAGGTCCTGCGGGTCAGGGGAGACATGCGATCGTGGAAGCTCCAACCGTGAACGGTATGGATGATAATCGGAACACCTGCCAGGTGAGCGGCGAATCTGCCCAGTATGCCGGCCTTGGAGCTGTGCGTATGGACGATAGCATAGCGATTTTTGCGCATAGACCGCGCCATTTTGGTCAGGACACGAAAATCGTTCCACGGACTGATTTGCCGAACTAGTTCAGGCACAATGGTCAAGGGAATGCCGAGAGCACGTACTTCCTCTATAAGACTGCCCTCGCTGCCCGTTAGAGGTCCGGAAAGGATCTCAACCTGATAACGATTCTTATCGAGGAGAGCGGCGGTATACATGGTGTTTTCTTGTGCACCGCCAACGATCAAGCGCGTGATGGGGTGGAGGACAGGGATAGGAACATTATCGTGTTCGTATCTCATTGTGAAATTGCCTTATGATAAACATCTAAAGTTTTGTGAGCGCATTGCTCCCAGGTGAATAGACGGGCGCGCTCTAACCCGCGATGGATACATTGCTCGCGCATTTCTCCTCCAGGAACAACTTGTTTAATTGAAAGAGCCGCCTGCTCAGGGTTATTTGGGGCAACAAGCATTCCTGCATCTCCGGTAACTTCAGGTAGTGATGTCATGTTAGAAATCACGGTTGGTGTGCCTGAAGCCATTGCTTCCAGCACAGGTAGACCAAATCCCTCATAAAATGAAAGAAGTACGTATGCATCCGCTGCCTGGTAGAGCAGGGGTAAATCCATATCTGAGATGTAATCAACGAACCGAATGCGATCTTTCAATCCCAATTTTTCTGTCAATTGTTCTGGTATTCGATAATTCGAGTATGGTTTCCCTACAATCGCCAGGTTGTATGGTGTATCAACCATCCTTCTAAATAGATCAAAAGCTTCAATTACTCCAGCGATATTTTTATGAGGACGGCGTTCGCCAACAAAAATGATGAAAGGATCCTCTAAACCATACCGCCTTCGTACTGTTTGGATAGCATTTAAGGGGTGGATATTAAAAAAGAGATATTCCACACCCAGAGGGACTACTATAATCTTTTTTGGTGTAATGTGAAGACGACGAATGAGATCTTGCTTGGTGCTTTGCGAATCAGTGATAATTTTGCGAGCTCGTCTTGTTGTAAAGGATAGCGTTAATAATATGGCAAGTCTTTTTAAGCTCGCAGTATGGGGGAAGAAATCTCGCCGGGCAACATATTTAAGGTCATGGATAGTAGCTACAACTTTGCCTGGAACTGTCCAAGGCAGATCAAAATGGGGATAGTGGAGCAGATTGGGCCGGCTTTGAGCTAACTTGAATGGTAGATACCAAGCTGCACGAATGTCAAAATGACTTATAGGGACTCTACACAAGTTCAATTGCTCGTTTGCCAATCTCCAAACAGGATGTCCTGTGGGCAAATCAGTTTGTATCCATATCTCAAAGTGATCGTCACAGGGAATATTGCGAAGTGCACCGATCAATCCGAGCAAGTAACGGCCTACACCGGTCATTTGCGGCAATATCATACGACCATCTATTATTATGTGCATCACGATTTTTAATTGAGATAAAAAGTAGTTTCTCGGAACTATATTACGCTTGGGAGAAGCTAAATGTAGTATATCATTCAGCGAATGTAGTTTTTTACCATCATAGTTGAAACCGTTTAAGAAATGTTCTGAAGCACCGAATTAATAATACTTACCCATGCTATACTAACCAACGTTACTGAATCGAAAAACAATAATTTCCTAAAAACCATGCAAAAGGTTTCTAAGAAACTGTCCCATGAGCCTCGCCAAACGTAGCATCACGTCGGTAACTTGGAACGCAATTGCCAATTTCATCAGGCTTCCGGTGGGATTGATACAATCAATTGTATTGGCCAGACTGCTACCTGTAGAGTATTTTGGAATTTTTGCCGGGATGGTGGCCTTGGTGAATTTAAGCTATGTATTCTTCGATTTTGGACTGGGCAGTGCTTTTTTTCATCGTTCCGCTGAAACACAAGATGAAGAACAGGCTATAGCGGTTCTTTTTTCACTGAGATTTATTTTTACTTTGATTTGGGCAGTAATTTTAATTGCTGTAGCGTTGATCTTACTATCGGATCAAAGACAACTCGTACTGATCGTCTTGACAGTTACAGGCTTTTTTTCAAAAATAGCGGGTACACCAATGATATTGCTTATGCGTCGTGTTGAGCATCGACGCCTCGCAATACTAGAGATTACAACCGCTATCATTGTGGCTGCATTTTCAATATCGATTGCTGTGTTTATGACTTCGATATGGGCCTTATTGATCTCATCAGTCGTAGCGCTTGTTTGGATGATCATAGTACTGTATCTCTGGAGACCAATCTGGCGGCCTCACTTTGCCTGGAACAAATCGATTGTTAACTATTTTCTAAATTTTGGCGGACGTTCCATGAGTGCGAATTTTTTGGGTGTTTCGATCGAATATGTAGATGATCTTTGGACTAACATATTTCTGGGAGATTTATCACTTGGTTATTATTCGCGTGCTTATAAATTTGCTACTTATCCGCGTACGATATTAGCTGCGCCGATAAATAAAGTCGTTGTTGGAACTTACTCTGAGTTGAAATTCGATCATAAGCGTTTGTCTCAAGCTTTCTTTCGTACAAATGCTTTTTTAATCCGAACAGGTTTCCTGTTAGCTGGGTGGTTAGCTTTGGTTGCACCTTTCCTTATACCTATTATTCTTGGCAAACAATGGCTTCCGATGTTGGATGCATTTCGCTTGATGTTGATCTTTACATTGTTAGATCCAATAATAGTTACGATCGCGGGTGTTTTAACTGCTGTGGGCAGACCTGAGAAGGTAATGCTTGTACGAATCATACAACTGCTTGTGCTCGTCATCGGTCTCTTTGTTTTGGGTTATCGATTCGGTATTGCTGGTGTTGCATTGGCGGTGGACGTGATGTTGGTTGTGGGTATTGGTTTCTTGCTATATCAAGTAAAGCCTTATGTTGAATTTTCAGCGAGGCGTCTTTTTGCCGCCCCGCTTATTGCGCTAGGAATTGGTTTCGGTCTAAGCTGGTTGGTGACATATGTATGGGATATATATTATTCAGATTGGTTATCGGTAATTGTTTTAAGTTTATCATTTGGCGCTGGGTATTTAGGATCGTTGTATATGCTCGAAGGAAAGGTTTTGCTCCGGCATTTTACCGAGTTAATTGACATTTCAGCTTGGTTAAACCGTTTCAAGTCATTTCTTGACACTTAATATGGAAAAGCTATATTTTTTTCTTAGACTTAAAGTGTTTGTTAATAAACATCTTTACAGTGTGGATATCGATCAATCTTGTTTACCTAACTCCCCATCGATTCTTCACGAATTTATTAGTAATCCTGAAAATGCGTTTTTCGTCTATCACCTTGTCAGAGAATATAAGTTGCAACTCTCTTGGTTATTGAGACAGCGTTTCGCCGCTGGACGATATAGATATTTGATATTTACTGATTGACAACACAAAATAAGTGCTAAACACTTTTTAGGATTGATTTCCATCCATGTTGTGTTGACTTATGCATGCTTTTTGGGTATTCTATTCCGGGATAGAAAATAGTATTCGTATTTCCAAAAATTTTTTACGAACGGATTATGCCCTGGATCGCAGTATACGGTAAGCTTTACGAGCGTATTCGTTGTACAATGAAGAAATTATGAACACTTTGTCTTGTGTGTTTTTTTTGAAACTTAATGTTGTACATTTGAAAATACACTAACATATTAGTAAATTCTTTATGTTTGCAAGTAGATTGAACACACCAATTGTTTTGATTATATATAAACGGCCTAATACGACAAGATGTGTCTTAGATGCGATTTCCCAAGTTAGCCCCTCACATTTATTCGTTATAGGGGATGGACCTCGTCCAGAGAGTCCTAATGAGGCCGAAAAGGTGACTGCTACTCGCAAGCTGATACGGGATGTTGATTTTGAATGTGAAGTAATCACGAATTACTCTGATATCAACCTGGGTCTGAGAAGACGAGTGTCAAGCGGTCTGGATTGGGTATTTGAACAAGTGGAGGAGGCGATTATTCTTGAAGATGATTGTGTTCCCAATTCATCTTTTTTCTATTACTGTGAAGAATTACTTGATCGCTTCAGGAACGATGATCGAATTTTGCTGATTTCTGGGGATAACTTTCAGCAAGGCCGTAAGCGTACTCAATATAGTTATTATTTTTCTCGCTATAATCATTGCTGGGGTTGGGCTACTTGGCGGCGCGCTTGGCAGCATTATGATGATAGTTTGAATATCTGGCCCATAGTACGAGATGGCGGTTGGTTGATGGATATTCTTGATCAAGATCGACTAGCGGTAAGGTACTGGAGGGATATTTTTCAATGTGTGTATGAAGGGCGTATTGACTCTTGGGCTTATTATTGGACTTTTGCATGTTGGGTTCAGAGAGGTTTGACTGTGCTGCCAAATGTTAACCTGGTTTCAAATATCGGCTTTGGTCAGGGTGCAACTCATACACTGCACCGTAGTCGCTCCGCGAATTTGCCTGTGGAAGAGCTTGATATCCCTTTGAAACACCCTCCATTTATTATTCGTGATGTCCGTGCGGATAAATTTACACAAGACACCCATTATGGTACCGGCTTTAAGAAACGCATCAAAAAGAAAATTATCCAGGTCCTTAAAAATACAGGTGTTTTGAGGATAGTTTAAATTATAGACAATATCAAGCATATGGCTGGAATTCTCGAAACCTTTTTATCAGACCCCATAAAGCATTGTTTCAATTTGGTACAGAAGCCAGAATACTTTACTTATCACCGGCTTGTGACACAATTGCGTTTTAAGCCACGATATTCACCATTTTCAGTGCATCTTCACGGTTGGCGTTTATCTCTACCTGATGCAGCCTCCTTTCTTTCCACTTATAAAGCTATTTTTCTTGATCAAATATATGCATTTGCTTACGAAGGGAACTCACCACGAATTTTGGATTTAGGCGCGAATGTAGGATTGAGCGTTTTATTCTTCAAACTCATTTACCCCAAAGCAAAGATTTCTGCATTTGAGCCTGATCCGGTTATTTTCTCTTACCTGGAACGTAATATTCGAGGCAATGGATATGAGGACGTCGAATTATTCAAGAAAGCAGCCTGGATTGAAGATACGCAATTGCAATTCAAATCCGATGGTGCTGATGCCGGGCACTTGGTTAGCGAAGGTAAGACGGGCAATGTACAAGTTGAAGCAATAGATCTAGATGGCTTCCTGAGGGAAAGAAATTACGACTTTATTAAGATGGACATCGAGGGAGCTGAAAAGGTTGTGCTTCCTGCATGTAGGGACTATTTAGAAGATCTACGTTATTTATTTGTGGAATTCCATTCTTGTTTGGAGGAGAAACAAGATCTCGCAGATATTATCAATTTATTAGCTGATTCAGGTTTCCGGTTTTCGTTACAAAGAGTGTGGGGGAGCTCGACTCCTTTGTTAAGACAGGAAGTGAATCGTAATGGATTTGACTCCCAAGTAAACATTCACGCCTGGCGCGAATGAAAGCAACTATTTATTAAGTCTAGTTGAACTAAAATAATTGGATAAAAAATGAAGGTTTTCCAGATCAGCACCTCAGACATTAGTGGCGGCGCAGCACGTGCCGCTTATCGTCTACATCAAAGCTTACGTGCTTTGGGGGTGGATACAAATATGTTTGTGCAAGAAAAGTTGGGGGATGATCACGAAATTATTGGTCCAAAGGGGAAATTGGAAAAGGGATTAAGCAAAATTAGACCAACTCTGGATTTGCTTCCTTTATACCTGGTTGGCAAGGCAGATAAACCCATATCATCAGCCTGGCTACCTGATCGTCTATGGAAGCGATTGTCCACTATGAATGGAGATGTAATCCACCTGCATTGGATTAACAAAGGTTTTATTCAGGTTGCTTTTTTTCGCAAATTATCAATACCAATAGTATGGACCCTTCATGATATGTGGCCATTTACAGGTGGATGTCACTACGATTTAGATTGTGGACGATACATAGATCAGTGTGGGGTGTGTCCACAACTTGGGAGCTCAAAAGAATTAGATATTTCGCGTTGGATTTGGTGGAGAAAAGCACATGCATGGCGTAAAGTTAATTTGACAATCGTATGTCCCAGTAGATGGATGGCTGACTGTGCTTCGAAAAGCTCGTTGTTCGCCAAGAGACGGATAAAAGTAATCGCAAATGGTGTGGACTTAACTCGCTTTCGCCCTATTGATCGAGATAAAGCGCGTGAATGGCTCGGTTTGCCTAGGAACAAAAAGTTGGTTCTTTATAGCGCAGTAAAAGGCATCAACAATCCCTATAAAGGGTTTAAATATATTGAACCAATATTTGATCACTTATCGAACATGGGATGGAAAGAGCAGATTGAGTTGGTCGTTATGGGGTCTTCACAGCAGGGAGGCTCTCAAGGATTATCACTACCTTCACATTATTTGGGTCACTTGCAAGACGAGATATCCTTAGCTATGGTCTATGGAGCTGTGGATTTACTAATGATCCCCTCGATTCAAGATAACCTGCCTTCAACAATTATGGAAGCGATCGCGTGTGGTACGCCGTGCATAGCATTTAAAGTTGGAGGAATACCTGACTTAATCGACCATCAGAATAATGGGTATCTTGTTGAAATAGATAATGTTCAGGAATTCTCTTATGGTATAGATTGGATATTGAGAAATGAAGAACGGTATACACGACTTGCGCAAATGGCAAGGGTGAAAGCAGTCCGCGATTTTAACTTGATAGATCAGGCAAAACAATACATTCGTTTATACAAGGAAGTAATCGAAATTCCTAATCCTTGATATCATTATGTGAGCTTTTTGAGATATTCAGCAGCACATAACCATCGTTTTGATAGATAACATCAATATCTAAGAATTCTTGATAGAAACTTTCTCTATCTGTATCATCGATTATGTACTTCACGTCATGCTTTTCAACAAGAAATCTAATGAGTTTTTGGTCGCTAATACCTGTTGCGGTAACTAAGGGTCGATGTGTGTAATAAAAAATTTCTACTGGACCAATTATGGAACCAGGTGACTCATCATCTAAAGCACTTGTTGCATCTACCAAGAGCCTTTCCCTGATTTGCCAATCCGCTTCACCAAAGCGATAGCGGATAAGATCGTTGCTATCGTAGTAGTTCGTATGTGAAGGTACTCGCAGGTAAGTTATTACATCTACGACAAAGAGTGAAAAAACCACTAAAGCCAAGATGAGGATTTTCCTCTTTTTTTGGCGAATAGTCCTAAATATTCCATAAACACCCATCCCGATCAATAGGGGTAAAAGAGGAACAAAGTAGCGAAATTTAAAAACTGGCCACAGGCATGAGATGATGATGTGTAAAATTAGCAACACTAAAACGGATAACGCCCCTTCATTAATATGATGAAAATGCTGATGTTTAAACACATGATGTATCTCTAATAAAGCAAAAAATGAGACAATTGGGGCGAGGATTATAATCCTTCCGGAAAGATAGATAAAATTACGTATAACCCATTCCAGAAGTGTTCCCAATATTGATAAATAAGAAAATTCATCCCACAACCAATTAAGTACCATGCGACCATTGACAACAGTCAATTCAGAATTAACTCCAAGTTTTTCTATAACATATTCATAGTTCACATTGTAAAATGGTTGGTCAAAGACGATTATATTTCGGATCAGCCAGGGTGAAACGACAATAAAGGCACTGCCTAGACTTACCAGCAGAAAAGGCAATTTCTCTATAAGACGATTTCCAACTCCATATTTAGCGATATATACAGTAATCAGTGCTAGCGATACAATAAAAGCCTGGTAGTTTAGTAAGTAGGATACTCCGATAAGGATGCCAAGCAATATACTGTTGAGTATGTTATCCGTTCTAATTGCGATAACAAAAAGTATGAAGAGAAATGCATGTATGATATAAAGCGAACCATTTCCTGAGTAGTCGATCAAAATATACGTGAGCGAGATTAAGACACATGAAAATAAAGCTGGCAGTTTACCATAAGCCTTATAGAAAGCTAAATAGCTAAGAGGAATTAACAATATTCCAAAGATTAGAGTGATTAGCTTGAAAGATTTGTAGATATTCCCAAATAGTAGAGCACCTATCCCCCCAAGAATAGGCCACAAAGGTGCATGTTGATCCACGGGATAGCCTGTTTCTATCTGCGTGTTTGGATAAGTATGCGCTGAGATAAATGGTATTGTCAAACGGCCGTTTTTTAATAAATTCCAAGCAGCCGCATAGTCCAAGTGTATATCGCCGTGAGGAATGTCATTATTACTGAATGCTAAGAAACGCAGAAAAGCCCCAACAATAGTTATAGCCATTAGTATTACGAGATAGCTATTATGTGTATTTATAAACTGTAAAACGATTTTGGATTTGGGTCCCATAATTTTACCGATGCATAAATAGATAAAAAATTATTTATTAATTACTGGCTAACTAGAGCTCAATGTTGAAAAACATATCCTGCACATCTACGGTGTCCATTGTAACGCCTTCATATAACCAGAGTGGATTTCTGGAGCAAACCATACGCTCTGTGCTTGATCAGGATTACCTAAATATCGAGTACATTGTAATGGATGGAGGTTCGACCGATAACAGCCTGGAAATCTTGCGCCGGTATGCGGACCATTTGGAGTATTGGGAATCAATTGCAGACCGGGGACAGGCGCATGCAATAAACAAAGGATTGCTGAGAGCCAAAGGAGAAATTCTAGGTTGGTTAAATTCCGATGATGTACTTCTACCTGGAACTGTTAACAGGATTGCGATAGCATTTGAAAAGCATCCGGAAGTCGATGTAATCTATGGGCGCATAGAGCGGATAAACGAACGAGGCGAATTAATTCCAACACCATTATTACCCAAAGATAAGGTTGTTTTTAACAAGCAGTTAATCGTCGGTGAATGCGTTGTCAATCAGCCAGGATCGTTTTGGCGTCGACGCATTATGGGAAAAGTTGGTTTGTTGGATGAGAGTTTAGTGTACGCATTAGATTATGAATATTGGATCCGACTAGCCCTGTCAGGGGCTGAATTTTTTCGCTTGCCTGATGTTGTAGCACAGTTCCGGCTTAGTAGTTCTTCTAAGACAGTTGGGAATACTGCTATGATGGCTCATGAACAACTCCAGGTTTTGAATAGCGTGCTTGCCCGACCAAACATTTCTGATGAATTGGGACTGTCAGAAAGACAGGTTCAGGGTCTTGCGAGTAAGGCGCGCGGTCTCATCGGATTGCACGCATTTTATGGATATATCAAGTTGAAGCAATGGGATAAAGCATGGCATTGGATTGTTTTTTCACTCAAATCTGATCCAACCGTTGTTTTCCATCGGCGTTGGGCAGTTTTGGCCATTGCAGGCAGCATTAGACGTATTCGTTTGTTGATAGTGTGAATGATTTTTTGATCGATGTGTTTTACGGTTTTCCTATTGATTAAATGATGTATTTATATAATTCATGTTTAGATATAATTAGGTTCCTGATTATGTTAAATCTCAAATACTCTCGAGAATGAACTTTGCCTACTAAATTGAGTCATTATTGCGAAGGAATCATGGAAGCAGCCTGGCTGGCTGCGGTGATCGTGGTCCCTGTATTCTTTAATGTCTACTCCAGCCGGATTTTCGAACCGGATAAGATCACTTTGCTGCGTTCGTTGGCTCTAGTTATACTGGCTGCCTGGTTGATAAAAATCCTTGAAGGCGGGCTTATTATAGGAAAGCACTCCGAGCCAGTGAGATCATGGGTAAAACGAGCCTTGAAGGTTCCATTGATCTTGCCTGTTGTTGCATTGACGGTTGTGTATCTCCTGGCGACAATTTTCTCCGTAACACCGAGAGTGAGTTTTTGGGGCTCTTACCAACGCCTGCAAGGAACTTATACAACTTTATCATACATTGTGATATTTGCAGCATTGGTGGTCAACCTACGAAGTAGAGGTCAGATCAAGCGCCTGATAAGCGCAGTGATTATTGCGAGTCTTCCTGTGAGCATGTACGGCGTTCTACAAAAGTACCGTATTGATCCCATACCCTGGGGGGGGGATGTTTCCAAACGAATTGCAGCCAATATGGGCAATTCGATTTTTGTGGCCGCGTATCTTGTTATGGTGTTTCCGCTCACTGTTATGCGAATCGTTGAATCCTTTGAAGCACTGCTTACAGAAAAAGGATCTTTGGGTGCCAATTTCGCGCGCGCCACATGTTATGTATTTATTGCTACCTTGCAAGTTATAGCTATATATTTCAGCGGCAGCCGGGGTCCTTGGCTGGGGTGGGGAGCAAGTTTGATAATCATTTGGTTGGGATTGTCTTTGATCTGGCGTAAAAGATGGTTGACAATCGCGGGGGTTGCTGTGTCATTAATTGCAGCCGTTTTCCTGGTGACGCTTAATATCCCTCAAGGACCACTGGCGGAACTGCAGACAGTCCCGGGTTTTGGACGTTTGGGACAGTTGTTAGATGTTGAAAGCCGCACTGGGAAAGTTAGGACATTAATCTGGGGCGGGGCTTCGGAGCTTGTAAGACCGCATGCCCCCATTGAGTATCCGGATGGAAGCAGCGATAAATTGAATTTCATTCGCCCTTTGATCGGCTACGGTCCAGAAAGTATGTATGTCGCCTTCAACCCCTTTTATCCCCCTGAATTGACTCAAGTTGAAAAACGGAATGCTTCACCTGATCGTTCGCATAACGAGACATGGGATTCATTGGTCATTACTGGCGTTATGGGTTTATTAATATATTTATCCCTTTTTGGTTCGATCATCTATTACGGTCTGAAATGGCTTGGTTTGATTAACGGATTCAGGCAAAGGAATCTGTTTTTAGCTCTCTTACTTATTGGGGGTGTAATCAGTTCGATAGCGTTCGTACTCTGGCGAGGATGGGGTCTGTTTGGAGTGGCATTGCCTTTTGGGATGATCCTGGGCGCCATAATCTATCTATTAGTGATCTCAATAGTTGGCGATTATGAATCACCACAGGAAGGGATAAATAAATTGCGAGCTTATTTACTGCTGGGCTTGCTGGCTGCTATCGTATCCCATTTTGTCGAGATCAATTTTGGGATTGCGATAGCGGTTACAAGAACATATTTTTGGGTTTACACAGCGCTGCTGTTATTGATTGGTTATTTATATCCCTTGATAGCCGGGTTTGAAAGAGTCTCTAAAAATGGTAGGGATACTGCCTTGGCATTAGATGAAATCTCCTCAGATCGATCATTTTCACAACAATATCCTCATCAATCAGAAAATGAACATAAGAATAAAAGCAATGATATGATTGTTGACCAAAAAATGGACCGTGTTTCATCTAAAAAGAAAAAGAGACGAATTTCTAAATATAAACCGAAATCTAATATCCTGATTTCGTCTAATTGGTTAAATGAAGCTGTTATCGCTGGTTTTATTATTGCAATTCTACTTAGCACTTTGGCTTACGACATGATATCTAACGCGCAAGGTGCGAAATCAGCGTTAGATATATTGTGGAATTCTATTGTGCGCTTGAGGAACTCAACGCTTGAAAATACATACGGTGTTCTGGTGTTGTTATTGGTGTCGTGGTTGACTGCGGCGGTCATCATGACCTCTGAAACTGTA
>SDBS01004927.1_pt1 | contig 13066 bp, 10 predicted proteins | sample 2277091 | NCBI WGS metagenome assembly SDBS01 (sample SAMN10404972, study PRJNA504765) | marine sediment metagenome | isolation source: marine sediment core GS10_PC15, 163 cmbsf | place: Arctic Ocean: Southern Knipovich Ridge | collected 2010 | reverse complement strand
TCGCACTCGTTCGTTTTTAATTAGCCGTACCTCGTCGATCTGGCGCATAAGGTCTGTAGCTTCTTTGATCCGGGCCTCTATTGCGCGTCCTTCTTTTTGTCTTAGTAGGCCGTGTTCCACTTTCAGGCGATTGAGTTGAAGCGCGGCTTCGTATGTAGAGGTGACCAATTCATCTCGACTCATCCATTCAGTTTCGTAGTTTAGCATATATTTCCAACTTGGTTCCAGCAATGCTTGCCTGTGTTCTTCCAGGGTTTTGTAGAATAATCTATAACCATATTTCTGAGGGTTTTCGAACGCCTGACTGCCCGGATCTAAGAAGGGGGCAAGGGGAGAAATATAGGGGCGAACTCTACCACTTCCATTTCTGGTGTACTTTCTTATCAAGGTCGCACAGTATTTGATTGTCTCCTGCACTGATTCCGGCGTCTGTCTGGGGAGGCCGATCATGAAAAAAAGGTCTATCCGCTTACACCCGAGCTCCAAGGCGTCCTCAATAGTTCTTTCCAGGCTCTTATTAGTATAAGTTCTTCCAATGGCCTTGCGAATTTCTTCGTCATGTGAATCAGGTGAGATCTCGATGTTGAAGTTAGAGATAGAATCAGCTATCATTTCCAAGAATTCTCTTGAAGTTGGCCGGAATAGTTCTAGGGCTATGTGATTGCTGATTCGCTTGTTCTTGATTTCACTTAACAACGCTTCCACATAGCTATCACCTGCCTGGCGAATATCTCCTTGTATCATGACCGGACCTTTCAAATAACGGGAAATCAAGGCAATGTCCTCAGCTACCAACCTGGGATTACGGTAGGCTGGCAGGTTTCGCCCACAGATATCTTTGTATGCATGAGCTCCTCCGCCGCAGGTTACGCAGTTGTGTAAACACCCCCTCCACGGCAACACGGCCACAATGGGATAATTGAACCAACCCCGGAAGGGAAGGTGGCCCGTTAGATCTTTATATTGAGCACTCGACCTCATTATGCTCGTGTAGTCAAAGGAAAGATCGTCCAAATCAAGGGGCACATAGGAAAATGCATTTACCCGGACTCCACTCCCATCGTCTTGCCAGGTCAAATTAGGAACGTCCTTGAGGGGTCCCCTCTTGCGAATCGTCTCAAGAAGTTGTCGAAGTGGTTCTTCCGCCGAATCACCTCGGACTACATAGTCAACTTCCGGATATAAGATGAGTTCTTGGTGGTAGTATGAAGCCGATAATCCTCCGAAGATGACCGGAGTCTGGGGATGGTACTTCTTAATAATCTTAGCCAGTTCCAGACTTCCTTGAGCATGAGGCAGCCAATGTAGGTCTATGCCAAAGGCCAAGGGATTCAGCGACTTAATTAACTTTTCCACATCAAATTGCCTGCTTTTCAGCATCTTTAGCGCAACATTGATAATGCGCACTGAATATCCGTGTTTTTTCAAATAATTAGCTATGGTCATAAAGCCAATGGGGTACATCTCAAAGATTGGTGTCGAAGGAACTACATCACTGATAGGCCCATACATGGAAGCCTTCTTCCTAAAATCATACACACTTGGAGGATGAAGGAGGACTAGATCTGCCTTAGGCATGGATGGGCCTCCTGGAAGGCAAAAAGATCTTCTTGCCAGCCTTAATAGACTCTATCACACCACTATAAGCCAGCGATATCTCAGTGTGGGCAGAGAAGCCGCATTTCTCGCAGGATATCTCACCACGACCCTTAATATAGCAGCCCTGGGTTAGTTTACCATCGGGCTCCACGCTAGCGATCATCCAAGGGTGGCATTTCCACTTATTGTCCTTCAGAGCTTTCAGGCAAGCATAGGAATTGGCTAGGGGAAATCCGTCTTTTTTCATCATAATAAGCTCATCCAGTACAATCTTTCGTTCCTCAAAAGTGAGCAGGAGATCATCGCTTTCCCCGTTATATGGATAGTGAAATTGGAAAGTTATGCCCTTGACCTTGTCGGAGAGAAATCTTACCATTTTTGCTATCTCTCTCTGATTCACCCTATTGATGGTCGTGTGCGCGTATATCTTGGGATGGGTTGATCTTTTGATATTGGTCATAATCCTATCAAAGCTCTCACCCCTGAGTAGATCATGGGTCTTCCTTAATCCGTCTATACTTACCCAGATGATATCGGAACTAGCCTCCAAGGGAAACGTTCCATTGGTGGTTATTCCTACACTGAAGAAAAGTTTCTTGGCCTCGGCAACAACATCTCTCAGGTCGTAGCCATTGTCTTTCCACAAGAATGGTTCGCCCCCCTCGATAATTACGAACCTGACACCGAGATCATAAAGAGCCTTGAGCGAGTTCTTTGCTTGCAAAAAAGAAATGGACACCCTTTCTTTTTTCCAAAAAGGACAATGCATGCATTTAAGATTACAGAGGTGGGTAATCTTTAGTCCTGCCAAAAGAGGTCTCTTAATATTGAAAAGGCGGCTCTTAACATAACAGGAAAAAAGATATGCATACCACGCAGGAATCATCGTTTTGAGTTAATGGTAGTAAACATTCCTTCTAGATCCACGTGAATATCTTTGCTATCACATATCCAAACGATAACAGAAGTCCAGCGGTCAAATGGATGGTAACGGTACTGGACATGGCTGGTATTATCCCCTGGGTATTTGCATAGTTGGAATGGGCTATTTTCATGGCTTTCCAGGCTAAAGGAAAAGTCAGTAAGGAAAGAAGCACCGTCCAGGGAACTATTCTTAAAACAGCTCCCAGGATGATAAATAGATAGGCCCCTATTAACAGAAAATAGAAGCCCTTGCGTGCTCTTTCTCTTCCTACTTTTACAATCAGGGTGTTTTTACCAGTTGCCTTGTCACATGTGTAGTCAGGGAATTCGTTAATGTAAAGCACAGCCGCGATCAGAAGTCCCACTGGAATGGAGATGAAAAGTGCTTCTAGACTCAAAGTCTGGGCCTGAACGTAGTAGGCTCCTGCTACCACCAAAGGCCCGCAAATTAGACCAACCACAAACTCTCCCCAGCCTCGATATCCTATTCTCAGTGGTGAGGCAGTGTAGAAATATCCTAATAGAGCCCCGATAATTCCAATAAGTAACACCACCGGCCCCCGAACAAAGGTCAGATATAACCCAATCAAAGCGGCTAGTCCAAAGAATATTAGCGACGCTCGATGGATTTTTTCTGGGGCAATTAGATGCTCCTGAATCACCCGACTGCCCCCGCTGAAGGGAGTCGCTCCCCTGTTAATGTCATCGCTCCTGTTCTGGTGGTCGAAATAGTCATTGGCCAGGTTTGTACCCGCATTTATGAATATCACGCCCAGGGTAGCTAACAAGAAGTACTGCCAATAGAATGTTCCCGTCCGGGACCAGGCAATTGCGGCTCCCAAGAGGCTTGGGACTATCACCGCTTGGAAGAATGGAGCCCTTGTAGCCCTTATCCATACTTTAAGTTGCAGTCTCTCAATCATTTCTTAATCTCTCAGAAATTTATCTTCTGATCTTTGGATCATCTCCACCGTTCTCACCTTACGGAAGAGGGCCTAAATCCCTAACTCATTTCTATTCCCCGTACGCGATTTTCAACTATTTCTTTTCTCGCCTATTTTTCAAAGCCTCGAGCGTCTTTCTCAGGCTTCTGTTCTTATAGGATAGATTGATGAGATAGGCAAAAAGAACTACCCACATAACAGTATAAGCCGCAAAAACATATACAAGATTTCCCATTTAGCTTTCTCCTGACTTTATCTTGAGATTCTCTATTTCATCCTGGATCTTTTCAAGTTCAATTCTTACAAGAAGTAGATAAACAAAAAAGAGGGTGAAGGCAGCGAGGCTCACCAAGAGTGTGTAAACCATAGGAAGGGCTAGCCCTCCTTCACTTGTCGCAATTACTGGGCCAGGGTGCTGGGTTCTCCACCATCGAATGGACATAAATACAATGGGAACATCAAGGAATCCTACTATGGCAAAGACGGCCGCAAATCTAGCTCCTTGCTCCCGTTCGCTATAGGACCTTAGCATTAAGTATGCCACGTAAATCAGCCAGAGGACTAAGGTGGTGGTCAAGCGGGAATCCCAGGTCCACCAGGTATTCCAGATAGGTTTGGCCCAGATAGAACCGGTTATCAAGACCAGAGTAGTGAGTATTACCCCTATCTCAGCCGAAGAAGAGGCAAGGATATCCCAGCGGCGGCTTCTACTCTTCAAGTAGAGGATGCTAGCCAAAAATACCAGGAAAAAAGCGAGGAAGGCTATCCAGGCAGAAGAGACATGAAAATAGAATATCCTCTGCACCTCCCCTAATGTTACATCCGGGGGGGCATAAATGAATACCATATAGATGGCTGTAACCATAAAGGCCAAACTCAAATACCCGATCAAATCTCTTTTTCTGAAAAGTTTCATCTTCATCCTTTCACCTTAACTATTCTTGGCTGGGCATTGCTTCTCATTTTCCTCATATTTCATTCGTGATTGAGTCTACTTGGTCAATTTTTGCACAGTTTTGACCAGTCTTCCTTTGAGTTCTTGCCGCATTTCCTTGTAAATGTTTTCTGATATCTCGTTAGCTTCAAACTGATCATCGAGATGAGCAATGAGGGAAAGCAAGGTCTTCTTTTTGGCCTCTAAGTATTCATCCGTTTCGAGGGAGGATTCTACCTTTTCTGCTTTCTCTGAAGACGTTTTTCCTTTACCCCTTTTTAGGAGGGAATAAGACAGTCCTGCTATTACAACAAAAGCTAAGATTAAACCAATTACCACTAGCCTTGTATGTGCCCCCCAGCCAAAGGGTAGCCCACCTATCTCAAAGGTTATGGTGCTGGCGGCGCTTATTTCTTCTCGACCAAGAGCCATATATTCTCTTTCCTCAATTTGTAAAGGTCCCTGGGAGGTGAGGTTTTCGCCAGAAAGCTGAAAAAGAGCCGGGGCGAGAACGTAAAAGGCACCCGTCGGATAGAGGAAGGATTTTTCGAAAAGGTAGCTCTTGGCAGTATAGTTAAGCTTATACTGTAAGACCACTTTTCTTAGTCCCGGTTTGAGATCCATGGTGTCCACGACTCCATCCTTGGTCTGGCTGACGCAGCACTCCATAAGTCCCTCTACATGCTCCAGGTCGTAAAAACCGCGGGGCAAAGATACCCTCAGGGTCTCACGTTTGCCAGATGGATCCCTTTTCTTTCCAATATAGGTCTTGTCATCGTCATTATGAAAAACCAGGGTCTCGCTGACTAAGAAAGTGCCTTTTTCGGCCTTTTCTATCATAACGTGGTTTATGGTTATCTTGATCTTCTCATCGCTTGCAGTGGCATCATAAACAACTAGGTCTACGGTTAGGAGGTTCTGATTCTCCTCAAAACTGCTAATATCGCTTGTGTAGTCCCCTCCCTGGTAGTTCAGGGATAGGTAATAGCCGTAACCTGTCTCAGTTGCCAAGTTGGAAAATTCAAAATTGCCCGAGGAGTCACTCTTGGCGGTGACGCTTTCCATCTCGGAGTTATCTCTTTCAACATGGAGGGTAACTTCCTGGTTTTCTACACTGCTTCCACCCTGAGTCTCATTGATGATGGTACCCCTGATAGTGCCTCCAGGAGAAGCAGGGTCCTCTACTGCCGAGACAGCGGTGCTGAGGAGAATTAGCAGTAGACAACCTGGCAGTAAGTGCTTTATGGTTTTTTTGCCTCTCCCAGCATTCGAGAGGGTTTTTTCTGGATACATCATGGTACTCATGAGTATTTTGTTCGAAATCATTTTGGAGTACAATTGGTTCAACAACATCATTTTTCCCATCATTTTTTTTTGCCTTTACCCAGGTTCTTCATTCGGCGCATTCTGAGAACCTCTTTTTCAATTTCTTGGTCAATTTCTCTTTCAATTTCCTTTTCCTTCCCCTTTTCTTGTTTTGGCCGATCGATTTCTTTGAGGAGAGAGAGAGCGGTCCTCTCCAGTTTAGAACGCAGTCTTTCATAATCTTGCTCGGAGAGTTTACCCATTGTATAGTCGAATTCGAGTTCCTTAAGAGCCAAGTAGCTAGATTCCTTTTGCAGTAGAAGGTGATCAAGCTTGTCTTCGAATGGACTATCCGTTTCCGTATCTTTCCTTTTTGTCATCAAGGGATAGACTATCAATGCGCCTACCAGCAAGGTGAGGGTAACCATAGCTGCAGTCAGCATTATAAGCTTCTCCTGAATTCCAGGAATCTGTATTTGCCGATAACCATAGAAAGTTGTCTACCCAAAACTTCTCCAGAAGCTATCTGGAGTATCATAGAAATTCAAAATTCAAATTTTTCCAGTTCTTTTTTTAGTTTAGCAGCATACTTACCTTGTACTTTTTCTTGCTGAGTTTTCTTAATCTCCTCCTCCCGAATCTTTCCTCGGAGGACCCATTTGACGATAATTAAGGAAATGATACCCGCTCCGAGACCCATCGCCAAAAAAGGTGCAATCCAGGCGGTCAAGTTGAATCCCTTCTTAGTGGGAGCCGCCAGGATCTTTTCACCATGTTGGGCAACAAAGTACCCTATGATTTGATCTTTTGTCTCACCCTGGGCAATCTTTTCTCCTATTAAGTCCTTCATCTCTTTGGCCGACTCCATCTCGCACACATCCAGCATTTTGCCACAGCCGCAAGGACAGATAAGGTCTCGGGCGACATCATCCACGGTAAGGGCCAAAGCAGCGTAGGCGAAAATAGACAGGATAAAGAAAGGAACAAGCATAGCAACTACTATGACTTTTTTGGATCCTACCTTTTTACACCTCATTCTTTGTCCTCTCCTGCATATAGTGCATAGCCAGACGCAGTCGTTCTCTCTTGTCTGGCCACATGGCCAGAATTGTCCCTCCGACAAGTATGAATCCTCCCAGCCACATCCACATAATTAGAGGACTAATGACCACTTTAAAGGTAGCCGAACCATCATCCTGGTTATATTGACTAAGAATGACATATAAATCCTCCTTCAAAGTGGAGCGAATGGCAACCTCGGTAACGGGTTGTTCCTGACTTGCATAAAAGTTCTTCTCTGGTCGCAGGATGCCAATTCTTTTCCCTCCTCTGGATACAGAAAGAGTAGCGCTAGTAACGTGTTTGTCTTGGGTAGGGTAGCTGGATAAACTCTCAAATTTTAGCTGGTAGTCTTTGATAGTGAGTGATTCTCCTTTTTCGAGAGTTTCTATCCTTTCCACCTTAAAGGCCGATGATCCAGTAATTCCCACAAAAAGACAGACTATCCCTATGTGGATGATGTACCCTCCGTACCTTCTCTTATTCCTTGTAATCAAGTTCAACGAGGACTTTAGATATCCCTCTTTGGTCATCCCTTTTCGTGCTTTAACCCCCCGGGAAAAATCAATAATTATGGTGGCAACAACAAAAATGGCCAGGGTAAAGGAAATGAGGGCGTAGGGATGTTGGATCGTCCAGCGAAGTATCACCATACCTCCCACCGCCGTTATGATGAGAGGGTAGAGAAAGTTCTTTTTCAAGTTTTTGCCCGAGGCTCTCCGCCAGCTAATCAAGGGACAGATACCGGTGAGGAGAAGAAGGCCTAGACCGATAGGCACCATAATTCGGTTGAAGAACGGTGGACCAACTGTAATTTGTACTCCTCGCACAGCCTCCGAGATCAGTGGAAAGATAGTCCCCCAAAAGATGGCAAAGGCAGCTCCAACCAAAATCAAATTGTTGAAAAGGAAAGTGCTCTCTCGGGAAAGAAGTGAATCTAGCTCATTTTCACTCTTTAGCAGATTCCATCGGCTGGCCAAAAGACTGAGAGAGAAAAGGAGAATCACTCCAATGAAGGTGAGGAAAAGGGCCCCCAGGAGGGGTGATACAGCAAAGCTATGAACAGAAGTGAGAATTCCGCTTCGAACAATAAAAGTCCCAAAAATTATCAGGACAAAGGTCAAGATAATCAGCACCATATTCCAAATCTTGAGCATACCCCGTCGTTCTTGAATCATCACGGAATGAAGAAAAGCGGTGGCCGTAAGCCAGGGCATGAAAGAGGCGTTTTCTACGGGATCCCAGGCCCAATATCCACCCCACCCCAGTTCCACATAAGCCCACTGGGCCCCAAGGAGATTACCTATGCTCAAGAAGAGCCAGGAGAAAAGAACCCACTGTCTTGTGCTTCTAATCCAGATGTCATTGAGCTTCCGAGTTAAAAGTGCCGCCATGGCAAAGGCAAAAGGGACACTAAAGCCCACATAGCCCAAATATGTTGCAGGAGGGTGAAACCACATTCCCGGGTTTTGCAGCAGAGGATTCAAACCCCTTCCGTCCGAAGGTAGGAAAGGAAGCAGCTGGAAAGGTCTACTGATAAAGGTGAGCAAGACAAGAAAAAAGAGCGAGATCCCCATCATTATCACGAGTACGTAAGGCATGAGCGCTCTGTTTCTTTTTCGGTTTTGGATCATCACCACCGCTGCAAAAAGGACCAGTAGCCATTCCCAAAGTAGAAGAGAGCCTTCCTGGCCCCCCCAAAAGGCTGACAGTCGATAAGCGAGGGGTAGACTCCTGCTGGAGTGTTCAGCCACATACTGAATTTGGAAGTCCCCTGCGATGAGAGCATAGACCAGGACTGCTGCGGCCAAACTCACCAGCCCAGCTACCGCAAAGGCGGCGTTCTGGCCGCTCCTCGTCCACTCGCCTTTTTTGGTTCTTGCTCCAAGAGTAAGAGCTATCAGCGAGTATAGAGAGACCAGAAGCGCCAATATGAGCGAAAATGATCCTATGGTGCCCATGCTAGAATAGTCTCCTTTGCGATTCTTTCAGATCTCCTTGCGGTGCCTGAGGCATCAAGTATACTCTTTTTACTGGCAATTGTCATCCATAGAATCCTTTGGCGATGCATCTCGATTGGAGGGCCTTATCGCTTCTTGTGGTTAGGAGCTTACCATCGAAAGAGAGGCCGAGTGTCGAGAAAGATCTATTAGCTCTCCTCTCCGGACTTGGTGCTTATTCTTCCCGTGTCTTTGTCTAATGCGTGACAGTGGGTACACTGGCCTTGGTAACCAGTAACAAAGTGGTTTTCCTCTGCTCCGACCAGATGTATTCTGTGCAGTATACGGGCAAGCGGATCAGTGCCCATGCCCTCAGCTGTTGTCTCACCGTGGCACACCAAGCAGTCATCGGGAATGGTATTGACCATGGCTGTCACATCCGGATGCTTCCCTTCTCCAGCCAGCTCTTTGATGTACGTGCTGATACGATAATCGCTATCTTCGCTGGCTTTCCGATGACAGTCCACACAACCATTGACGTGGGCGTCGTCTGCAGTTATGCCCGGAATTTCCGGAACAGCGGATCCTTCCTCTTGACCGAACGTAACAAACGTAGTTCCTGCCACCATCAAGAGCGCTATTCCTCCGAACAGCAGTACTGCCAGAGCTACTCTCCATGTTCTTCTCTGCATTTATTCTCCTCCTTGTGCTGCGACCGTAATCAGTTCACAGTCACGACTCTTCTCACATGCTGTAGCAAACTCCTCTTTGAGTGAGGTTGTAAAGTCCCAAACTAAAAAGTCAATATTTTCTGCAAGATCTTTGAGAAAGCTGCTGCCGGCGCCTCATCCCGGAACTGACAGAACCAACAGGGGAAACCCGCTCCTCAAGATTGTATCCAGCTACATCAAAACGCCCCCTGGCCGCTATGACCAAGGGGCGCTTCCTTATCCATAAGTATGATCGTTTTGCTGTAGTACCTGGATGTCTTCATGGTGAAGACATCCGTTCGGAGTCTACTTCAAGGCATCCAGTGAAGCGTTGATGACCTGGAAGGTGAAGGACGCGTTGTGTACACCCTCACTACCATCGCCTTCAATCAGGAAGAAGTTCCAGCCTGCCTTGGCGATAGATTGAGCGCTTTCGGAAGCCTCAAGGAAGGTGCCGAGTTCATTTCCACCAGCATTCTTCACCAGCGTATCTCTACCCATTCTGATATGCTCATAGGTGATTCCGTCGACGGTGAGATCCATTGCTTGTCGACCGTGAGTCTCAGTGAAGTGCACCTCAGTAACCGCACTAGCAGCAGTGATCTCTACATCAGATTCATCCGGTCCCATTTTCACCAGAACCAGCATATTGCCGGCATCGGTCTGAGCGGCGATCTCTGCCAGAATAGCCCCTTCAATGGCACTCTGGAGTTCCTGAAGGCCGCCGTGAACAGCTTCATTAATGGTTCCCCCGTCATATGCACCGTGACAGCTGGTACAAATGTCCATGCTGGCTTCGAACGAATGGTTGGTCCCGGCTCCTTGTCGGCTGAATGCCGCAGGAGGTGGTGATAGAACCATGTGGCAAGTGGTGCAGGTGTCCTCGATGAGGGAATGGGGAGAGCGGTTTCCGACCTCCACAAAGTAAGCATTTTCTCCCATGAGAACGTCTGCCTGAGATGCCGTGTGTGGCACCCTATCATCTTGTACGGCCATGGCCGCATCGTTTCGCTCGCTGTTTCGCGAATTGTGGCAGGTCATACAGATGGCGCCCCGGCCCACACCAATTGCTTTGAACCCTGCAGGAAGCATGGACGTATCGCCGTCAATGCGAGTAGTCGCCGTGTTAGGCTCACCTGAGGATTTGCCTGGGTCATGGGAGTCATGACAAACCGCACAGGTTACAGGATGTACATCTTCTGCCGTCCAGGTGATTTCGGCTTCAATGTTTCCGGGGTTGCCTGCCTCAAGCTGAGGAAGCCATGCCAGGAATCCTTGGCCCACATGGCAGCGACCGCAGCTGGCATTGTCAGCTCGCTCAATTGCTAAGTCATAATTCGCGTGCTTACTCTCTTCCCATTGCTGGAAACGTCCGTGCCGTGGCGGCTCACCGTGACAGGCTCCGCATACATCTGATGAAATGTTGATGCGCATAGCTTCTTGCATGTGAGCTGCGCTGTCTTGCGGTCCATGGCAGTTCTCACACTGAATGTTGGCAAGTCTAGCCGTAGCAGGATAATCAGCCAGCATTTTGTCCCAGTTGCCAACGGCGCCGTGTGGAGCTTCCCAGCCTTCCTCGGCAATCATCTCATCAAAACCGTTGTTGTCGGCAGCGGTGTCGTAGCCGACAGAATGGCAGGATGCGCAGCCCAAGCTCCAGTGCCCGCTCGGATCGTCAATGTTCTGAGTAATAATCTCCGCATGACCTGAGCGTTTCCAATCAGCGAACTTGTCAGGAGCCATAGTTCCATTGTGACAGGTGGTACAGGCTTTATCACCAACCGGCTCGCCCTTCTCATCCTTTCCGGTAATAACGCCCGTCCAGGTTCCAGCAATCACATCCACGGAAGTGCTGCTGCTTACCTCGGTCAGAGTGTATTTACCCACAACATCGGGTGTGAAAGAGGGGTTCTGGTCTGTAAAGTCATCCAGGGCAGCGCTGGATCCCATAGGAGATGCTAAGACCCAAGCATAGTCATCCTGAGCTTTCCCGTGTAGAAGCACGGGTACGTTTACCGGAACGTTCTGGATGCCCAGGCTAACTGCGTAGGGAAGATGTGATATTACGTGTACTGTATTGCTGTAACTCCCGCTGGAAGTAGTCACGGCAACCTTGAAGATAGCCTCCCCAGCCGTTTCGAGAGAATGTGGATCAATGCCCTGGACCATAAACCGGTCGAGGCTCTCAAGGTGGTGGAAAAGCTCCTCCTTGTAGGCCGCAGGATTTGCCAGAGTCACCGTGGCAGTTTGAGATCCAGCATTCTGAATCTTCGCAGCTACACCCGCACTTTGCGTCCACTTATAACCGGTGACAGTTGATCCATCCAGGATCAGAGCCGAGGCTTTGAGCGTTACCGTTCCCCCAGGTTCGCCCGAGAGATCTTCGCCAGTGTTCACCACTACCGGGGCTGCGGGTTTGAGCGCCAGGTCTTTTGTGACCACCTGATCGCCTATCGCCACCACGATCTGGGTGGACCCATCAAAGTTGTTTTTTTCAAAGGTGAGCGTGTAGAGGAGGCCGATCGGAAGAGTAACGCTGTATTTTCCATCGGCATCTGTCTTAACGCTTGCCCCCTCTACGGCAGGGTCCGAAGTGACGGCAACACCTGATAAAGGGTTACCAGTCAAGCTGTTGGTTATCACTCCGAAAACTGTCCCGGTGCTAGTCGCCGCCAAGACTTGCCCACCCGCAAGAACGGACGCAAGTAAGAAAACGACCGTCAGGACAGGTACACCTTTCGCTTTGAGCAGACTTTTCATCTTCTACCTCCTTCTTTAATTTTCGTTGTGTTTTTGGCTCGTTTGTGCAAAAATTCACAAGTTTCAATGATACGTCTTGCTGAAAAAAAGTCAAGTCTTACCGACAAGCCTCTTGATATGCGCCTTGTGGTTCCTTGACTAGCCGGTAAGGTCCTAACATCCCTCACGTCTTTTTTCTTTGTCCATGCTGTGGTCTGAGTTACATTGAGAATAGTTAGGGACAGATGCAATCTGGTACTTTTTCACATCTGCATTGAAGCTTTCCAGCAGATAGTCGCTTAGTAGGGACAGTGCTTCCTTAGCCTCCGAATCCTCCAGTAGTTTCAACTGGTTCTTTGCTTTGTCAAGGTATTCTTTTGTTGTTTGCCATGACTCTTCTACTGTATTATGGTCCCTAAGTAAGGTAAGAATTTCCTCTCTGTCTTTCTCAAAAAGACCCTCTATTTTCTTTCCATCTTTCTTGGTTAGCTTCCTTGCAAGATAGATAAGAGGTAAGGTCATTTTCCCCTGGGTAAAATCCCTGTAGGTTGATTTTCCCACCTTATCGGGAGGGGAAACGAAGTCCAAGCAATCATCGATGATTTGGAAAGCTATTCCAAAATTAAGTCCATAGTTAGCCAGAGCTTTCTGGACGGAAGAGCGGCTTCGTGAAAGAACCGCCCCTACCTCACAGCTCGCAGCCATAAGAAAGCCAGTCTTTTTTCTTATGATCTCCAGATAGTCCTCTTCACTCAGGTTCAACGCATACGTTCTGGAGGTCTGAGTTATTTCTCCCTCGCACATCATCTCAGCGGCAAAGGAGACTATAGAAGATATTTTTGGGACCTCAAGCTGAGACAAAATATGGAAAGCCTTAAAGTAGAGGTAGTCTCCTGTAAGGATGGCGGGCTC
>SDBS01004926.1_pt1 | contig 13067 bp, 10 predicted proteins | sample 2277091 | NCBI WGS metagenome assembly SDBS01 (sample SAMN10404972, study PRJNA504765) | marine sediment metagenome | isolation source: marine sediment core GS10_PC15, 163 cmbsf | place: Arctic Ocean: Southern Knipovich Ridge | collected 2010 | reverse complement strand
TTTAAAACCTTGTCTAATCTCCACCATAGTTTTTCTAAAATCTCTACAAAATTTTTGGGCGGCTGGTCAGTTTTAAGGTCCATACCCCGGGCAAAAGTACTGTAAAGATGCATATGGGTATTAATCATGCCCGGCATTATTATCTTACCCTGGACATCTTTATATTCAGCATCGGGGTATTTTGAAATTAATTTTTCTGTTTTTCCAATTGCTAAAATTTTCTCTTCCTCGATTACTACTCCGCCATTAGAAATAACCCGGGATTTTTTATCGAAAGTAATAACTGTTCCGTTTCCGATTATCAGCATTTTTCTCCCCTCCTTCCTTTTCTTGTGTGCCAGCATTTTATTTTCATAGGTTTCTGTAATTTCTTGTGGGTGTATTGCAATACGCCCTTACTTCATAAATACCATGTGTTATAAATTATCTAATTTTCTGACCCTGTATTCTGTCTATTGAATTCTTATTTTCTGTACTATATACGATATACTATATACTAAATACTAAATTGGGATCACCAATTTTTATCCTTCAATCATTTTTTGAGAAATCTTGTTGGCTTTTTCTGCCACTTTATCTTCATCAATAGTGATCAATCTTCCATCGCGAACAACAATCTTACCATTAGCTATAGTAATATCTACAATCTGAGAATCACCGGAAGTTACCAGGGCAGAAATAGAATCCGATAGGCCGCCGGCAAATCCTAATCTTTTTGTATTAATTAGAAATATATCCGCCGCTTTCCCTTCTTCCAGGCTGCCGATCTCCGGCTGGTTAAGGACATCACGGCCGCCATTGGTAGCCATAGCCAGCACTTCTTCAGCAGATATACCGGAGATACCATAAATTAACCGATGCATCAAGAAAGCTGCTTTAAGTTCGGCAATCATATTAGAGGAATCATTACTGGCACTGCCATCGACTGCTAATCCCACCGCTACTTTCTTTTTTAACATATAGGGGATATTCGCTGCCCCGGAAGCCAGTTTTTGATTAGATACCGGACAATGAGCTACTCCCGTCCCTGTTTCAGCTAATAAATTTATTTCTTTTTCGTTTAGGTGGACACAATGAGCAAACCAGACATCATCTCCCAGCCAGCCGACTTTTTCCATATATTTTAGTGGCCGCAGACCAAAAGTTTTCTGACAAAATTCATCTTCATCTTTAGTCTCTGCCAGATGAGTATGGCTCTCCACTTTATAATTTCGGGCTAATTTAATCGATTCTCTTAAAAGATTTTCCGTAACTGAAAATGGGGAACAGGGGGCTAAAATCACTCTTTGCATGGCAAAAGGCTTATAATCATGAAATTTTTCGATAACCCGCTGAGAATCAGACAAAATCTCTTCTTCTGTCTGCACTACTGAATCCGGAGGCAATCCCCCATCTTTTTCACTTAAAGACATAGAACCTCTACTTCCATGAAATCTCATTCCGATTTCTTGAGCTGCCCTAAATTCTTCATCTACCAGTTCTTTTGGTTGGTCTTTGGGAAAAACATAGAATTGATCCACCGCGGTGGTGCAACCGGTCTTTAGAAGTTCCCCCATTGCTACCAGGCTGCTGTAATAAACCGCCTGCGGGGTCAAACGAGCCCAGATAGGATAAAGGTATTTGAGCCAATTAAACAGCTCTACATTTTGTACTTGAGGGATATTTCTGGTTAAGGTTTGATAAAAATGGTGGTGGGTATTAATCAGACCGGGATAAAGGAAATAATCAGAACCGTCAATTATCTCCTCAGCCGGAAATTTTATATCGCAGGCAATTTTATTAATTTTATTATCTTTAATTAAAAGACTGTAACCTTTTAGTCTGGTTCTTTCTCTGTCCATAGTTACAATCTCTTTTAGATTCTTGATTAAGATAGAAGACATTTAAAAAATCTCCTTTCAGAGTCCCAGAGGGGTCAGGATGATTGTCAAGGGGACGGTTCTACTGACAAGATTTCTATAAAATCTTGTCAGTAGAACCGTCCCCTTGACAATCATCAATTGCCTCAATAATCTGTTCATAGCCGGTACAACGGCAGAGATTGCCCTCTAAGGCAGTTTTAATCTCTTCCCGGTTGGGATGAGGATTATGTATAAGTAAAGCCTTGGCGGACATCAACATCCCCGGAGTACAAAAACCGCACTGCACAGCTTGATGATCAATAAAAGCTTGCTGTAAGGGATCAAGCTTTCCATCTGTTTTCAGCCCTTCAACAGTCAATATTTCACTTCCTCCAATCTGTCCGCTAAGAATCAGACAGGAAGAAACCGCCTTTCCATCAAGGATAACCGTACAGGCCCCGCATTCTCCAACGCTACACCCTTCTTTGGTCCCGGTTAATTTTAATTGCTCCCTTAAAGTATCAAGTAAACGCTCTTTAGGACCCACCTTTAAGGTTACTTTCGTACCATTAACAATGAAAGTTACCGAAATTTTATTCATTGGTCTTTGCCTCCTTGATAATCTTTTCCAGTGCTCTCTTAATCAGGACAGCGATAGTCGGTTTTTTGTAGGGAGTAGACCATCTTTCTCCGGTAATGGAGACCATCTCCTTGCTGGTTATTTTGCCAATCTCTTCTAAATCAATATTAAATACCGATTTACCATTAATAGCCTCTTCGGTCACAGGCAAGGATTGAGGATAAGGGGTGGCAGACCCGGGGGCAACTCTGGTATCATGAAAAACACCTTCTTCATCTATTTTGGTAACCAGAGCAAGGCTCAGGCGAGCAATCGACAAAGCTTTTCTTCGGCCAATTTTTTGAAAATCAGTATAATAATTATCACCAAGCAGAGGAATTTTTATTTTAGTCAATAATTCATTAGCTTGTATCTTAGTTTTGTAAGGACCGGCTAAAAATTCTTCCAGGGGCAATACTCTTTTGTCTTTCCCGGAAGTTAATTCTACTTCAGCCCTTAAGGCGATTAGAGGGGGTAAAAGATCTGCTGCCGGTGAGGCGTTCACAATATTACCTCCGATAGTGCCACGGTTACGAATCTGGGTTGAACCGATAGTTTGAGCAGCGGTCATTAAAACAGGAAAATTATTGTTGATGAGCGGCTCGCTAATCAATCGGGAATGAGTCACCAGCGGCCCTATCTCTATAAAATTATCAACCAAAGTAAGTAATTTTAATTCTGAAATATTGCTTATATCTAAGAGGTAATCAAAGTCTGGTAAGCGAGGGCTCTCTTTATAAAGGTTAACCAACAAATCTGTCCCTCCGGCTAATATATGAACTTTAGTAAATTTGTCTAAGTAATTCAGGGCCTCTTCTATTTTTTGGGTGGTTAAAAATTCATAAGATATCATTTTTTTGTCCCCCATTTGCTTAAAGAATGTCCCAGTAAGACCCGTTCCAAATTAAGGGGTAAATGTCTGATTCTTTTTCCGGTTGCCTGAGCTACTGCATTGGCAATCGCCGGTGCGCCCAGCTCTAAAGTTGGTTCACCGATAGATTTAGCTCCATAAGGACCATGAGGGTCGGGATTTTCTACAATAACCGGGCTAATTTCCGGCATGTCTTTTACTGTAGGAATTAAATATTCATCAAAGTTAGTATTTTTAATGTAGCCATTCGCGGTTTCTACTTCTTCCATGATACCATAACCCAAGCCCATCATTACCCCGCCGTAGATCTGCCCTTTAAGGCAGGCGGGATTAATGGCTCTGCCCACATCATGGGCAGCAGTTATTTTTAATACTTCTATCTGGCCGGTAGCTGTATCAACTTCCACTTCGGCTATCTGGCATCCATAAACATAGGTAAAATATGGTCTTCCCTGACCAATTTCTTCATCCCAGGAAATATCGGGGGCTTTGTACCATCCATAGGCAGATAAAAATATTCCCTCCTGATTAGCCAAATTTACAGCCTCATCAAAAGAAATAATCTTTTGATTTTTATTTTTCTCATATATGTTCTCATTTTTAAAAACTAATTCACTTGCATTAACTTTAGATTTATTCGCTATCATCTCGGCAAGAGTTTCTTTTAATTGATGAGCAGCATTTTTTACTGCGTTGCCACCTAATATAGTGCTGCGAGAGGCAACAGTCGCTCCACTCTCAGGAGATATCGAAGTATCAACTTCCATATAGTTAATTCTTCTAACATCCACTCCTAATTCCTCAGCTGCTATCTGAGTAAAAACAGTCTTTAAACCTTCGCCATTTTCAGCCAATCCACAGGAGATTAAGATGCTCCCGTCACGTTGAATAGCGACTATGGCACCGGCGGCATCGGTTGCCTCAGCTCCCAGGCTGCAGCCTCGGAAACTGACAGCCATACCGATTCCTCTTTTTTTATCTTCTGATTGGGGCTTGCTGTATTCTTGGTATTTCTTTTTATAACCGCTGGCTTCAACAGCTTTATCAATTACCTCTTCCAGGCTCACCTGGTGATTATCCAATTTCTGTCCACTGGCAGTAATAGAATTATTGTGATATATATTTTTTAAGCGCAGTTCCATGGGGGTCATCTTCAGTTCTTCGGCCAATTCATCCATTAATGATTCCTGGGCAAAGATAATCTGGGGTGAACCATAACCTCTCATTGCGCCGGTATACACATTATTGGTGTAATATCCGTAAGTATCTGTCTTCACATTAGCCAATTCATAAGGACCGGTTGCCTGAACAACCGAACGCCAGGTAACAAAGGGGGTCTGGCAGGCATAAGCTCCGCTATCGGCTAAACACTTAATTTCCATTGCGGCCAGTTTACCTTCTTTGGTGGCGCCTATCTTGTATTTCATTTTGTAAGGATGACGTTTATAACTTTCGATAATTGACTCATCTCTGGTATTAACCATCTTGATTGGTTGGTCAGCCTTTAAAGCCAGGAGGGCAGCCCGGGCGGCCATGGAAGACATAACTTCATCTTTGCCCCCAAATGAGCCTCCCATATGATTCTGAATTATTCTCACTTTGTTCAAAGGTACCTTAAGCACACTTGCCACGGCATTCCGACAGGAAAAAGGATTCTGAATTGAACCATAGATAGTTACTAAAGTATTATGTTCATGGGGCACTGCGATGAGTGACTCGGGCTCAATATAGCCGTGTTCTACAAATTGTGTAGTATATTCTCTTTCCAATATAATCTCTGCCTGGGCGAAACCTTTTTCGGTATCCCCTTTTCTCAATCGATGATGAACCACCTGATTATTTTCTAGCTCCGGATGAATTAAGGGAGCATCTTTTTTCTCGGCTTCTTCCGGGTCAAAAATACCCGGTAGTTCCTCATATTCTACTTCAATTAACTCCAGTGCCCTGGCAGCTGCTTCTTTGGTTTCAGCGGCAGCTGCAGCAATTCCATCACCAATATATAAAACCTCTTTCCGGGCTAAAACCTGCTGATTTTGGATAATCACTCCAAATTCATTATTAGGAATATCGTCTGCCGTTATAACTACTTTCACACCCGGATAGGCCAGAGCTTTTTCGATGTTTATCTTTATAATTCGGGCATGGGGATATTTACTTCGTAAAACTTTACCATAAAGCATATTGGGAAAGAATAAATCAGCAGCAAATTTAGCTTTACCGGTAACTTTCTCGCAAGCATCGACTCGCTTTATCGATTTATTTACCTCGCTAAATTTCATTCTTTTCATCTCCCTTGTGTCAGAAGTTTATTCTTCGGCACCTAGAATTAATGAGAGCAAAGCCATTTTTAAAACAACACCATTAAAGGCTTCCTGCCAATAACGCGCATGTCGGGTTATATCGACATCCGGAGGCAGTTCATCCATTCTCGGTAAAGAATGCAATATAATTGAATCGGGTTTTGCTTTCTTCTCTAAAAGTTCGCGAGTTACCCGGTAATTATCCGGAGTTAAGCCTTTCTCTGATTTCGTATCTTCGCGAGCCACGGTGTAATCAGCCTGCACAACGGGTTCCATATAAATAACATCCGCTTCATTAATAACATCGGCAACATGTTCGGCGACCTTGAAACGCAAGTTGTAATTTTTTAACTCGGCTTTAAATTCTTCTGTCATTGACATTGCAGGGGGAGCTACGTAAATAACCTGTGCATCAAATTGGGTAAGCGCATATGATATGGAATGCATCGTACGCATACGCATATCGCCAATACAGAGAAAAGTCAAACCGTCAATAGTGCCCTTTTCCTGTAGAATGGTGTACAGATCTGTCAAAACCTGAGTCGGGTGTTCTCCCCAACCATCACCGGCGTTAATTACGGGTACGCTGGCCCATTTTGCTGTCTCAGCCGGGGCACCCTGTTGAAAATGACGCATAACAATCACATCACCGTAATATTCCAGCATTTTAACGGTATCTTTAATGCTTTCCTGGTAGAAATCACCAGCTCGGGTCATTTTCGCATCCGAGAAACCAAGCACATGACCGCCAAGACGGTGCATGGCTGCTTCATGGGACAAGCGGGTACGGGTACTTGGTTGATAGAATGCGGTTACCATAGTTTTATCAGCCAGAATGTTACTGTTTTTACGATTCTTAGCAATAGGCTCTAATTTTTTAGCAACCTCAAAAATTCTAAAAAAATCTTCTCTCTCAAAATCCTTTAAAGAAAGGATATCTCTTCCTAAGAAACTACGCATTGGAAACCTCCTAATTTTACTTTTTTTATTTATATTCGCTCATTTTCTTACTGACCGGGAATCAATAATTTGACACATCTGGTTTAAAGACCGGTCTTCTTATTAAATTCCTTAATTAATCTATCTATCTCATCAACTTGCTGGTGAATACCGCCCCAGTAATTTTCATAATCATACCATTGAGCATCTAACTCCTCCGAGTCTTTTTCCTGTTGTTCTATCCAGGTAAAGTATTTGAGGTTATGGATTCTTTTTCTATCCTGATAGGTTAATTCTTGCATATAATCAGTAGTAAGTGCCTGCAGGTTACGATGAAAATCGATAGCTGCGTCAGCTTCATCATAGGGACCAAACTCTTCTTCCAGCTCTTTTAATCGGGAACCATAAAGTTCCATGGAATCGGTAAAGACAGTTAAGATTATATCTTTTTCGGTAAGTTCATAATATTTAGCAAACTTTATAGCCATAATCATATTGGCCACACTGGAGATTCCCATTAGAGGTAATTTTTCAATTATTTCTGCAGGGACACCCTTTTTGTTCAAATATTTCTGCCCAACGGGTTCATTAAACAAACGGACGATCCCCATACTATTGTTGTCATCTACGGCAATAACCATATCAGTATTTTTTGCATTATGAATCCAGGGGACATGTTTATCACCTATTCCTTCAATACGATGAGCACCAAAACCATTAGCGAGAAGTGTGGGGCATTGCAGGGCTTCACCGGCAGCTATTTTACTGTAAGGGAATTTTTCTTTCATATAATCTCCGCAACCCAGGGTACCGGCGGAACCGGTAGTTAGCACCACTCCTGCATAATTATCTTTTGAACTCATTATCTGAGACAAAACCTCTTCCATGGCATGACCGGTAATATCGTAATGCCAGAGGTGATTACCAAATTCATCAAACTGATTAAATATTACTACATTATCCCTGGTCTTTTTTAGTTCCCAGGTTTTATCAAAAATTTCTTTTACATTACTCTCTGTTCCGGGAGTAGCAATTACTTCTCCGGCTACTTTAGCCAACCAGTCAAAGCGTTCTTTACTCATCCCTTCCGGCAGGATAGCAATTGACTCGCAGGAAAGCAGGTCTGAATTATAAGCACCGCCCCGGCAGTAATTTCCGGTAGAAGGCCATACTGCTTTCTGGGAAGTAGGGTCAAACTGTCCGGTAACCAATCTGGGGACCAAACAGCCATAAGTAGCTCCGACTTTATGAGCTCCGGTAGGAAACCATTTTCCTACCAGACCAATAACCCTGGCTTTAACCCCGGTTAATTCAGGGGGTAATTCTACAAAATTAACTCCTCCGAATTGGCCACCCTTTTTTGCCGGTTCATTCTTCCAGGTAATCCGAAAAAGATTGTTAGAATTAATATCCCATAATCCTACATCTTTTAAGTTATCTTTGATTTTATCGGGAATAAGTTCTGGATTTCTCATCTGTTCAAAAGTGGGAATAACAATATTTTTTTCTTTAGCTCTCTTTACAGTTCTTTCCAATTGTTCTTCATTAATAGTCAAATCAATCATTTTATTTTTCTCCTTTATTTTAAAAATTCAACAAACGTATCTACTGCTCGATAAATAGATTCTAAATTGATATATTCATCATTTTGGTGAGCCCGGGCAATATCACCGGGTCCAAAAATAATGAAAGGCATCTTTTTTTCCGGGATGATTGTCGCCCCATCAGTACAGTATTTGGTAACTATCACTTCCTTCGTTCCAACTGCCTGCAAAAACTTTTTTACATAAGGATTGTCTGAATTGGTAAAGATCGGAGAGTGATAGTTAAAAATCTCTTCCGTAAATCGTACCTTATGCTTTTTCGCAATTTCCTCTCCTAATGTTCTGACTAATTCTATTGCTTTTTCTTTATCTTCCTCTGAAATCACTCTGAAATCAAAGTCCACTTCCGAATAATTGGGGACGATGTTCACCTGTGTTCCACCGTGAAATTTTCCAATATTCATTGAAGTTTTACCCCAAAAAGGGCCTGCTTCAAATATTTTCCCATACCTTTCGGTAACATTTATAATAAGCTCACTTCCCGGAATAATAGTATTTACTCCTATCTCAGGGGTTGAACCATGAGCAGATTTCCCGAAAAATTTAACTCTCACCCATAATTCTCCCTTTTCCCCGGTAGAAACCTGAAGATTGGAAGGTTCGGTGATAATAAGAAAATCTGTCCGGTCAAAATAACCCCCTTCAACTAAATTCTTCGCACCTCTATATCCCCATTCTTCATCTGCGGTAAGAGCTAATTGAACTGTTTTTTTAGGTACAATCCCCCTTCTTTTTAAAAGTATCGCTGCGTAAAGGATGGCGGCCACCCCGCCTTTCATATCTGATGTTCCCATACCATACATTTTTCCGTTTTCAATCAATCCTTCAAAAACAGGTTTTGTCCAATCCTCTTCTTTCACTCTCACCGTATCTAAATGACCGCAAAAAGTGATATCCCTCTCTTCTTCTCCTTCAATTTTCGCAATAACCGAACTCCTGCCTTCTTCCAAAGGAACTAACTCGGAGTGGATATTATTTTTTAAGAGAAACTTCTTTATAAAATTAGCAATTTGATTTTCATTTCCCGGAGGATTTACGCTTTTAATCTGAATGAGACTCCGAAGAAGGTCGGTTATTTCTTTTTTTTCAGCATTATTCACTAGTGGTTCATTGTCTCCTTTACTGCTTCTAAATTGGGATCTATTATCAGAGCTTCTCCCCCTGCTTTTTTAGCACTTTCTACATCCTTTAGTCCGTTTCCCGTAACTAATACTACAATTTTATCTCCCTTGGAGATTTTTCCTTCCTTTAACGCCTTAACCATGCCGGCAAAGGCGGTAGAGCCCGCTGGTTCAGCAAAAATCCCTTGCACCGTGCCTAAATATTTAATCGCTTCCAGTATTTCCTTATCACTTACCGCTATACCAAATCCCTTCGATTCTTTTATGTCTCTTACTGCCATCAGGCGATTTCTGGGAATCCCTACAGCAATGCTATCTGCAATTGTATTCGGCTCTACAAATTTCACTTCACCATCACCATTTACTGCCTCAGCAATCGGTTTACATCCTTCTGCCTGCACGGCAACAAGTTTAGGTAAATGGTCAATAAAACCTAAGGAAAGCATATCTTTGTAAGCTTTGGCAACTCCGGAGATAATACAACCATCTCCTACCGGTACAAAAAGATAATCGGGCACTTCAAAATTCATCTGCTCAATAATTTCCAGGGCAACTGTCTTTTTCCCCTCTACCATATAAGGATTGAAAGCGGTATTACGGTTATACCATCCAAATTCTCTGGTTGCTTCGATGGACAGGTCAAAGGCTTCATCATAGGTTCCTCTTACCGCAAAAACGGTTGAGCCAAATACCAGAAGCTGGGCAATCTTGGCACTCGGTGCGGTTTGGGGAACAAATATATAACTCTTTAAACCCACCGAAGCAGCAGCTCCCGCAAGTGATGAGGCAGCATTACCGGTTGAAGCACAGGTAATAATTTTTTCTCCTAATTCCCGAGCCTTTACCACCGCAATGGCTGATGGCCTATCTTTTAAAGAGGCAGTGGGATTCCTTCCGTCATCTTTAATCCAGAGATTTAGCATATCTAAATCTTCTCTTATTCTTTTCGCTTCATACAAAGGAGTCCACCCAACTTTTGACGGCCCTATTTTAGCAGGATCATCCACCGGTAAAAGCGGCAAGTATCTCCACATCGAAAATTCCTTATTTTTTTTAAGTGTATCCCGATTAAAATCTTTTTTTATCTTTAGGTAATCATAAATAATTTCTAAAACGCCTTCGTCTCCGCATTTCGGACAATTATATTTTACTTCATTTGCATCATACTCTGTTCCGCACAATAAACATTTTAGTTTCTTTACATAACTCATATCTATTTTTCCTCCCTGACATAAAGAAAATATCAACTAAACTTTCTACGTTTTATTTACCACCCATAGTGAGTGTCATTACTGCTTTTGCGGTATGTAATCTATTTTCTGCTTCATCATAAACAATTGAATGGGGTCCATCAATAACTGAATTTTCAACTTCATTTCCTCTGTCCGCTGGGAGTGCATGCATATACATTACATCTTTATTGGCAAGTTTCATCATTTCCTCGGTACATTTCCAAGTTTTGTATAACTCAAGTAAATCATCAACCACTTCATTTCCTTGATTAGTTACCCAACTTCCCCAATTCTTGGGTATAACTATATCTGCACCCTTATACGCGTCTTCCATATTATTTGTTATTGTTAATGTTCCACCATGTTTTTCAGCATTTTCTTTAGCTTGTTTTATCGCCCAATCTGGTAAATCATACCCTTTCGGATAGGCAAGAGTTACATCCATTCCGTATCTTGGGAATAAAAGCACTTGGGTAAGCGGAACTGAAATTGGTTTCTTGTGGCTAGTTGCATAAGCCCAGATAATAGATACTTTAGTACGTTTTAAATCTCCTATTTTTTCTTTTATGGTCATTAAATCGGCAATTCCTTGCATCGGATGATATAAATCACATTGCAAATTCATAATGGGAACTGTCGACCATTTTTCCATTTCTCTTAAGTATTTATTTCCTGTTTCCCATGCGCAATACCTACAAGCGATACCATGCCCAAATCTGGATAAAATAACAGCTGTATCCTTGGCTACTTCACCATGAGATATTTGCATAGTACTTGTGTCAAGAAAATTACCATGACCACCTAACTGAGCAATCCCTGCTTCCATAGAGTTTCTGGTTCGGGTTGACTGCTCAAAAAACATTAAAAATGCTGTCTTATATAGTAAATAAGGTGTTGCTGTACCCATGGCAAATTTTTTCTTTAAATCAAGAGAGACTTCGAGTAAGGTGTCTATTTCTCCTTTAGTCCAATCTTGAAGTGTGATAAAATGCTTACCTTTAAATATAGTTTGCATTAATTTGTATCCTCCCTTTCTATAAATAAATTTTATTTGAAATAATTATTTAGATAAATTACTGGAATCGCAACATACTTTGCTGCTGTTTTTACCAATCCACCTTTCCATATCCTTTAGCTTCAACAATTCCTTTGTTCTCTTTTTTATTATCACCTCCTCAGGAAGTGATATATTTACAATAAGTGTCTCTTTTTAGGGGTAGATATGGGTTCCGGTTACACCTTTTATTGCCTTCTCTAACGATTCCGGATTGGTAACTATTGCTTCTTTTCCTCCTGCTTCCAGGAATCTTACGATAGCTTGAATTTTGGGAAGCATACTCCCTTTGGCGAAATGTCCTTCCTCAATATATTTCTTAGCTTCTGCAGCAGTTAGTTTATCCAAAGTAATCTGGTTTGGTTTATTGAAATTCAAACATACTTTTTCTACCGCGGTGGAAATAACAAAGACATCCGCTTTAATATTTATGGCCAGCAGGCTCGAAGCATTATCTTTGTCGATAACAGCATCTACACCTTCCAGAGAGCCATCCTCGTTACGGAGCACCGGAATCCCGCCTCCGCCTACGCCGACTACACTAAAACCACTTTTTACCAATATCTCAATGGCTTCCTGTTCTACAATTTCTACCGGCATGGGGGAAGGCACAACTCTTCTGTATCCTCTGCCTACATCATCAATGATAACCCAGTCGGGATGTTTCTTTTGCAGTTCTTCTGCCCGTTCTTTGGTATAAAATGTACCTATGGGTTTGGCGGGGTTTTGAAAAGCAGGATCGGTTTTATCCACCACTACCTGAGTTACTACTGTAGCTGTATTCTTTTTAATACCTCTCTTTTTAAATTCATTATAGAGTGCCTGCTGAATCTGATATCCGATAGCACCCTGAGTATCCGCCCCACAATTAACCAAAGGGACTGCGTGCATCCCTCCTACTTCATGAGCAATTTCCGAACGTCTTAAAATAAATCCTACCTGAGGACCATTCCCGTGAGTGACTACCACATCATAACCCTGCTCAATCATCCCGGCTATGTGTTTGGCAGTTTCACATACTGCATCATACTGGTCTTCCACAGTTTCATGCTGCTTGTCCTTGATAAGAGAGTTCCCCCCGATAGCAAGTATTGCTAATTTAGACATTTTTTATTTCCATCCTTTCGTTATAGTTAAAGCCATGATGGCTTTTTGAACATGTAACCTATTTTCTGCAATATCATAAACAATAGAGCGCGGACCGCTAGCCATTTTATCATCCACTTCGTTTCCCCAGTCTATAGGCATTTGGTTTTCTGGTTAGTTAGTTCTATGAGGACATGGTTTTAACAAATTCACCGTATCCCCTTTTGCCAACAATTCCCTTGTCCTCTTTATAAACTACCTCTCCACGCACTATGGTCATATATATTTTACCTTTAAACATCTTGCCTGTAAAGGGGGAATACTTTCCTTTGCTTTCCAATTTTGATGGTTCTACCGTCCACTCTTTATCCAGGTCTACTACCGAAAAATCTGCATCACT
>SDBS01004925.1_pt1 | contig 13067 bp, 13 predicted proteins | sample 2277091 | NCBI WGS metagenome assembly SDBS01 (sample SAMN10404972, study PRJNA504765) | marine sediment metagenome | isolation source: marine sediment core GS10_PC15, 163 cmbsf | place: Arctic Ocean: Southern Knipovich Ridge | collected 2010 | reverse complement strand
GAATTCATCCAGATTTTCTTTTACTTTCTCCTAAGTATGGTGTTAAGTATAGTGACCTATGATAGTGACCTATCAATTGATAAATAGAAATTTTAGTAAAAAACCTAATAACCGTTTCACGAATAATACTAATAAAAAAAGATTTTATTGATATTTCCACAAGAATTTCATAAACCATAGAATAATATAAATAAAGTAACTTTTTTTGTTAGTATAGCGAACTATAAAGATTCTTCATTAGATTATCATGACTTTGAAATTCAAAAATGATGCAATTTGTTTAAGTGGAGTTTATGGAACGAAATTAAAATCTAAAATTATCCATCAATATTATGATTTATGGTGGCAAATTACTTCTGGAGGACTTAGACAAAACTTTAGATATCCAACCGCGATTATTGAGATGAATGCGGGGACTGGAGAGATATATATTGAAGAAACAAAAGAAATTGTTAAAGGTTCAGCAGGATCTGCTTTAGATTTAAAATTCAATAATAGACACATAGAAAATCCAAATATAACACTTATTTTAGTTGAAGAAAATAATGACTGCGTTGATCATCTCAAGAATGTGTTGAGACGGAGATTTCCGATGGCAAGTATTTTAGAGGAAGGTATAGATGTAAATGAAATTGAGCAAGAGTGCGTTTTAATTAGAAAAAATGTAGATGAAGCAATCGAAACTATAACTCAAATGAATATTAGAGGTCGTTGCATCTACTTTTTTGATCCCTTATTAAGTACGGATATGAATCCTTTAAGAAAAATCTATGATACTTATATTGGAACTCCATTTAGTTCAGGGGTAGAATTTTTAATTTTTTTCTTTACATCTGATTGGATTTTAGGGAGAGAAGACTTCAATCAACTTCCAATTACATTTAATTCAAAAGAGTGGACATCAAATGAAAAAGAAACAGTAAATAAACTCGAAGATGTTTATGGTGATGAAAATTGGTATAAACAAATTCTAAATTCAAAAACTAATGAAGAAAGAATGAATCTATTAATTAAAGAATATCAAAAAAGGCTCTTTGAAATGTTTAGATTTGTTGTTCCTATGCCTTTTGCTCCTAAAATAGATCAGTTATATCATCTAATTTTTTGTTCAAATTACAGAGAGGGAGCGGGCATAATCTCCAGGTTTTATTCAAGATCAACTGGAAATCAATGGAATCCTAATAATAGATTAATATACAATAGGTTTAAAAGTATATTTAGGGATCGATTGAATTTTCCTGGAGGAAATAGACGCCCAACAGAATGGAAATTACTATGGAATTTTATTAAATATTATCAATATGGTAAATTTGATAGCTTAAGTAGTGATGTTCAAGAAATATCGAGTAATGATATTGAAAAGTCATTTAATTGGTTAGAGAAAGAGAATCTCATAAAAATTTCTTCAATAACTTCATATAAGGGAGAAGAAATTTCTCGTTATGAATTAAATTGGACGACTATAAATGCAATCTTAAACATGCAAAAACCTGATGACTTCAGACAATTAAGAAATGAGAACTTTGTTAGTACTAATTAAATAACTTATAAAAGTCGTTACACTTCTCGTTTGATCTTATTAATGAATTTTTTTTTAATTGATTCCTTCCACCGAATCTTTTTGAACTGATAAAAAAAAGAAATCAATTTGTAAATATTTTCAAAATCATAAAAATTCAATAAATCCTGTATTACCATAAGATCAGTTGAATTTAGATGTTTTCCTAGTAGAGTTTTTTTAGGAATATGATTCATCATACCCAACCATAATGTTTCTTTAACAAATGGTAGTAAACTATTTATAAGAGTGATTAAGCTCTCTATTTCTTTTTTTTTTGATTTACTCTTCGCTGGTAAAAATGGTTCCATACTAACACTTGTAGAAAATCCATTATCAAAAGCGAGTTTTAAACATTCAAGTCGTTCGCTAAATCTTGGAGCAGCACTCTCCCAATACCTAATTAATTTATCATCATTAGTGCTTATTGAAAATCTTAATGTTATTTTAGGTTGACCAACTTTGAAATCAGAAAATTCATCTATTAACTTCGTTATTACCTCTATATGTGGTTTAGAAACTAAAAGAACATTAATATTCGCGTCTAACATATTTTTTATTGCTTGAAATGAATCATCGATTATTTCAGGTAAAATATCATGAGTAGTAGGATACATAATTGTATAACCATCATTTCTTTTTTGCCAGTTCTTATTCCAGTAATCCCTTTTAACCATCTTTTTACCCCAATTTTCCCAATAAGGTCTTTTTCTTTGGTATGCCTCACACCACGCATAACAATACCTACAACCATGAGTACAAGCATAGTGAGTATTAAAATTCCCATCTGCCCATTCCTTCGTTCCAAATTTAAAATTGATCTCCTTAAACTTATTAATCCAATTCTGAATTTCGGTTTTATTACCAGTAAAAAATTGGTTAAGAATAAATTGGAATATTTCATCTGTGATAACTAGAGGAATATCATATGAATTACTTAAAATTGGGTTTTCAATCATTAACTATCACTTATCTCTAAATAGGGTTTTTTATCTAATATTATATATAAAGATATTTAAACAACAAAACTATTACGATTTCAAGATCAAAGTTTTAGAAATCTCGAGTGAGAAAAAAGAATCCAGTCCTACCATAATAATTACCTATGTAAAATTATATTTTGTCATATTAAATATTCTTTTATTAAAATTAATTTAGACTCGATTCGATTCGATTCGATTCGATCGTAATACTTATATATTGGTATCGATTCAATATAATCGATAAATATGAAATTAAAAGATACAAAGGGAAAAAATGATTCTAACACAATTTTTATTCCCATAATTCTAGGTTCAGAAGTCATACAGTTAAATATCAATGAAAAATCAATTCCATTAAAACGTAAAATTTCTTTACAAGATTTTACGGATAAATTAATACCACTCTTAACTGAATTAGATAAATTTATTGATTTTAATTATCTTACATTCAAATCAGAAGGTTTATCTGAGATCTTTAAAAGAGATTGGGATGAAAATTCATTAAAAAAGTTTTGGAATAATTTTTCTGATAAACAAAAAATGATAATAAAATTGATTTTTTTAAATAAAAAAATCTCTAGAGAAAAACTAATTGAGATGTTAATAGAAAAGAATCATTTAAGAAGTGAAAGTGACCCAAAAAAACAACTTGCAGGTGTAGTTGCTGGTATGACACGGAAATGGAATTCCCAAAGATTTAAACCAATTTTTTTTATAAAAAACAACCTTTATATATCAAATTTAGAAATTAACGACCTTTTAATTAATATTTTAAAGAGTGAAATTAATGAGTAAAAAAATCTTACAAGTCGATAATCTTAAACAAAAAAAAATTGACCATTTTATAAAATCAGGTTTAAAAGAAAAAATTGCAAAATTAAGTTTAGATGATAAATTAACAATTAATAATTTCATCAAAATTGGCAAAAAAGCTTTAGATGTAATAATCGGGGGAACTTATCAAACCCCTATCCATATGTTTAGAGAATATGTCAGCAACGCTGTTGATTCAAAAAGTGAATCTCAAGTAATCAATATTCATTTTGAAGAAAATGCTGCAAACATCTCGTTCTATGATGAAGGAGAGGGAATGGATGAGAATACTTTGCTTTTGGGTTTAATAATGTTTGAAGGGATAAAAACTCATGATGATGAAGATATTGGTGAGCTTGGTATAGGTTTGTATGCCGGAGGAAAGATATGTAATAGAATTCAAATTTTAACAAAGAAAAAAGATATGAAATATTTTGTTAAAGCAGAGCTCCCTATAAAGGAATGGAGAGAAAGCTCGCAAAGGGATGAGTTTAATGAAGAGGAATCTGAAGTAGCTGCGATTACGAATTTTGATCTTTCTAAGGTATCAGTTACACCTAGGGAATATAATGCTCATTATACAAATATTCAACTTATTGATTTAAGAAAAGATATTCTAGAGAAAATTCAAAGTGGTGAATTTATAAGGGAATTTAGTAACATTCTCCCAATTGAATTTCCAGAAGATTTCCCTCAAAGTGACCAAGTTAAAAATTATTTAAAAGGATGGATAACAAAAAAGATAAAAGTTTTCTATAATGGTAAGCAACTCTATAGAACAGTTCCCTTAATAAACCTTGAAAATTTTCAGCCACAAGATATTTATTTGGAAATCAACGGCAAAAAAGATATTGTTGCTAAAATGTGGATTGCTACAAATCCAGATCTACATCGTTTAGGGGGTCAAAGAGCGGGCTATGAACCTGATACGGGATTATTAGAGGGTGTGGCAATTCGTCATAAAAATGTAGAGATAATACCTAGAAGGGTTGTTAATGGATGGTTGAGAAGATACAATCAAAGATTTTTATCATTTTTTGGAGACTGTCAGATAGTTAAACCTCGTACAAAATATTTTCAAAATTTAATTAACATTATCCCCCAAACAAATAGAACTGATTTTCAATATGATGCTGGATGGGAGAAAGTTAAGGAAGCAATTACTATAAAATTAGAAGAAGTATGTAAGGGTGTAAGAGATGCTCAAGGTTCAAGAAGTAAACAAAGAAAAAATAAAAAACAAATTATTAGTGATAAAGCAGATAACACTTTAGATGAAGCGTTTAATTGTTATGATTCAAGTGATTATAAAAAAGCAGCTGAATTATTTGATAAAGCCAAGAATCTTTATGAGAAACATAATAAAGATTTTAAATCTCAAATTAAGATTTGTTCTAAATTTAAAAATAAAGCATTAATAGCCTCATCCAAAGTAGTACCTATTGATAAAAAAGAAGAGGATAAATCGAGTAAATTGGAAAATATAGGAGAAGACATAGAAGAACGAAAGGATGAGTTAGAAAAAGAACTGATTGTTAAAATAGATAAAGAGAAGAAACAAGATGTCAAAAAAGTGGAAACTAAGGCCATCTTGGAAAAGAAATCAGTCGCTAAAAAAGAGGAAATTAAGAAACGAGACGAAAAAAAAGTGGAAAAAAAGACTAAGCTAGAAAAGGAACAAATTGTTAGAAGAGACAAAGGGGAAAAACTTAATATCAAAGATGTGGAAACTGAAGCTGAGTTAAAAAAGAAACTAGTCGTTAAAATGGAGGCTGAAGAGAACCGACATGAAGAAAGGGTGGAAGAGAAAGAAAAGTTTGAAAAAAAACCAGTCGTTAATAAAGAGGAAGAAGAAAAACATAATGAGAAAAAGGTGGAATTGAGGACAGAGTCGGGAAAAATTGAAGATATATCCGTTATAAGTAAAGAAAAAATAAGTGATTTATATCAAATTGAAGTGAACATTCAAGAATTTAAACAACAAATAGAAGAAATATATGGAAAAGCTCATATCTTATCAGATGAAAGATATTATAAATCTATTGGCCAAGAAGTTTCATTGAAAGATTTAATTGCCACTCTAGAAATTATAATACATATTTTAAGTGATTCAGATGAGTTATGAAAGTGAAGTTAAGAAAATTATCAGAATAAAACATGATTTATGTTTTATTAAGAAATTTTGTGAAGATAATAGTAAAAAATGTAAATATTTTGGTTTATCCGGACCGGATTTCTATGATATACTTGATTGGGATGATTTTATTGAAAAAGTGTTGACGGTAGAATATAATGAAGAAAAAATACCTATTTTGATTAAAAATTTACATGTAAATAATCTTGAATCCCGTGTAAATTACATCCAAGATGATATCATTAAATTAATCATAGAGGAAGATCCCAAGATTATTTATCCATATGATCTTATAAATTTCGATTTCTTAGGAACTTTCATTTACCAGTATAAACTAAAATTCAAAAAACCAAAAATGGAAAGAATTGAAGTTTTTAAGAAACTTATTGAATATCAGTATAGGTTTTTAAAAGTTGACGAGTCTTTTCTTTTCTTTATAACTCTAAATAGTCAGAGAGGAAAAGACATTACCATCTTTGAAAACGCTTTAAAAAGTTTAAAAAGAGATTATAATATTGAAGAGGTTGAATGGTTAATATCAAAGAAAAATAAAGTAACTCAATATCAAAAAATTGCTTACATACTCCCTTCATTAATTTTCAAAAGTTGCTTAAATAAGTTTAATTTAACTAATTTTAAAATTATCATATATCAAGGAAAGAAAAATATAATGGTTCATTTTTGCTTTTACCTTAAAAAGGTTAGAGGTTCATATTTAAATTTTAGCGATATTAATCTTAAACGCCTTTCTGATTTACCTATCATTCTTATTCAAAAAAGTGGTAAAGAACTTAAAATTAGAGGAAAAAATTTCTTCTCATCTGAAGATCCTTTTAAAATTTAAAAAAATAATTACATGAAGATTGACCACTTAACTAGATGTGAAAATTCTATGGAAGCAGGCACTAGAGAATGGGCTGATAAAAATGTAAATTGTATTGAAGGTTGTAAATATAATTGTAGATATTGTTATGCAAAATTAATGTCTATGAGATTCAAACGTAGAACTAAATACAACTGGGATCGAATGATTATAAAAAATAAGATAGTTTGTAAAAAATTCAAAAGAAGTAAAGGTCGGATCATGTTTCCTTCTACTCATGATATATATCCAAATGAGCCATATCTCTCTGCTTGTTTAAAAACAGTCAAAAATATACTTAAGCCTGGTAATCATTTATTAATTACGACTAAACCTTCGAAAAAAGGTAATAAAAAATATATGTAATATTATTTATAATTATAAACCTCAAATTCAATTTAGATTTACTATTGGCTCATCAAATAATGAACTGCTTAAATTTTGGGAACCTTGTGCCCTTCATATGAAGAACGTAAAAAATCCCTTATATTCGCTTTTAAAATGGGTTTTAAAACATCAATTTCAGCTGAACCTTTATTAGATTTTGATCCTAGACCCTTAATAAAGGATTTAATCCCACTTGTAACCGAATCTTTTTGGATTGGGATTATGAATTATATCCCCGTGAAAAATTTTCCTGCAGAAGATAAAAACTTCTATGAAAATGCAAGAAACCAAAAAAAGAAGAAACATTTGATAGAACTCCTAAATTGGACCAGAAATTATGCTAAAATAAGGTACAAGAATCCAATTAAAAAAATTCTTAATATATAAACGAAGTTATGTCTTATCTTCAAATTATTGTGTGTTAGAATTTAACTCCGTAATTTAGTTTATGAAACAATATCTAATAATTTTACTCCCTTTTCTGTTAATTTGTATAGCTTTTTTCTTCGTTCATTTTTTTGTTTAATTTCTTGAATTTCCACATATCCATCTTCTAGAAGAAATTCTAGATGTTTATATATCGAAGATATAGTAATTTTTAACTTTTTACCTATTTCATACCCATAAGAAGCATTTTTCTTAAGGATTTTTAAAATATTTAACTTCGTCTTTGAAATCATTAAATATTTAAATGTATATATTCTTTTTATAAAATATATCTAAATAAAAAGATATATCATATTAAATCAATAATAAGAAATATAATAACCCGTTTTCCTTTAAAAATAAATAAAAAGATATATATTTTTAAGAACTTGTAAGAATCTTGTGAACTCATTGGAGATAAAAGAGTTAAAAATTCATCCAGATAATTTACCTGAATTGCCAGAAAGTGAATTCGATGTTATATTATTAAATACTAATTTTGATATAAAAGAAATTTACAACATAGATATAATTGAGAATGCTATAATAACGAAAATTCAGAATAAACTTAAGAATATGTTACAATCATGTTTTTCTTCTCTAAAAAATGGAGGGTTATTGTTCATATATGGAATTCCCAAACATCTAATTCTTTATGGTGAACTTCTGAATGTTATACATGATGAAAAATCAAAAATGTTATTTAAATATTGGATTGGGTTAGATATCAATGACAATCCTAAAAATGAAACATTAAAACCCACTCATATGGGCTTGTTAATGTATTTAAAAACCCGAAACACTAAAACAACATCCCCATTTAATTTAAATACCAAAATTGTAAGAATTCCTTATGAAAACTGTGAGCATTGTAATAGAAATTTAAAGGATTGGGGCGGTAAAAAACATTGGATGAATCCATTAGGAGCATGTCCGTCAGATGTGTGGAAGGATCTCCCGAAAATCAAGATTTCAAATTATCATATTCCAGAACCAGTTAAAAAAAGAATTATTGAATTAACAAAATTTAGTGAAAATAAGAGGTTTAAATTTTTATCTTTAGTTGAAGAAGAGGATATTTTTTACAAAAATCTACAAATTTATAAAGAAACTGGTAAAAAAAAATCTTTAATTAAGGAGAAAACTGTAATTAAAGAATTCTCAGAAAAAAATATAATCATTCAAGAAGATTGTATAAGTTATCTAAAGGAATTGCATGAAAAATACCCTAGTGGGATTTTTGATCTATTTTTCGCTGATCCACCTTATAATCTAGAAAAAGACTATTCTAATTACAGTGATGATCAAAAAGAAAGGGAATATATATCATGGTGCAAAGAATGGTTGAAATATGGAATTAAATGCTTGAAACCAGGAGGTGCTCTTTTAATTTTGAATCTACCAAAATGGAGTATTTATTTTGGAAAATATCTTTTGAAATATTTAAATTTCCGTCATTGGATTGTGTGGGATGCAATGTCAACACCAGCAGGAAAAATTATGCCTGCACATTATTCACTTCTTTATTTTACAAAACCTGGAGCCCCCATTACTTTTAATTATGAAAGTAGAGACGCAAATGATCTCTTAAGCCCCTTAGATTCAAATGTTTATTGTTTAAGGCAAAGTTGTATCAAGGGAAGGAAAAAAACAGGATTTGATGAAAAGATCCCTTTAACCGATATATGGTGGGATATACATAGAATAAAGCACAGAAAAGATAGAGACTATCATCCTTGTCAATTACCTCTTAAATTAATGACAAGAATTATTAGTTTAACTACTAATCCTGGAGATTTAGTTTTTGATCCCCTCAGCGGAGCGGGAACTACAAGTGTTGCTGCAAAAATTTTAAAAAGAAATTTTATTTCAACTGAAATCGATGAAAATTACGTCTTAATATCAAGAAATAATTTAAGAAATATTAAAGAATTAAATAATAAGCGATTCTTAGAAAGGAAGAGTATAAAAAAGGAAAAAATAATTATGCCTAAAAAGAAGATTGAGTTGAAATTTATACAACTCTGCAAAGTTAAAAAAAAAATTTTAACTCAAAAGGAATTAAAAGATTTAGATCCTTATTTTATAAATGATATAAACAAATATTATCCCTCGTTTGAGCTTCTGAAAAAAAGAGCAAAGCGTATAATTGAAATGAATAAATCTGTAAATCAAGAAGATAAGAATATTAAAGAAATTACAGATTTTTTTTGAGGATGTAAACAATTAACTTGATTACTTAAAAAAACTTGACAGGTTTGTTCTAGTTTAACATATTATTCATTGAGAAGAAGTTTGGTTTATAAATTCTAAATTAGAAAAATATAGAATTGAGATCATTATTTGATGGCACTAATAAAATTTTGAAATATGATTTTGAACCAATAACAAATATAGCTTCTACATTTGAAAAACAACTCTTTCAACTTGAGAAAGTACGCTATATTGAAAATCCAAATCAATTTTACAAAGAGACAGCCTATAATAAAAAAGTTGATGGTAAATACAGTTATTATTACCTTTTCTCCCTTTTAAAATTCAAAAATGATATTAAAAGTACAAGATATCTCACACACGGGGTCGATTTTTATAAGGGTAATTTTCAAGCTCAAATGGTTAGAGGATTAATCAATTTTTGTAATTTAAAAAGAAATTCGGTAATTTTAGATTTCTTTTGTGGTAGTGGTACAACACTGGTAGAAGCAAAACTTCTTGGTTTCAATTCTATAGGAATTGATATAAATCCTATTGCTTGTTTGAACAGCAAAGTAAAAACAGAATTATTAGAAACATCTATAGATTATTTAACTTCAAATAATAGAAAGTATTTTAATTTAAACTATTATAATGACCTTTCCATGATAGAATTTGAAGATATTTTAGATATGGAATTTAAGGAAATCTTTTATCTGTTCTTGTTTACTCGCGCGTTATCTGATAATTACTATATTGGCAAGAGAAAAGAAATTGCTTTTAATGAAAATTATGAAGCTATTATTTCCTTATTAAAAACTTTTGAAAGAATTAAGAAATCAATTGAAATAGTTTTCGGGAACTCTAAAGTATTGTATGGTGATAATATGGTTCATTTAAAAGATTTTCCATCAAGATCAATTAATTGTGTAATAACCTCTCCACCATATTTGGATGTCATCGATTATATCGAAAACGATAGGACGCAAATTAATTTCTTTTTTAACGAAAACCGAATAAGAAATTTAAAGAATAAATCAATTGGAAATAAAATCTATAATGATAAAATAACACAAAATGTTTTTTGGAGAAGAATTAATAAACTTTTTGCTGAAATTTTTCGGATTTTAAAACCTGGTTCTTTTTTTATATTGGTTGTTGGTTTCTACCAAAATATGAAGAGTAGTTTTATAAAAATCGCAGGAAATAATGGTTTTATAATTGAACGAACTCTTAGAAGAGAAGTTAAGCATTTTAAAAAAAAAAAAACTGTAGAATATGTTATTTTTCTTCGGAAAGCTTAAATCATTCTAATTTTTGGGAATTTATTCAATTTACTTGAAATATGTCTTTTTTAATAGATATATCATTGAAAAAAGAGCCTTCCATTGTAAAGATATGGAAGTACCAAAAAAAATCGATTTTGATGAATTTTTGAATTCATTAACGCCAACAATCAATATTGAAATTATTGATCAATTTTTAACCGCATATAGAAAAATAAAGGAAGAAATCATTAAGTCTTATAATTCTAATAAAGGTAACTCGTTAGAAGAAAAATTAAAAAGTATTTTTCAGCTCAAAATTATCCAAAATGAAGAAAATGAAGCTTTTTTTAAAAAGGGTGAAGTAACAGAATATTTCGGATTTGAAGTTATTATTGGTATTATGGGTATTTCTCTAGAAAGTTTAAAAAATGTTGTTTTTCCTTATTGGAAAGAGTCTAATGCAGAATCACAGAAGAGAGAAACCTTAAATTTGAATAAATTATCCATTGAAGGAAGTTATAGAGATAAAATTATTGAGCTACTTACAATAGGATACAAAGATAAAAAACTGAAACTTATTTTAAGTGATGAACCAATACTTTTAAGTAGGTTCGCATTAAAATCAGATTACTTGCAAACATACATTGAAAATGATTTTCTTCTAAATAGAATAATTGAAGATAAATATAAATCAAGATACTCAAATAAAAAAGGGATTTATATAGAGGATTATCTAATTGGGGCAATTTTTAGGAAAAAAGGATTAAATTATGAAAAAGGTAAACTGAAGGATTTAGAAAAATATTATAATCGAGAAGATAGAAGCCCCAACATAGATTTAATATATCCTGATAGAAATAATCCACGGATTTGTATTGAAAGTTCCTATCAATTAACTACTGCTTCAGGTCAAACTAAAAAAATTGATTCTAATCACGAATTATCTGAAGCCCTTAAAAAATATTCTGAAGAAAGAGAAAAAAAGATTATTTTTATAAATTTTATTGATGGTGCAGGATGGATAACGCGTGGATCGGCTGATCTAAAGAGGGTTTACGATAATTGTGACTATATCTTAGATTATCACTATTTACCTGAGTTAGAAAAAATCATAGATTTCTATAAACTTAAAAGTTCAAATGACAATCAATCAAGAATTGAGTCTTACATTTAAATCAATAGAACTTATGTAAATATATATACATTCATATTTAAAATCAGAGTCAGCCCAGCTAAAATATATGGAGAAATAACTCAGGACATAAAAACCAATAGAATTATTTGAGTAACTATTAAAATAGGATTTTTTTTAATAAAATCGGGAATAAAAATTGTTATGCTCTTTTATTGATTCTAACTTCCAAGGGAAGACATATTTCTAAACCGTAATCTTACCAGGAACGCTCCTAATGAATAAAAAAACAGTTGGATAATACCTAAAAATGAAAATACTATTATGTGGGTTAAGGTTTCTTTTTCTCGAAGATAGACATTTAGATTATAGGTAATCTGTTTAGTAATATTCCTTATGGAGAATCTTCGGGCAACGATATTTTGCTCCCATAATTCAGAGAGCTCATACTGCTGAATTTCACTGATTAAATATGATTTAGTCATGTGAATTTCTCCTTAGATTATGAATTGCTAAATGTGTTCCTTTTCCATATCTCAACCATGTTTGACAAAAATCAATAAAATTAGGTGAAAAATCATGATACACTATAGCGTCTTGAACTTTATCAAAGAAATAGCCCTTTTTTTTTAATCGAAGGCAGAGATCAGTGTCCTCACCTCCAGCAAATGAAAAATTATCATCGAATCCACCAACTTCCGTAAGATGTTCTTTCTTAAAACAACAATTTACCGTTGGTAGATAATTCAGTTGGATTGGTGCTTCCAAAATTTTATGGATTAGATAATATTGGCTAATAATATGGTTTTTAAACGCTTTAACAATTCCACCGACACCAGCAAGGCTTTTATGGGCAGTAAATAAGGGTGATGTTATTTTTTCAACCCAGTCGCTTTTAATTACAACATCGTCATCAACAAACGCCACTAATTTATTCGACGCTAACTCAATTCCTATATTTCGAGAATGTGCGGGCCCTTTATTTTGGTCCTTTAACACAATTTTTTTGCTAATTCCATTGTCTAAATCCTTCCATCGCTTGAGTAATTCCGATGTTTGGTCCGTAGAATAATCATCTATTATAATAACTTCATCTGGCAATGGAGTTAATCGATTTAAGCTTTTTAAAAGACGAAATAGTTTCATTATCCGATTATATGTCGGAATTATTAACGAGGCTCGAACATATCTTTTCATCAGTAATTTTCACTATTTATCTTGTTATTTAAAAAATCTGGACATCATAGTTTGATATTACCTCGTTTTTAACTTTCCACATTTAGGACATTTATACCAGTTAAGATTCTTTAA
>SDBS01004924.1_pt1 | contig 13069 bp, 28 predicted proteins | sample 2277091 | NCBI WGS metagenome assembly SDBS01 (sample SAMN10404972, study PRJNA504765) | marine sediment metagenome | isolation source: marine sediment core GS10_PC15, 163 cmbsf | place: Arctic Ocean: Southern Knipovich Ridge | collected 2010 | reverse complement strand
CTCCTTAGGAGAAAGAACACCTCGGTGCATTGGTCGTCTGGTGTTTACATGTCGTTCATTGGCCATAAGGAACGCTTGTTCTCCTAAGACATAAAACTTGCCGTCCTTTTCTACATAAGGAGCTTTGCGATCATCTAGGCCTTTTTGAATAAACTTCTTATTGATGGAGGTCTTAGGTTCGAGTTCTAGGAAACAATCTCTAAAGGTTGTGAAGTTGACCTTCCCGTCGTTCCCAAACCTACCGGTCACCAAGAAAGAAGTTCCAACATCCAAACCCACGCCCTGAGGCACTTGTTCGTCGTTCATTATGAACTCCTTTTGGAACTGCTTGTTTAGTAGTTCCCGTTGTCTCATTTCAGGAGAGCGCAATATTTTCTTTTCCGTCTCTCCTTGAGTCTCCTCTTCCTGGGGTGGAGGAGGCGGGGGTGGAGCAATTGGCTCCTTGCCCACCTGTTTTCTTGGATCTGGTGTGTGTTGCTTTCTAAATCTGATAGGACCCTCGAGCCTTGAGGCATCAATTACTCGCAGGCCTTGCGCATCAGTGAGCACCACACCTTTGTCGATAAGATCTCTAAGCTTTTTCTCATCGACCATTATTACTGTCCTTTAAGTTTTCTTAGCTTCTCCAGTTTATCAGTTGAGTCTTCTGTTGCAGTCTTTTCTTCGCCCAAGTCTCCGCCGTGGCTGATTGTAACATCGTCCTTACCTTGAGCTAAGTCGGCCAAAGAAGTATGCTTCATCTTCGGACGGTCTGGGTCTTCTGCAGGGGAGAGCCCTCTTCCTACTGGCATGTTGGCTATAGCTTCACCCATGGCCTGTTTAACAGCTTTGAGTATCTCTGCGTTATCTACATTTACAGACACAGGGGCGGGAGTTGTTTCGGTTTGTCCAAAGGACTTTTGTAGATCGGAAATCAATCTTAACGTTTCTAGCTGCCTCTCGTCAGCCTCATTCAGCCGCCCTTCTTGAACCATTCTAGCAAGCTCTTCCATGTCCTTTTTGCGAACCTTCTGGTCCTGTTTAAGTTGGGTTCGTCTTACTTGGTCTGCTACACCTGGCACTTTACTTCCTTTCCAAAATATCACGTAATTTATTATCGACTTCAGAATTCTCCATAGTTTCTTCATCAACCTCTCCATGCCTGTTGCCATTCTTTAGTTTCACAATCTCATTTCTTAACTCTTGTTTTTCCGCTGCTATCTTCTTGGCTTTCTTTTTCTGACCGTGCCCGAGATCATAAACCTTGCTGGCAGCAAGCCAGGTTGCAAAGCTGGTAATAATTAAGTCCACCCCAAAGCGAAACTTTACAATGAAGCCCGCTGAGAGTTCCTGAAGAATTTCTGGAGTTATATTATAAACTTCCCACCCACTACAAACAACTAGAGCTAACAGGAGAGCTAAAGCATCAGACCCCCGCTTGAATCTTAGATTCTTTTTTAGGAGTTGCGTTAAAAAGATAATAATAGGTACTGCTGCTGCGTTTCCTAAAACGGTTAGATCGTCCACTTATATGGTCACCTCCTAATAGAGTCCGCCCAATACCTCGTCTCTAACTGTTTGGGCATGCATCTGATCTCGGATCACATAACTGTGTTCCGTTACATACTCTAAAAGCTCTTCAAAGTCTGAGAAAATGCGAGTGGTCTCGCCAATCAGCCATGTAGGAACCTTACCCATAGGAAAGTCAGTAACCAGATAAATAGGTACCCCCTCACGGAAGGCTTCCCACGCCTCTGATAAGGTACCTGCTCCCTTTTGCACAGACTCATCATAGTATACAATGAGAGCATCGGCTAGCTGAATGGCAAACATATCTTTTCGGAACAGAACCTTTCTTACTAGGCGCCTAACCTCGTCTAGTTTTCCATCCAACTTGAGTTGAGTAAGCCTGGCCTGAATAGGGGTATCGCCTGTTTCTTCTTCACAGACCTCTAACTTCACAGGGTTGATGGCGTCATGGTGGCGTTGTTCTAGTTCCTTTGTTATCCATTCTCTCCAAGCCATGCCTAGCTTCTTTTTATATTCCATTCCACCGCTTAAATAAAACTTCATTTTAAAAATTCCTCCGTAGCGTTGTACATCTCGTGCCAGTTATAAGCTCTTTTTACCTGTCCCTTGTTTTCAAAGTGGAGTAAAGGACCGTTGTTATTCCAAGGCTGGTCACGGACCACAACACTAACATTTGTTTCGATTAACGAAAGTACTTGTCCTATCTCGTCTTCTATCATTACATCAATTCCTGTAGCTTTACAGATGTTAGCTTTATCGCTAGTAAAAAAAACATCCGTAAATTTGAAATCATTGCTTTCTAACCAATGTATAGTATCATTCATTATTACTTGGCTAGATGTTCTTGCCGTGATTATATAGATCTTAGTATCTACATCACGTGACATTAACTTGTGGGTTAATTGTTCTATATCTTCTTCCAACTTTGGAAGATTCCTAAATAGATGTAACTCCTCATAAAGTAATTTCTTAAAGCCCGGAGGTCGAGTTATGGGATTTATACCGAATACTTCTTCTATACTATATACAGGTTTACTAAAATCAGGTTCCAGCCCGTAATGCTTTTTGATTAAGGGAACAGCGGTTGCCATGAAATCAGCAACTGTGTTATCTAAATCAATTCCGATCCTTTGAATTTTCTTCGACAAGTTGTGTTCTTTCTTTTAGTTCCTGCTCGTGCTCTGTAATGAAGGCTTGAAGGTATTTATTATCAATTTCTGAATGACCTGTCACCACATGGAAACCAGGGGCTGTAGGATTGAAAAATACCGATACAACTTCTCCATACCAAGAGAAGCTGTAGATAGAGTTATTGGCCTGTAGAGTCTGAGCTGCTATATACTGCCTAATCTTATCCTCGGCAAGCATTGACCCAGGCTTCTGCACACGCTCGTTTGTCATCCAACGTTACTCCCGGGGCAAAGACTTTCGCTGCATCTTGGGGGAGTTGATTAAATTTCTTCAGATATTTAAGAACAGCATAGTCTACTGCAGTTTCAACTTCTTTAGCATCAAGAGAGCCTGGTACATCCTGCCTACTATGTTGGCGTAATTTTATTTCTCGATACTTCTGTTCTGCGGTCGTAAACATCAAACCAAACGAAGTTAAATGTTGGAGATCAGAATTCCTGGTCTTTAGAAAATAACGAGCTTTAGTAATATCATTCATCGCAATACATCTCCTGTAGTGTATATTCAAGAAGAGTTCTACTGTCAACACACCACTCTCCCTCAAGAGCTTCTTCCATTTTTTCTTCAGCTTTTTCCAGAGCTTCCTCCTTTGAGTTAGCATACACATGAAACTCGGCGGTTGACATAGTTTCTGCTTGTATTCTATATTCCTTCATAACTACACCTCATATACAAAGCTTAATTAAGGTCATTTGAATTAACATCTTCTCATCGTACCTCCAGGTACGAAGAAGCGCGTCCAAACGTCCCAGACTTTGTAATGCGTTAGTTATATCTTGTGTAGTCCATTCTCTATTGGCTACCATAGCTTTCTTAATCCGAAATTGATGCTGCTTTAATTCACGAGCAATCGCATCGGGGGTCTTTCCTTCGTGAGCTTTTATCTGTCTCAGCAGCATGAAGTGGCCAAACATCAAAGAAAAAATAGCTAGAGGATTATAGTCTGCTTCAAATAAACGATTGCTACAATGCAAGATTCTGGCCAAGTTTTTAGTATTTAACGAATCCAAAAGGTCAAAAGGTTTGATCTCTGGCTTTGCTAATTCCCTTACTACAAAATGTTTCTTTACCAGCTTTCCAAACCGGGTCGTCTTGTTCCAAGACTTTGACAACAGGATTATTGCGTTCTCTCCTAAGGGATTAGCAGTTAGCTCTTCAATCAGCTCTGCTACTTGAGCGTGTTTATGATCGGCATTACGGATAAATAGAACCTTCCCACTTCCAAAAAGATCGTTAGCATAATATTCAGTAGTTAATGTAGGTACGCTAATATCATCTATAGTTGCATCCAATCGTAGCCAAGACTGATCTGGGTATCGAGAAGACACGTCAGGCAACCATTTTCTCTCAATCATGTCGCTGTCGTCACCGTAAACGAAATAGAAACCCTTTAGAGGCATTTTTCTTACTTTCTTCCAAAACCAATTGGTGAAGTTGAATTAGGACGAGTAATACCGTCTTTAAGAATATCTGCATATTTTAATGTTTTTAATATTCTTGTTGCTTGTTTAATGCATTCTGCTGCTTCTTCCTTTACCACGGCCAGGTCATCTAAACTTACACTATAGCCCCCAAAAATTTCTGTTGTTCTCTTTATTCCCGGCAGCTCAGGTTTATAATATTGCATCTCTATCTGGGGGGCATGAATAAAGGCGTGGTCTATAAAATCTATATAACTATCATACCAAGATTCAAGTTCTTGTACATGAAGTTTAGAGACTTCTGTGTGATCCACAGAATGGATAGAAAGATTTTTACCTACTTCTAATCTTTCCTCCAACTCTTTTTCAATCAACGATTTATCAGTATCATTTTTTATTAATAATCGCAATGTAAAATTCCTATTCTTTTATTTGGAACTCTTCTGCCGTCATTGTATTCTTCTTTAGATTACAACTTGGACAAGCGAGTACTATATTAGAAATATAATCAGAACCTCCTCGGATAAGAGGAAACATATGGTCCCGGTGATATTTTCTTCTAATGCTCTTACTACAATAATAACACAAATAATTCTGATTTTCCAGTTTTGTTAATATTTCTTCTACGGTGTGGAAACCTTTGGCTTTTAACTTTCTAGCGTACCGCCGATGGTTTTTTATTATACTGTACTCCCTTGTGTGAGATTGGCCATGTTTATATAGATGTTTACCTAATTGACATCCACAACTTTTGCTATCTCCTCTCCAAAGAGAATAGCCACGAATGCTTTTTGTGTTACCGCACGAACAACGGCATAGGTATTTTATAGCACCGTGTGCATCTTTACCTTGTTTTCTGATTACTGTAAGTTTCCCAAATCTTGTTCCCGCTTTGATAAATTTGAATCTAAGACACCCACAACTTTGAACAGCCCCTTTACGTAGGTTAGCCCCGCCTACTTCTGTGTACTTTCCGCAATCACATAAACATTTATATCGCCAGTCTCCCCAACTGGATTGGTGGGTAGGTTTTATAACTGTAAGTATTCCAAATTTTTGTCCACCCATTTCTATGCGTGGTTTATTCCTAGGTTTTATCATAGTGTTAGTTTAAGAATGCCCATCTCTAAGACTATTTTACCGTTAGGCGTGGCCGAAAAACTACGTTCTGTATCTAAACAAATATCAAATAATCTCTGTAAATGAGCTAGATCAAATTTTAAAGTAGCATCTCCTTCAAAGAATTCCCGTAGGGGTGTCCGTTGTCCAAACGTTTCGAGTGATGCCCAATAGAACCATTTCTCTAAAGTTTGGATGATGACTCGAGCATCTTCGGATTTTCGAAGTTCCGCCACAAGAGCTAAAGCGGTTGCCACATCTTGACTATAGATCGCCCCCACCAAGTTAAAATATGCCTTTGAATTTTCGGCCGTTTCTTCTCCCGATAAAGCTTTCTGTAAAAGAGATAAACCGTCTCGTACACTTCCTTCGGCTTTGAGCGCGGCTTCTGCAACATCCGCATCTACTCCCTCGGCAGCCATAATCTTACCATAGTAGGCTTCCAAAGTTTTGTTATCTACTTCCAGAAATTCGTATGTCTGGCAGCGTGATCTTACAGTAGGAATCAACTTATGAGGCTCAGTAGTCACTAATATAAAAGTTACCCCAGGTGGAGGCTCTTCTAAGGTCTTGAGCAATGCATTGAAAGCGTTCTTAGAAAGCATGTGCGCTTCGTCAAGAATGACTACTTTATGTCCCCGAGTATTATATCTAAGGTTTTCAATAATCTCTCGGACGTTATCCACTCCTGTATGAGAGGCTGCATCTATTTCAATTACATTCATCGCTAACTCAGCTTCGCTGAGATCGGCGTTCAATTCTTTAGCAACAAGTCGGGCGGTTGTAGTTTTACCAGTCCCGCGAGGACCGCAAAACAAAAGAGCATGCCCTAAAGTTTGTTTTTCTAAAGCACCTTGAATTTCGCGGATTGTCTTATCTTGTCCAATAACTTCATCAAAAGTTTTAGGCCGATACTTTAAAGCTAATACATCGGACATTAAAAATCTCCTGTTTTATTTTGTGTCTTCTACAGATGGAAGACCAAAGTGTTCTCTAACCTTATTACTACTATCAAGATCATAAGGGTCCACAAGCCACTTTGCCTTCATACGGTGATAGCCAAGATGGGCTTCACAATTCTTACACCAAAACCAGCGAGTGTCGGGGGTATTAGAGCGGTATTTGTAATCTGTTGAAGCACTGGTTAATTCTGTGGTGCACAATGGACATATTGGAACATTGGCAATCCCTTCAACATTAAGACCCATGCCCACGGCGTCAAACTCAATGGGTTGGTCAGACATAGTTATCTCCTTATTATTCCTTTCAGGAAAACATTATATATTTTTAAACCTTTTAAGTGGTTTCTTTCTCGGTAAAATCGCTAGAGCGTGCACTAAATTCTTCCATAACTTTTACTGAAGCACTCATGCCAAGTCGGTCAGCCCCACACGCAATAAATTTGAGGGCAGTGTCCAAATCCCTAATACCCCCGGCTGCTTTAATCTTAAGCGGAGGCTTAGTTCTAATTGTAGAAGTTTCATGCAAGATTAAGAGATCACCTTCTGCTTTTGCTATCTCTTCTTTCTGCTTAGCATTCCACTTTAAGACATCACCCAGTTGGGCGCTATCAGAACCGTAGCCGGTAGAAGTCTTGATATAGTCAATGTTGGTGTGTTCAGATAGTACTTTATACATAAAGGTTTTTTCATCTTCTGTAAGGTAACAAGTTTCCACAATACATTTAGAAACGGTATTATATTCGGCACATACTCGATCTATAGCAATCATCTCTGCTTGAAAATTTTCAAATAGTTCACTTTTCAGTAGGCTAAGATTAATAACAAAATCTATTTCATCCACCCCATGGTTTGCAAAATATTGCACCTCTTGAACCTTTAAAGGGGCTGGTAGGTTTCCATGTGGAAAGCCTACGACAGTACAAACCTTAATATCCGGATAATCATCCTTAAGCGCTTCCTTTGCAGAAAGAGCCATATATGGAGAGACGCAGACTGAAGCAAAATTAAAGCGTACTGCTTCTTCTAACAGCTGCTGAAACTCCAACATTGTAGCATTTGGTTTAAGAAGCGTGTGATCAATATATTGTGCTAGCGGCTTTTTCAAAAAACTAAAATCATTAACTTCCATGACGTTTAATCCTTTCCTTAAATATAGCTCTTTTTACTATACTTTCAGCTTTGTCTAAATCTGTATCATCCCAAAATTTTAGAAAGAAAACCTGTTCTCCAAAAAGCAAGGCAGTTCCGTACTCTTCCGTTTCTATGAGATCAAAACCAAGGACTTTGCCATCTACTTCTTCTACGGTGAAACCATGCTCTTTAGTAAGAGTTAACCCTCTGTCAGTTTTTAGCGAGACTTTTGCTTTACCTTGTGCCATTTCTTGTTCCCCATTGATTATTCTATAACTCTAACTTTCAAACCCCTAAGTAAATAATAAGATAATCGTTGATTAATTTCAAACACCAGGCCCCCCTGGGTTGGACTGCTTTGGTCTATTCAAACGGTTATCAATAATATTTCGTAAAAGGAAATGGTCTGCCACCTCTGTGATCACGCTGTACTCTTGGTCATTTTCATTAAGTAGTTTATAAGTACGCTTTTCTGTTACAGCAAGCCCTTGAATAAAACAAATATCTAAAGAAGATGCCCCGTTGTTATAAACAGCGCGATAAGCCCAACCTTCACCTGCCAATGTTCTGGGTTTTCTACCTATATAAGTAGTTACAGAACACTCTCCCCTTTTATTAGGAGCTCCAATTTCTTTTTTTACTTCTTCTGAAGTTTTACCAATTGTCATTTCAGAATTAATAAATCTTTGATTATCTAATAATTGGGCATCACTGAGGATTGATGTAGGTAATAATATCAATACACAAAATCCCAATGTTAATAATAATTGTTGAAGGGTTCCCATTAATCGGTGTACCCTAATTCTCTTATAAACTCCATTATTTCAGCCTCAAACTCCCGATGGTGCGCTCCGTGTCTCCACTCCCGTAGGTGGGCTAGCTCATGGGCCAATGTTTGTAGAATTGTAGAGGTAGCTAAGGCTATTTGTGGTTTATTTAACTGGTGGATCCTGATATACAAAACCTTTTCATTACAGTGGGCTTCATCAATGTGTTCTGCATTATTACATTTATCACACGGGTTACACTCCCCATAGTGCCTGGTTTGTTTCCTAGTTTCCGGAACAATCTGACCATATGATAGTCCATAGTGTTTACATACTCTTTGGGCTATTTCATGGATATTTTTCCAAAGCACTATGCTGCTCTTTACCATAAAAGTTAGCCCCTCTCTTTAAATGTTATCTCTTTCTTTTCAGTCAAACGATCAACAAAAAGAATTCCATTGAGATGATCAATCTCGTGTTGTAATGTTGATGCAAGAAGGCTGTTATCATCTTTAATGATATGCTCCTGTCCGTCTATACCTAAGTATTTAACCACGATTTTTCTAAATCGCGGAACTGTAAGCCCAAACTCAGGCAAACTTAAACATCCCTCTGGAGATCCGTATAATTCTTCCTCATGCTCTAGAATAAAAGGATTAAACATTATTATAGGCATCTTTTTATTGAGAATAAAGGCTGGGTCAAGAACACACAGTTGAATCTTTAAGCCAACCTGATTAGCAGCCAGCCCGACAGCATTTAAGCTATACATAATTTCAAGCAAATCAAAAGCCAAGTGTTGCAATTGAGGAGTGACCCGAATTATAGGTTCTGTTTTAAAACGTAATCTTTGTTCAAAATCTGCTTTGTTATAATCCAGGTTGGTTATTAGGCGCATCTAATACCTCAGCCATTTTAATTTCACGCGCGAAGAAAAAGTTTATTTCTCGTTTAGCATCATGATCAGTAGCTGACCCATGAACAGCATTCATAGTCATATTATCAGGTCTTCCAAATTCAGCACGAATAGTTTCTGGTTCTGCTTTCGCAGGGTTTGTTGCTCCAACAAGCTTTTTCCATTCTTCTACAGCATTATCTTTGAATAAAACTAAAGCCCAAACTGGCCCAACACAAGTGTAGTGTTTAAGTTTATTAAAAAATTCTTTATTCTTGTGTTCTTCATAAAAAACGTCAACACCTTCCGGGCGAATCTGTACCAGCTTACCCAGAATTATTCCAAAGCTGGCGTCTTCTATTCTCGTAAAAATTTGACCCACCTTGCGTTCCATTACCGTGTGAGGTTTAATCATTGCCAAAGTTAAATTTCCTGCCACTATTTAGCTCCTCTACTTAGTCCTTACTCTAATATGCATAACATAACCGTTCTCCCCTGAGAACTCCTCAAAGGAGCTTTGTGGATAAAAAGCTCTAACAGTATGTAGCGCACGCTTGTGATTTACCTGATTAACAGGTAATTCTAATTGTTCTAAAATCTCTTTAGTTGTGAGGTCTCCTACAAAGTAAGACCCTCTCTTTTCTCCTTTATGGATTAATAACTCTTCCACCGCCCGGGTATAATTAGGCATTAGAAATCCTTAATATCCAACAGTTGGGCAGGCTTTTTTTCTTCTTCCAATTCCCGTAATACTTTATTCAAATCTTCCACCATTAACTTAGCTTGGTATATATTTACTTTTTCTACAATGATTACTTTCTTAACTTCCAAGAACTCATCCTGTAACAATTCTGCGGCATTTAACTTTAAAGCATCGTCATCATGTTCAAATTCAATGAACAATTCTTGATCGGAAGAAAAGCCTACAAACCTACAACCAACAATAGTGTTTGTAATAAAGTCGCCGAACTTTTTAAGATTAATCACTAGTTATATCCTCAAAACATTCTTGGCAAACAGTAACACCTTCTTCACAACAAGCATGGATGGAACCGTATTCATGCATTCCCCCACAGGTGCCTGCTTCCTCTTTTTCTACTGCGTCTATAAAGGCATCCAAGATTCTATTCCACGCTTCATCGGATGGTTTTTCTTTGAAGACTATTATATGATCAAAATGAATTGAATACTCTTTATCTTCCATGCTTGTCTAACTCTTCCCACCGCGTGATCATTTTGAACATTACATCTTCTAGCCAGCGGATAGCCGCTTTATCTCCATCTCGGTAACATTTAATGGCTTCTAAAAGCATCAACTTGAAAACATAATCTGCTACCGGCGGACGTTCATAAAGTTTCATATTCTCGGTATGTTGCTTCCACACTATGAAGCATATCTATTAACCAACCTGCCTCAATCATTCCTGTGTTGGGGTCTTCTAATGGAATGGTGTGTTCATACAACACTGTTCTAATATAAAGTAACATTGGTAAATTATAGCTCATAGGCGTTCCTCCTCTTCTTTGTTAAAGAGTGAGGCGTGGTTAGCCCACGCGAGTAGGTACTTCTTGCGAGCAGATATTTCTTTATAAGTACTGTCCGTGTCCGTCATCCTCCCCACTAGTAGTTGGAGGAGAAAGATTAAAAGGGGACATTTCCATCATTCCCCCACCCATTGAATTAATCATCTCTGGGGGTAGTTCAATTTCTCCGGAATTTACTTTTTCTTGGAACTCCCTATACTTTTTCATCTGTCGTCTATTCATCCAGTAGTTTAAACCAAACTGGAAAGACTCAAAGATAATTACTGAAGAGAGTAGAGCAGCTAATACTGGACAATAAATATCCCCGAAACCTAGGCTATCCATTAATTAATCCTTTCTCCAAAAGAAATAGAAGGAAAGACATTCGCCCTCCTATATTCAATAATAATCAATTTTCCACTTAAAATCAACTGAAGGGAACTAACCGCCCAATTTGAAAAATTTTCGCGTGGATAATAGTGCCACTTCCCCTATTATGGTTCTAATTCAATAGGTTACTTACGATCCTTTGGTTCCTTACTCTTCTCAATTTCCTCGTTTAGTTCTTCCATAATATTACACATATCCAACATAGCCTCTTGTAAGAGCTTCCGGCTCCTGAACAAACCGTATTGGTCTAATAGACCACAACTCTTCTCTCTTATATAAGATAGACGTTTTGCTAGCTTATCTTTCTCCATATTGCCTCCACTTTGGCAATTCTCTCCTTCTTAATCTTTGTTATCATCAGGAAAGCTGGGAAAGTATATATCGTAATACAAAGCTAAATCAAACGGTACCTGAATCATAGTACCACACAGGTTACAGATTACGTACTGCTTAGGGTTATCGTGGACATCTAGCTCTCTCTTCTTAGGTCTACGCCAGATGTGACCACATTGGTGATTACCTTCTCTAGAAGATCCCATAACCTCCTCCGCACATTATTTTTGGTGCGCGGAAAAAATTACTAAATTTGGGACCTAACCCTTTCCAAAGCCTCTGAGACAGCGTCATAGATAACATCAAAAACTATATCTATCTGTTCCAGCTCTAAGTTCTCGGAAAGGCCAGACATAGCCCCTTGGACAATCTGAGTAATCTCCCAAGGGGGTAGTTCAATTGGTCCCTCGTGGGCTAATACAAGCTTCTCCTCCGTAGTTAGAGGATCAAGCTCGTAGGCCTCTAATACTTTCTTACCAGTCATTCTTTTCTCCTTAATTAATCTTCAGACACAACGCCTGCATGTGTGAACCAATGAAGGCCCCTAATCCTATTTATAACTTTGTAAATATCGGCAGATTCTTGACTAAGTCCCCGGACTTGTTTACGAAATTTACTTGGAAGCTGATCCACTAATTCTTCCAAAGAACTCGTAACATGCGCGGCTTCTCGCTCTAGTTTATATAATGTACCTCGTGGAACATCTATTCCTATTTCTTGCATGGTTTTCCCTCTTTGCTATATGGTGAAGTTTTTCTTTCATAACTTTAGGGTGAATCTACCACTATTTCGTTAGTGCCCGTGATAGTGGCATTATCTCCTATGTTTATTGCGCTTACTGTAGTTGTATAGTCTTTACCTATATCTGTGGAGTCTGCACCGAGTCTCCACCAGTGGACTAAGTTAGCGCTGGATGTGTAGGTCCCAGAATTTGTAATCAGGTCGATTCCAAAATTCCCAGAAACGACCGTTCCTAATTCCTGGCCTGTCACCCCAGTATTCCATATAGCAACCGATCCCAAAATACCTGACCATGTGGAGAGAGGAAGTTCAACTGCCGTGGCAATTCCGCTGTAAGCTGCCCCAAGCCTAACACTCCTGCCTGCCGAAGCAACAGAGTCGGCCATCTCAAAACCATCTACCCCTGAAATGGTTTCGTGAATATCAGTAATTTCTACACCGTTATCCCAACCAATCAGGACTGATCCGTCCCAAAAGACAGAAAAATTTCGCCACTCATTTCTCTGCTGAACCATATTAAAACGAGTGACCCGTATCCGTTCTCCCCTACTATTCCAATTCTCTACATGAATTACGTCAGGCTCTGTATTGGTTATACGGTCTGCCCAGATCAGGACCTCGTTCTTATGCGTCGTCCCTTTTAAATGGAGAAGGGTTCTGTGATTGATTTGAGTTAATTTTTCTCGGGGAAGATCCTCAAAAGGTTTTAACCAAATACTAATAGTCCAGAGATTGGCAAATCCGAGGCTTTGACGTATAGCATTTTCTAAATACGCATCTACCCCTTTAAATCTAAGTGCGACATTAGTTAGTACTACCACCTATCATCCCCTGTTTATCCTTGTTCCCCATACATTGTTTTTGGCTGTTTCTTTTTCTTCTTCTTTTTAACTTTTCCTAAAATCCGGTGTTCTCCCAATCCATCGTAGACAATATTATCTCGTTCCGCATTCTCCAGCTCGCGTTCAAGAGGATCTTCTACCATAAACGCTAAAAGAGACTCTACTTGCTGTGTTCCCAAATTCTCCACGTTTGGTACAGTCTCTCCATTTATAGATATTCTAATGTCTGGATCTTTTTGGAAAG
>SDBS01004923.1_pt1 | contig 13070 bp, 25 predicted proteins | sample 2277091 | NCBI WGS metagenome assembly SDBS01 (sample SAMN10404972, study PRJNA504765) | marine sediment metagenome | isolation source: marine sediment core GS10_PC15, 163 cmbsf | place: Arctic Ocean: Southern Knipovich Ridge | collected 2010 | reverse complement strand
CGGTAACAATCTGAGGTCCGCATCCGCCTAACTTATGATCTATTTTCCCTGCAATACCATCCCACCATAATTCGTCACCGGCCTTATACTTCAGCTCCGGCTCGGTCATGGAGTCGATGATTTTGTATACTTCATCCTTACCTACACCTCTGACCTGATTTATGTATTTTATTTTAGCTTTCAACTCCTTGCCCTGCTCCTGCGTTAATAATTTTGGCATGGTTAGTCTCCTTTAACATGCTCAATACTTGCTTGCCATTTACGAAAGATATTAATATGTTTTCCTGTGTAACGCTTAGCAATAGGAGCCGTGAATGACGTATTTAATATTATCCCTTTTTTATCAACTTCTACACCAAAACAAGCATTATATGTTGTCACTCGACAATGCATGACTAATCACCAATTTCTTCAAACGAATAATACTTCCCTTGAAAATTAAACAGCATAGTTGATATTGCCCCATCCCTGGCCTTAGCAATAATAATTTGTCTCTTTGTGTTTAAATCGTCATCCTGATATGTTATACTATGACCGTCAAGATATTCTTTCTTCCATTTATCCGGAGGATCGTGGATAAACATAACTACGTCGGCATTTTCTTCTATTCCCCCTGCGTCTCTTAAATCTGACAATACTGGTGCTTTCTGTTCTTCACCTTGCTTTGGTCTTCTTAGCTGGCTTATTAACATTACCGGAATATCAAGTACCTTACCTGTTATCTTTACTCCTTTCGATATATCAGTTATTTGCTTGTATCTCGGCTCTTTATCGTTTCCGGATATAATTTGCAGATAGTCAATAATAAGCAATTCAATGCCGTATAATTTCTGCATTCTTTTTGCATGTGCGCGGATTTCGTCTATTGTTCTTATCGCTGTGTCATCTACCCATACAGGCAATTTATTTAAATAATTTGCCGCATCACCCAAAAGAGTTGCAGCCGCTACCTTGTTCTCTAATTTATGTAAATTACTCACACACTGTCTTGATTTAGTCGAGATCATTCTCATACCTATCTTCCTGCATGTCGTCTCAAGGCTGAATATACCCACTGGATGCCCTTTTATTGCCGCTCTTACCGCAAACTCAAACGCTAAACTTGTTTTACCCATTGATGGTCTACCGGCCAACACAATCATATCACCCTTCTGCCAACCACCGGTTTTACTATCTAACGCCGGATACCCTGTCGGTAATCCTATTAAACCATCCGCTGTGTCCATTTTTTTCGAAATAAGATCATAACCCTCTTTAATAACTTCCTCCATTGGATGCGCTTTTTTCGATCTCGATTTATCTATTATCTTGTCAAATTTATTCGATAACCGGCCTAATATCTCTATCGCACCATGTTTACCCTCATATGAATAATTCATCGCCGATGTGCAGAGTGCTATAATTCTCCTTAAACTTTCTTTTTCTAATAATTCGTCACAATGATATTTTATATTGGCCGCCGATACTGTCTCGTTCATTAATCCAACTAATGTCGTCTCACCGCCTACTAAATCTAATAAATCCAAATCTCTCAATTTCTCAGCTAATGTTAGTTGATCAATCCCCGTATCCTCATCCCATAATAATTTTATCGCCCTGAATATTGCCTGGTGAATTGGTTTATAAAAGGTTTCCTGCGTAATGTGCATTAACGTATAATTCAGCCCATCTTCATCTATCATCATCGCACCAAGTACAGCACGCTCCATATCTGGCGAACATGGGGGTGTAAGACTTAAATCTGTCATTGCTTCTCCTCGGCTTTTTCAATAATGGCTTTTAACATTTTTCTTATTTGCTCTGTCTTAGATGTATTAAATCCCATCATAAAGTCATACGCTTCCTTACACCCCTTAAATGATTCACCTATAATCTTCTGTTGCTCTTCGATATGCTCACGGATGGCATCAAGATGTTCTCTTATTAGCATATGATCTTCAACATTACTCTTTAGATCAATATCTCTACTGCCTCCTAATAAACAAGCAGATAGAATATCCACAACATCTACCCGCTCTTCAATCGTTATTCCTTCGGGTTCGGATAGAAATTGATTAAGTAATCTACATCCAGTCGTTTGAAGTATATGAAAATAACTGTTTTCTTCACCATCTGATATTTCCACATAACTACTTTTTGTATAATCCCATTTTATTGTAACGCCATTTCGAATAACTATCATTGTTCATACTCCTTTCATCGATTCGCTGTGGTTAGCCCCAATCATTAAGCCCTTCCATTGACTTGCTGAATGCAGCGTCTTTCTGCTCTTGGGTTTGCTGGTCTATCAATTTATTTCCTTGTGATTGTTTATCAAGTTTTTCAAATTGTTTTCTAAATTTTCCCATACTTTCTATTTTATCCCACCAAAATTCATTATTTGAATACCATTTTAATAATCTTTCAATATCTTCTTTTGATCTTTTTTCCTCTTTAATAGTTCTCATAAGACGGCACTGATTTGCCCATTCTTGTAATATTTGTTTTTTTTCTTGTTTATGATCTGGGTAATTTTTTGTAATTAATTCCCTAAGAAGAAATGCCATATCAGAATCGAATTTTGAAAATAAATATTTACCCACTTTTATATTTTTATTTTTATCAGCGTCCAGCTCAGGTTTTTTTGAGTTTGGACAAGAAGCTTTTTCTTTCTTTAATTCTTTACCATTCTTTACATTCTTGTTATTGGCGGGTATACCTTGGTTCTTCATTGGTTCTTTCGTGGTGCTTTCGTTGGTGCTTTCGTTGGTGCTTTCATAGTTTTTGGGATTTTGGTATTTATCATAATTACATATAGTTATAAGAACTCCACCAAGTTCTTTCGCTGTGGTTATCATAAGGTACTCTCGTAGTGCTTTCATAGCCTTCTTCGTTTGATTTTCGTTGTACATGCATTTTCTGTACCCTATATACCACGCCAATCCTTCTCTTATATCTTTATATGTACGAAGAAGTTGACCCCTTTTTATAATCCTTTTTTTCCATCTATTATCAGCATGATTTGCTTCTTTTAAAAGCCAATCCCATATTTCTCTAATATAAGGAGGTGATGTTGCTATATCAGAATTCTGGATGCAACGAGCTTTCATATAATATCCACCAGATATTTTATTCATTATATAATCCCAACTACTTTATTATATACTTTGAATTATATAGTCTACACAAAACTTGTAAATTATTCAACTGTATTATCCTTCTTGCGAAAATAAAAACAAAATTGAATTGTACTATCTTTAAATAAGTTTTCAATATAAATATTATTGTGGCGGCAATTATTAAGCGTCTTTTTTATAAGGTTTTTGATCCAGCCGTCAACTGGTAAAATCAAATGACCTCTTTTTTTTATAGACCCTATTAACTTATGACAAGATTTACACACAGTCTGATAGCAATCATCTTCATAATCCCACGGCTCAGTATCTGGTGTATAATATTTGTGGTGTACCATAAGAGTATCTGTGTCATCCCCACAATTTTGGCATGTCCAATCATCTCTCAAAGATTTCTAACCGTTTCTTCTGCCACCGGGGGTCATTGAGTTTCTCAGCGTAAGTCATATTATACTCCAAACAATAAAAAAAGGCAACACACCCGATAGTCAAAGAGCCTCAGAAAGGATCAAATCGGTTATGTTGCCTCAGTGATTGCATTAAAAATTCCTTCCTATTACTCTCTGACTTAATTTACTATACCAAACAAAGATTGAATTGTCAAGTCTTAAATTACAAGTCCTCACATATTACTCGACTGACATTATTTATCTCCATATCTGAGATTCCACGACCACACAAGCATTTCATCGGTTTCGTGTTGCATATAAACCCCGCATGTAGGGCATTTAATTGACCAGTATTTTGTAAATCCACCACCTCTTTGATGTTCGAGAAGATATCCTTCCTTTCCACAAAATGGACAGTCTTTAAGTTCTTTCATCCTTTGCTCCTTTGCGACTATGGAATGTATACTAAACCCTCAGAAGCCTTTATGATGCTGTCAGCATAAGCGGCAATCAATACATCTTTTTCAAATAGATCGTATTCCACATGATATGTAAGCACCTTTATGCGTTCAGCCATTTTCTGTATCGATTTTGACGATGTTAGTTCTTCTGCCATCCTGCTCTCCTTTGTCTTTATAAAATTTACGAATAATGTGCCTGATAGCTGACGGTGTCACGTTGAATCTCTCAGCTATGTGAACATTTTTCACGCCTTGCTGGTGTAATTCCACTATTTTCTTCTTATCAGCGTCAGTGAGTCTGTTGTAGTATCGGCCTGATTTCATTTTAACTCCATTTCGTGCTGATAGAAAGTCTTTGCCAGCTTCTTCTCGGCTATCTCTGTCACATATTCAGCGTTGAGGTCGAAGCCGATATATTGGCGGTTGAGGCGTTTTGCTTCGGCGCATGCGGTACCCGATCCGCAGAAAATATCCAGCACTATACCGCGCTCAGGGCATCCGGCTTTTATCATCGGCTCGACAAGTTTATCAGGAAATGTTGCAAAATGGGCTTCTGGTCGTCCCTGTGTTGTGACATCCCAGACATCACCAAAATTACCATCATACCACTGCTCACACCATTTCAAATAGTCTTCTCTGGTTGGTTTCCATACACAGCGTTTGTTGCGACCATCCTCTAATATTTTTATCCGTGAAATTTCAGCCGTTTTAGGATTTATGCCATGACCACTCGTCTCTCCATCACGGCGCCATTTACGATTATTATTATTTGGGTCCAAAAATCTATGTTGTAACCTCTCTAAATCATGCACCGGCTCAAACTGTTGCTCAAACCAATACTTCTTATTCTTCACAAAAAAGAACACGGACTCCCAATCCACCGTGAACCGATCCTTTGCACTGCTGGGCATTGCATTTTTTTTATACCAGCAGATGTGATTCCTTAAAATCCAACCGGCGTCTGTCATGGCGATTGCGAAACGTGAGGGGATTTGGCAGAGAGATTTAGCTTTGACGCCCGTATCATTCCAATTTGTTTTCTGAATATTATCATCGGTGTATGCTTCCTTACACGTTGTTCTATCTGTGCCGATACCTTTGCCACTGCCGCTGTAAGAATCTCCTAAATTCACAAAACACGTACCATCCTTCCTCAACACCCGTTTGACTTCATCAAATATCTGGATAAGGTGTCTTATATAATCCTCAAATTGGGGTTCAAGGCCGAGGCTACCACGCCAGCATCCGCAGAGCTGACAGAAACACGAGCCAGAGAAATGATTATCAGGCAAGACGTGCTTATTATCATCGTTATCCTGTCTACCTCTCATTTTTTTGCCATCAATCTCGTCACCCCACACATGCTCACACTCACCACCATCCCATATCACCGGTTCTAAACCGTAATCCCTGAGCTAAAGTCCCCAATATGGAGGAGAGCAAATAATGCAATTTATTGATTCGTCTGGCAATTGTTTTAGCAAATCTAATGTATGTCCACAGACTATCGTATTTATCCATTTATCGAGAACTTTAATCACCCCCTTTTAACAAGTCCAACTGTTCGGGTTTCGGCGTCTCATGAGGTACTTTTATAATATCCAAGACCTCTTTCATGCCAAGTTTATCCATGCAATATGTGTGTAATTTTGGATGTGTCTGTTTCATTCTCTGATACCGATTAGGCTCGTCCTCTAAGTGCGCACCAAATGCGCAGAAAATACAACCTGTGGTTTTGTAGCCCATGTCATAGATTGGTGAATATGATATGTTATTTGCTTTGATGTAGTTCCACACATCCTCAGTTGACCAGAATGACAAAGGCTTACATTGTTGTTTGCCTTCATACGAATTACAACCAGATCGAAGATATTGCTGTTTACGTAAATGACTGTCAGATGCCATCGTTCCAATAATGCATTTTAAGCTGGTGCGCTTTTCGTATTTCATAGCTGGTCGTTTCTTCATAATATCACAGCATTTATGGCTTATCTTAAACGGCGCATTTATTAAATATTTCCATTTAAGAGGTATTCTCCCCGAATTATATTTATTACCTGCTCCGAATAGCCTCTTGTGTCTCAATTTATTAGACTTAGTTGTTCTCACTTCATATATCTTTTGACTGTTTTCTTTAGATACAACAGGATACCCGTATTTCTCGATTACTTCTTTGAAAGATATTTTAGGATGAATCCATTCAACATTCTCTGTTTTTTTAACAAATGAGTTAATTTCAGGATACTCTATGCCGGTGTTAAAATAAACCGCTTTAACTTTTGGATATAGGCTTCTCACAAGATGAAGCAACGCAGTGCTGTCTTTGCCCCCCGAGAACGACACATACACCTGCCCGTTCCAATGATCATACCATTGTCGTATCTTATTTAGACTCATTAGAACTTTACTCTCTAATGGCATAGATTGTTTCTGTTTAAGCATGTCATTCGTTATCTCCAGCATAACCCCTCTAATCTCGCCTACGATTGCGTACGGCGCCGTTCACGGCATTATCTTGCCGAAAAGGTAGAATACCCCTACCCAGAATATGACGCTTATAACGACCGCGGCCAGCCAGTAGATTGTTATAGGCTTATTGGTCAATGATCCCATGCATCAGAGCGTATTGGCATTATCAAACCCCTGACATTTGGAATAGTATCATTTTTTATCTCAAACACAACAGGATCGGTGTCCCCGTAGATCTTTAAATGAACATGCTTTACAAGACTACATTCGCAAAGTTCTTTTACAAGAGAAAGAAACCGTGCATCAATATCTATTTCGGCTTTTAATTTATCCTTTTTGGGGAAAAGGTTATTTATTCCGGTTGGGTAAACATCTTCTCTTGGGTGAGAAAACTCAATTTGTTCGGAGCCGCTATTGAGATCGGCATATTGGACTTTCTCACCAAGTTCTATAACGTCTATTTCTTGTGGTTTATGTTTACCACCTTTTTTGGCAACCATGAAAATCTTTTTGAGAGTATTTTTAGACATGAGAACATCGTTGTGTTTGACGTTTGTATTATGATACTCATTGTTTTTCGATAAATCCATGATTGCCAAAACGTGGCCGTCTGATGCGATTAATTCATTCTCTCTGAAACAAATATGCGATAATTGTTTGCCCTTAGCAGTATAATCATCTGCTGCTACAAATCCGAATAACCGTTTTACAAAACTTCTTAATTTTAGCATCATTCCCCCTTTGTTCATCCATAAATCCTGTTTGCTTAGCTGAAGATATTAGTCTTTGCTACTAAATATATTATAAACTCTACGCCATACCGGTACCGCTATATGGCGGGTATTATTCCACGCTATCACGGCCATTATTCTCGTTCTATATGTTTGATCCATTGTTAATCCACATTTACAACATTTTACATTGTAGTAAAAAGTTATTTTTGTGCCAGCATGACATACAAGAATACCTCCTTTTATAATATCCCTCTTATCCTTCTTTACGTCATATATAACGTCCACATTGGTGCTTTTGCAGAATGGGCACCGCCTTGGTTCTAATTGGCTCATTTAATTTTCCCATCTGGATATTTTGCGGTTTCTATTCTAAGTTTATGATCAAGCTCTTGAAATGCTTTAGTTGCTTCCGATTCCGGGGCAGGATGAAATATTATAGGATTTATATCATTCCATGCATTAATCGCCGCGGTCTTGGTACGGTGGTCGGTTGTTATCTTCCCACAGTTGTCGCACATCACCTTATAGTTGAATTTAACCTTGTTTTTAACACGGTAACTGCGATTGAATATCTTTATTAAAGGGCTTTTGCATTCGGTACATGGGTTAAAATCGGTCATGCTATTCCTCAATAATAAAACAGGCGGATAGCGTTATTCAATTAAAATAGCGCACACCGCCTGCAAGAAGTGATCGGACGTCCCTTAATTTGGAACTGAGCCAATATAATACACAACTGGGATATTAGCAAGAATTATTTTACGGCTTGACAAATCTTTCTTTGTGATACATATTGTGGACTACAGAGAAAGGAAATAAAATGAATGGAATTGATGTATCTAAACAAGCAGAACTTATTATTAACGATCCAAAATTACCAGTAAGAAGAAATTGGTGCCCTGAATGCTTTAAAGAGAAATATAAACAGTGGTTGGAGGAAAAAATGATTATTAATCCTCTTATATACTTCGCTCATCCGAATGATTATTCTTACGATCCGGCAACTCTTATATTTTTCTGTCATAAATGCCATTGTAGATGGCATTATGCTATGGGTGAAAATGGTTTTAAGGCTATAAAGGAGAAAACATGAAAAAATTTTATACTAACGAAGTTTGTCCAAAGTGCGATAGCCATAGCTTTGATAACAAATTTATGCCACAGAAAGTAGAACATTTTATTTATGATAAAACTATTTACGGAGAAAAAGATTATATGTTGAGAACTTGTTCATCCTGTGGTTTTAAATTTAAAACATTGCCATTTGATGGAATAAATAAAGATAACGAAGAACGCGCGGTTGCGGCTTATGTAAATGAGTATATATTTCAGCAGATACCTTTAATATCAAAGGCAATGATAAAAGAAGACCCTCGTTTAAAAAAAGAAGTAGTGGTTGTATATAGCATTGAAGAAGCCAAAAAGAGAGATGAAGAAATAAAATTATTTAAAGAGAGTGAGAAAAAGAAATGAAAGCATTAACTATCTGCCAGCCGTGGGCATCCCCAATGAATTCATTAAGGAGGCGAGAATCAAGTGAGCGATAAAAGAATAGAATCTTCCCCGGATTTAGTATGTAAGCACATTAAAATAACGAGAAAGCAGCTCGATTATATTAACAATAAATCTGAAGCTCTTAATATGTCGGCGAGTTGTCTTGTGCGGCTTGCTATTGATAAATACATTGTTTTTTTGGAAACAGGAAAGGATTGAAAAAAATGGCTATTGTCCCCAAAATATTCAGTCTAACAAATGCTGAAAATGGTACCCCCTTAAAAGTAGTTGAAACACTCATAGCAGCGGTAGGCACAACAAGTCCGAGCGGTAAAATAAAATCAAACCTTTTGCGTTCCAAACTAATAACAACAATATTTACAAATGCCGGAGGTATGCTGTATGTAAAAGAATCGGTTTCTTGTATTGTTGATGAAATGGAAAAATCACTTGTTGAACCGGTGGATTTGGTTGGCAAATAAATAAAAACTCCGGTTGGTGGCGAACCGACCGGAGTTAAAGGGGATGAAACAGTGAAGGTATTACTTAACTCATCGCACCATCAAGTATAAATACTATTTCAATAAAAGTCAAGAATTATTTTAAATTATTAAATATTCTGCTTGACACAGATAATTAATGTATTATCTTATATCTGCAAATCACAGAATGACAGGGTGTATCATTAAGCCGCCGCCTGCAAGCGAAATCAGTTTATCGGTCCACCCTGTTAAATTACTTTTTATCGCAAACCTTTAATAAATAAGGCGCAAAGGAGAATATCAATGGATAATATTAAAGAATTTAAGATACCAACAGAAGAAAGCGATATATTAAATAGCTACAGAATGAAATCATATGAACTTCCTTCAAACTTCTACGAGGTAGATAGTTTTACTATCGACATTACCTGCATATCAGACGCAAGAGCACGTTATATTATTGAGACCCAACACCGACAGCCATTCCATTATCCAGCCCAAATATTAAGTATATTGCAGCACAACAAAAGAGTCAAATTAATAACAGTAGAATCCTTTGCTGATGAAGGGAATACAAAGCCCCATGAATATAAGGCGCTGAAGATGCATGATACATATTGCCAAGGTGACAATGGGAAAATTTATATGCCTGTGGGTTCTTTCGTATTTAGAGGTGTTATATACAGCTTACATGAACTATGCCCAGCGCCACCACCTCCAAAACAGAAGTCTAATATTATCCCGGCCACTACAATACCCGGAATAAGTCAGAGAGGGAATTAACTATGAATAATTATTTATCAACAGAGCAAGTGGCTGAAATAACCGGGATACATATAAAGCGATTAAACGACTGGCTTTATTATGATATTATACCGCGCCCTGAAATAGAGGGTCACAGATTTGGCTGGACTATTACCGATATTTATGCGCTTGTATTCTTCAAACGTATTTTCGAAGACGGATATATAAGAAATATTGCCGCGGTATATGCTAAAGCATTCCATAATGTTATTGGTAATATAGATAAAGCAAATATGAATTATGTATTATTTATTGATGCCCAAAATAAGCCGTTGGCTGTTCGCATAGGGACTGATATCCTTATTAGGCTTCTGATACGCGATGTGACCGATGATTTAACCAGCATCCATATCTACAACATCCAAGAGATGATAACCGGCGTTGATAAAAAATTAGAAGCCGTGACTTAAAAATTAACGAGTTAAACCAAGGGATGCAATATTTTTTTAGCATGGAGAGTCCGGGACCCGGTGACGCCCTGGAACGAATCTTGGTTCGTACTCAACTCTCTATGCTATTTATATTAAGGCGACCAATGAATAAGATAAAAGGAACCGTGCAATTCGGCAAAGGTTCTGTGAAACCTATTGATACAAAGGAACTGCCGATGGATCTGTCGATTGAAGACCTTGCCGATATCTGTGTTAAAAAAGGGGTGAGAGTGAAAATAACATTGAGCGAGGCTAACAATGGATAAGACAGGAATCGAGTTCGTGGAAAGAATGTCAAGGCTGATACTTATTGATGACGGGATCGTTGGGTATGAGATGCATAAGCAGGGGTGTGTATGGCACTCAAAAGATATGCATGACTGGAGAAACATATTACTCGACTATCCTGGTGAAGGTAATGTGGATATTTATTATACATCATTCAATGAAGGCATCAAGGTCGGCGATTCGTGGTGGTTTACCGGGGATTTGCTTGAATTTGATGAAGATAGGTGGATATTACAATTTGGCAATTACGGGGCAAAGACGATTGGCGGATTCTATGTACAACAATATCACCCTAATAATACACAATTACAATTAACTACCTCAATAACGGAGCAATTCAAAAAGAGCGGCAATATTTACGACAATCCCGTCCCGCTGTTTTAAAAGGAGATTGTTATGTTTGTACAATATTTGATCACTTCATTTACATCTATAGTATTCATAATGGGTGCTATAGGGCTGTCAGGAAAAGCAAAACAAGATTGGTCTTTCGGCTGGCCGGTTAGAATTTTAATATCCATAGCCTATTTGTTAATGTGTGTTGGAATAATTTTGCCTTGGGTTCTTGTCATATACCTATAGTAAAGGAGGCCGTTATGTATGAAGTAGATTGGGTAGGATTGCTAAATGCAACTTTCAGAATGGTACGTGACCTCTACATAATAGGAATATTGATGGCTATATACCTGAAAAAAGGAAACTGACTATGCAAGATGAAGTAAGACTTGGGTTGCTCAAAAAGTCCGGCAAGACTGAGAGCGGGTATGTGATTTGTGGGTATAAATGGATATTTGCAGAGGGGTCTTTTGTTTCCTACGATACTGATCCTGTATGGAATCTGGATGATATTAGCTGGATTGTAGACAAAAAGATGTCGGGTAGATTACTGGGAGGACAGCTAATCTACTTCTCCCCATTCGAGGACAGCAAAGGCAGGCCGTTGAAGGAAGGGGATATTGTTAAACCCGACCACGAAAAACTATGCCCGAGCGACTTTTATCAAGGACGAAATGGTATAATAGTACAAGAATCTGAAGGATATGGTGGATGGGATATAACATGGAATGACTCTGAAGCTAAAAGTACCCTATCTAATTTATGTCCGTATATTGAATACACCGGCAATATATATGAGGAGAAATGACATGGATGCGCTGGAGAGGATTGAAGAGTCCAAGGCTTTAGCAGATAGTATGTACGTAAACGGTTCTTTGACAGAAAGAAATGAATTATTAGAGCACCTCGACGCAATTGCTCAGGAGATTAAGAGTATGGATGAAAGAGGTCAGAGTCAAAATGGCAATATCTACGATCTCCGGGAAGAGATTATAGAGAAGAAGGCTAAAATAGCTGAGCTCGAAAAAAACCAAGTTCAATTGAAATTAGATAAGCTTAAAATGATACAGGATCAGGGTATGGAAAGAATATTTCAGTTAACCAAAATTGTCGAACTCGAAAAGGCTCTTGAGTTGATGGCTGCGGATAAATCGTGGAGGACGGCTGGGCATACCGATGAAGTTATTTGCCGGGGGATAAAACAAGAATTCATCAACGAAGCCCGTGAGATAAGCGAGGCTGAGCGAAAGGAGAAGAAGTGATGGTGAATGACTTTCATGCAGGTTATGGCGGAGCAGGAGACGGAAGCAGTGGTTGGGAGCCTGACCCTGACTTCGAAGCATATTTGGAAGAAAAGGAAATATACGGGAAACACGGGTTAGCAAGGGACGCACTTTGTGCATTAAATAAACATGTACCGAGTAGATATCATCTTGACCTTGCCTGTAAATACTGTGGGGAAAGTTATGGTTCTTATGAAGATAGACTAAAATTAGAGCGAAAGGAGAAGAAGTGATATTTTTAAAACGGTCATTACTTTCATCCTCGAATGTTTGGTATCACAGATTGAATATTAAACTGTCCTGCTGTACATTTGGGTGGTTTTGGGGGATAAGGCATCCATATATATGTGTCAGGTCTAAATATTGCAAGTGGAATATCAAGCGTTTGGAAAAGAAATTTGGCTGGGACAGGAAAGAAAAGGAGCAAGACAATGAAACTGGTTAATCCTAAAACAATCCATAAGATTCCAGCGGATGAGATTGATGAACATGATGTGAGTTATTTCGTAAGGATCCAAGATATTTTTGAATGCCCTAAAGCGCCGGATTGTGAGAAGTGTAAGGCGGAATTGAAGAAAAAGATTAAAAAGGCAAGACCTACTGGTATAGAAGATGATGGAGAAATAAGCCAGGCTGATATTATCCATACTAACAAAATCTATGAAATCATCGACTCCATGACCGAGCCGGAGCTGAAGTATAAGGCCGGTGACGAATTATGGTGGGATGGTATTGCAGGGAAAATAGATCATAAGTTAGGCGGATGCGGACCTCAGATTGTTACCG
>SDBS01004922.1_pt1 | contig 13070 bp, 13 predicted proteins | sample 2277091 | NCBI WGS metagenome assembly SDBS01 (sample SAMN10404972, study PRJNA504765) | marine sediment metagenome | isolation source: marine sediment core GS10_PC15, 163 cmbsf | place: Arctic Ocean: Southern Knipovich Ridge | collected 2010 | reverse complement strand
GTTTTGTAGCCCATTTCGATGATACCGTCTGCCAGGCTTGCCCATTCTCCCAGGCTGGGCAGTGCCCTGCGAGAGCGGGAAAAAGAGATGTGCGTTTTCGGCTGTATTTCAGTCAACAGCAGGTACAGGTATCTAGACGCCGTCGACGCAGTGCTGCCAAAAAAGAAGCAGGACGTAACTTGCGGGCTGCGGTAGAAGCCACAGTGCGGGAGGTCAAGCATCCGTTTCCGGCTGGAAAACTGCCTGTGCGAGGCAAGTTTCGCATGACCTGTATGTTGATTGGTTCAGCCGCCATGACCAATGTGCGGCGTATCCAGCGTTATTTATTTAGCCAAAAGAAGCAGGAAGATAGGAAAATGGATCAAATAAGCGGGCAAAAATGCGACTCGAAACTGCAAGGTGATTTCTTTTTCGCTATCTTTGTAGGCCGCTTAAATGATTATTTGCAGTTATGCTCTCTTCGGAGATTATGTTTCGGTTGTTAAAGTACTAGTTATTTCAGTAGACTCAGATCTGTAAATTTCTAATCTAACATATTAAGACGGAGGGTATATGACGACCTTATGGATCGAGGATTTATTTGGCACACACAAGCCCGTCATTGCAATGGCGCACGTTCCGGCACTGCCTGGAACGCCGCGCTATGATGAGCTAGGTGGTGTAGATGCGATAGTAGAGCATGTCCGTTCAGATGTCCGCCTCCTGGTTGAGGGCGGGATAGATGCAGTCATGTTTTGCAACGAGGACGACCGCCCGTATATGCTGAAAGCAGGAATCGAGCAAATTGCTGTCATGACACGCGTGGTTGCTGAGTTGGCGCCAGTGGAAATACCGTACGGCGTTGATTTCCTGTGGGATCCAATGGCAGCACTAGCGATCGCACACGCCACTGGGGCGTCATTCATTCGTGAAGTGTTTACCGGCACGTACGAATCGGATATGGGGCTCTGGTCACCAAATGCGGGAGAAGTACTGCGCTTGCGGCGGCAAATTGGAGCTGAGAATATCCGCTTATTCTTCAATGTAGAACCTGAATTCTGCTCGACACTCGGGACCAGGTCACTTGCACTGCGTGCCCACAGCGCAGTGGTGTCCAGCCTGGCAGATATGATCCTGGTGTCCGGACCAATGGCTGGTATGGAGCCGGATTTATCTAAGCTGCAAGAAGTAAAGGATGCAATAGTTGAAACACCCGTTTTCCTCAACACTGGCGCTAAACCCGAAAACATCGCCCTGTTTCTGAACGTTGTCGATGGTGTGATTGTTGGGTCAAGCCTCAAAGTGGACGGCTACACCTGGAACAATGTCGACCCAGAACGCGTAGAAAGGTTTATGGAAGAGGTGCGTACCGCCCGCACCTGAACTGATTTGTGAACGTATAAAGGTTGGTGCGCTGCAAGCCCGGCTTTCAATCTCTCCTAGCTTCCGGCACAGCAAAAAAATTGTGAAAACTTTACAAAAATATGGAGAAATTTATGTCTGAACACCAAGCGATAGAACTCGTTGTAGAACGAACACGAACGGATGTAATTGGGGGCGCTGCTGATACGGCGAAAGAGGTCGTCCAAGCCCTGGCTGAAATGGTTTCAGATAGTCAGGCTCAAAGCGCCGAGGCTCTGGCGCTTGAAGTAGAGGCAGCCGTTGTAGATATTATGAGAGTTATGCCTTCTCTCGCGCCGCCCATAAACGCTCTCCACCGCGTCCTTGGCAGTATGGAAGATGCCCTGGCAGAACATCCAACCACCATGGAGTTGAAAGAGGTGCTTCTGCTGGCATCAGAAGATTTTTTAAGTTGGGCGGAAAGCGCTCTTGAAAAAGTAGCCCGGTATGGCGCCCAGAAGATCGAGGATGGCGATGTGGTCTTCACATACAGCATGAGCTCGACTGTGTGGCGCATATTCCGGCGTGCCAAATCCCAGGGCAAGTCTTTCAGCGTGGTAGTAACAGAATCGCGGCCTGCAAATGAAGGTATCTGGACTGTAGATGAGATGCTCAAGGAAGACATACCAGTTTCGGTCAGTATAGACGCCTGCATTGGAGAGCTGGTGGCTAAAAGCGATTCAGTCTTCGTAGGAGTGGATGCTGTGTCAGCACATGGCTACTCTCTCTGCAAAGTGGGCACATATCCCACAGCTCTGGTAGCCAAAGAACATGGGGTTCCTTTTTATGCGGCTGCTGATACGCTTAAATTTGATCCCACGACACTGATCGGTTTAACCTGGATAGTTGAAGAGATCCACCGGCATGAAGTATTGGAAGGTGAATACCCCGACAGCGTAAAAGTAATCGGAAGCCTGTTCGATGAAACCCCTCCCGCCCTGGTGACAGCGATTATCACAGAAGTTGGCATTTTGAATCCAACCGCCTGCGTGACTGTCATGTGGCAGATGAAACTCAGCGAAAAGTTGAACGAAATGCTGCTGCCGTGGTCAAAGGGCGAGCTTTGATGTTCTGAAACCAGAAACTATTTAATAAATATTTTGGAGGATGATTTATGATCGATAAAAGGTGGCAGCAGTTGGCTGAAATCCTGATCAATTATTCGACCGGCACACAACCTGGAGATAAGGTATTGATCACAATGATGGAAATTGACACTTTCCCCCTTGCACGGGCTGTGTTTGCACAGGCTGTTAAAGCCGGAGCGCTTCCGCACATCGAATTCCAATCTGCGTACCTGGAACGAGACCTGATGCTCTATGGTGAGCAGGATCAGTTGGAGTGGGTGCCAGATATGATGGTTTATGGTATGGAGTGGGCTGATGTATATGTTGGTCTGCGAGGTGCCAGCAATCCCAGCGAGCTGGCAGGTATTTCTGCCGGGAATATCACTACCCGTAAGCGTGCCTTGGGTAAAGTCTCGGCAATGCGCAATGAACTGACGCGTTGGGTTTTAGTGCGCGTACCGAACGAGTCCTTCGCCCAGCAGGCAAAGACCAGCACTGACGAAATGATGGAGTTCTTTTTCAACGCTACCTTGAGAGACTGGGCTGCCGAAACTGAACGTTACACCGAAATTCAAGAAGTATTCCAGGCAGCCGAAGAAGTGCGCATCGTGGGAGCTGGAACTGATCTGCGCTTCTCGACTAAAGGAAGGATTTACGTGGTTGCAGACGGTCAATTCAACATGCCTGATGGGGAAATATTCACTGCGCCGGTCGATGATTCCGCTGAAGGTTACATATCCTTCGACTTTCCGGGAGTTTATGTCGGTCAGTTGATTGAGGGCATCCGTCTGGAATTTGAAGAAGGGCGTGTGGTCAATGCCAGCGCCAATACAAATGAAGATTTGTTGGCAGAATTGCTCAATATGGATGAAGGTGCCCGGCGGATCGGAGAGTTCGGCGTGGGAGTCAACTTCGGAATCGACCGTTTTTGCTACGACATCTTATATGACGAAAAAATCGGCGGAACTGTGCATGTCGCTTTGGGCAGAGCCTATGCAGAATGTAACGGCGTAAACCAATCTGCTCTGCATTGGGATATTGTTAAGGACCTGCGAGATGAAGGTCAAATCTTCCTGGATGGGAAGAAGGTCCTCGAGAATGGAGAATTCTTGTTCTAATTACCAAGGTTGTTTGTTGTGGATAGAGACGTAATGATAGCACTTGTTGAACAGCAGCCCGAAAACATGGAACCAGATTACTCTCGTAAGGAGACCATAACCTTCAAATCGCCTGCTGATGGTTGTGAAATGAAGGCTGATATATATTCGCCCTGGCAGTATCGCGGTGAGCCCCTGCCCCTGGTGTTGGCGCCTCATCCTATAACATGGACGGCTGAAGAAGATTACCACGGTGGTCTTGAAGGGCTTATGCGCGGTTATCACCGCGGTTACTATAGATTGGCTGACAAGTATGGTGTGGTCATTGTCATGCCTCACGGTCACCATCACCGCGAGGATTTGTGTTCCTTAGCTGGACCAGAACAGATCGCGGATATGGTCTATCTGATCGATGGCTTGCAGGATTTTGGATATCTGCTGGATAAGAAGCGCGTATATGTATGCGGGTTGAGCATGGGCGGACAGGAGGCGCTGGTCGTCGCGGGGAAACATCCGGAGCGCTTTGCGGCGCTGTTCGCTTTCAATCCAATCGTGGACCTGGCTGTCTGGCAGGAGGACCTGGCAGAGTCGGATATCCCAGAAATTGTTGAATATGGGACGGCGGATCGAATCGTGAACGAAGTCGGCGGTTTTCCATCAGAAATTCCTGAAGCCTACGCTGAGCGAAGCGGAAACAATTACGTTGACAATCTGGCGAAAGTTCCTACCATGATTTACTGGAGTGACCAGGATTTAATCGTCCCCAGACAGCTCAGCCATCATAGCTATCTGCTTTACACTCAGGTCAAAGATGGTACAGCGACCAGCCCGGTCGCGGAATACAACCATACCAAAAGTCACGGTCTGCTCGATTATGACAAGCTGATCCGCTGGCAGCTGCATGAATATTGTGATTACGATCTTGCACTTCATTGGCTGTTGGGGCATCAGAAGTGATATCCATAATAAAGGAATGTAAATGGAATTTGGAGCGCTGATCGAACCGCTGTATAAACCGCGCGAGTTGATAGAGATCGCCCAGCGAGTGGAAGAATGGGGTTTCTCCTCTTTTTGGTATCCGGATGAGAAGTTCTTCCGGGATTGTTACGTTGGATTGTCCCTGGTTGCCCAGTATACCCAGCGAATAAACATTGGCACCTGTGTTACGGAACCGTATGCCCGCCACCCGATTATTACTGCGGCTGCGATTGGCAGCCTGGCAGAGATAGCGCCTGGACGCACCTGGCTGGGCTTGGGCGCCGGAGGGCGCGGTTTTCATGCCATGGGGATCGATCGCAAGCGCCCTGTGAAAGCTCTGCGGGAAGCAGTCGATATCATTCGCAGGCTGCTCGCTGGAGAAACGGTAGATTATCACGGTGAAGTTGTCAGCCTGAATGAACGGTGTTTAGATTTCGAGCCTCCAGAAGAAATCAAGATCATGATCGCCACTGGTTTCGGTCGCGGCATTCAAAGGCTGGCTGGTGAAGTCGGCGACGCCGCAATGCTGGCGAATTATGCCAGCCCTGACACAATCCGATACGGTTTGGACAGGATTATCGAGGGCGCGCAAAGAGCAGATCGTTCGATCGCTGATTTCCGGATGATTTCCAGAGTGGATGTCGCTGTTCATGTGGACGGCAGCCTCGCCCGCCAGGCTGTCGCCCCAATCATCCTGTCCGATTTCAGGTCAAGCTTTCCTGCTCTTCCTTATCTTGACGATCTGCCAGAATTTGAGATGTCCTCAAAGTTCCTGGATGTAATTAGACGAAAAGACTACCGGACGCGCACGTATTATCGGAATCCAAGGCACAGTGCCCCCCTTATCCCTGGCATATTAACTGACAGAATGTCGGTCTCCGGAACCCCTGATGAGGTTAGAGGAAAAATCGAAGCCATCATCGCAATAGATGAGATAAACGAAATCACTATCCACCCAGTACCGTGTGAAGACCAGTCGATGCTGGAGTGTTTGTCAATTATATCCAAATTGATAGCGCCTTTAATATCAGTGACATGATTAAAACGAAAGAGATCATTGAATAGGATAAATATATATGCAAGAAACTAACGTTTCCAGCAATCAGCCAGCGAATATCTTGCAGAAAAAACTGCCTGCGCGGATAATCGGCAAGAAAACCCGCCAGCGATTGGAAGTTATCCTGGCGTACTCGATCCTGGCCATTGCACTGCTGTTCGTGTTCTTGCCATTGTTCTGGATCTTCCTGACTTCTATTAAATCCCCAGACTTAGCCTACCAGATTCCCCCGGTCTGGTTCTTCACACCTACTTTGGAAAATTATAAATCGTTGATAACTGATGTTCCTTTCCCGAAAATTTTTCTTAACTCCGCAGTTGTTGCATCTGCAACAACCATTCTTGCCATCTCACTGGGCTCCTTTACCGCTTATTCCATTGCCAGGTTCAGAACCGGAGGCGACTTCTTTAGGGGATGGATTTTTAATAACCGCACAATGCCTGCTATCGTCATTCTGATCCCGATTTTTCTCCTTTCGAATGCTTTTGGTTTGTTCGATACATTCCCAGCTTTAATTATCCCGTATCTCTCATTTATATTACCTTTTGCAATCTGGATGTTGACCGGATTTTTTTTAAGTGTACCGCAGGAGATGGAGGAAGCCGCTTTAGTGGATGGAGCAACACGCATGCAAGCACTATGGTTTATTACAATGCCGATTGCTGCACCTGGTATCGCGGCGACAGGTATCCTGTGTTTTTTGTTCTCCTGGAACGAGTTTTTACTGGCATTAATTCTTACAGGTAATAATACCCGTACACTGCCAGTTGCGGTAGCCAATTTCTTGACCCACCGGGGTGTGTATATCGGGGGGTTGAGCGCTGCTACCATGGTTATGATCATCCCTGTAATGCTGTTGGCTTTTTCAATCCGCGGCTACCTGGTGAGGGGCTTGAGTCTTGGCGCAATTAAGTAGCTTGGAAAGAAGTCGATGTCAATAGGGAATAACAAGTTGTTTCATGTGTATAAAGGAGGTGCTTGTTGAAACTAGAAGACGGATGAGAATGCTAGATAGTCAATAATTAAATGTAGTGTATTGAACAAGGAGAAAGGAAAGATGTTTAGAGTAATACATAACCGAAAGTTTGTATGGATCTTATTCAGTGTCTTGCTCATAATGAGCATGGCGTTGGTTGGTTGCCAACCAGCCGCGACGCAAGCGCCCGCGGAAGAACCAGCCGCGGAGGAACCAGCCGCGGATGAAAAACCTTTCGAAGGTGTAACATTAAACCTGCTGCAAGAGACCGTGCCAGACCTGGACTTCTTCCGGGAGTACATCCCGGAGTTTGAGGAAGAGACCGGCATGAAGGTCAATATCGAGGAAGTAACATACACCGCTATGCATGAAAAACTGATCCCGCAGCTCACTTTGGGAGAAGGGCAGGGCGCGTATGATGTGATCATAGTTGACAAACAATGGGTGGGCGAGTTCCTTTGCGGGGATTGGCTGCTGCCTATTGATGATTACATTGCCAGCGACAATTTTGATACCAGTGTATATGTCCCAGCTCTGTTTGATATGCTTGGTGAGATCAATGGCGTCACTTATATGCTGCCATTCTACAACTACACGATGGGGCTTGTATACCGGACTGACATCTTTGAGGATCCCGATCTACAGGCTGAATACGAAGCTGAATTTGGTAAACCGTTGGAGGTACCAACTTCGCTGGAGGATTATGTTCAGACCGCCAAGTTCCTGACCCGCGATACAGATGGGGATGGCGAGGTTGACCAGTATGGTGTAGCGATGCAGCTAGCACGCTTTCCCTCTTACGCCGAATACACCCACCTGCTCTTTGGGCAGGATGGCTGGTATTACGATGAGGACTGGAACGCGGCTGTGAATGACGAGAAAGGTATAAATGCGATCAATTCTCTGGTCGATTTGTACCAAAACGCCACGACCGAGGCTGCGACGGGTTATTTCTTCAATGAGCAGATTGAGTTCTTCAAGCAGGGCAACGCGGCTATGATCATAACCTACAGCGTGATACCGCCGCTGATCGATGACCCGGAGCAATCAAAGATCGCCGGGAACATAGATCTCGCTGTTACGCCCGGTGGTCACGGTATGCAGGGTGGTTGGGGGTGGGCGATCCCACGCAGCGCTCCCAATCAAGACGCTGCCTGGGAGTTCTTGAAGTGGGTTGAATCGCCCGAAATTGCCAAGAAGCGCGCCATGTTGGGCGGTGCCGCAGTTCAGCTCCCTGTTCTGAATGATCCAGATGTTGTCGCTAAATTCCCTTATCAAGCAAAGATCAAGGAGTGGCTCGAGACTGGAAAGCCGTTCCCCATTGTCTGTCGCTCACAGGAGATCATTGACGCATTGTCCTTGAATGTGTCAGAAGTCCTGGCAGGAACCAAAGACCCTCAAGAGGCGATGGATGAAGCTGCTCAAGTATTAAATGATGTTGTGAAAGATGATCCATTGGTGAACAAGTAGAAAAAAAATGTCGGGGTGGTGGGATGAATGGTTCCACCACCCCGAATTTCTATCATTGTCAATTCAATTGAAAAATTGTACTCAGACTTTATGTTCTTCTACATGATTATTCCTGATATGTAGCTATAATGGCGAACTCAAAATGAACAGGATTCAATATAAACATCTTCTCATTATCCCGGCAGTTGTGGCGATGCTTATAGTGTTAATATTTCCCCTGTTCTATTCTCTCGGAACGAGCATGACAAAATACATGCTCAACCGACCTGATTTGCGTTATTTTTACTGGCTTAACAATTACAAAGAAGTCTTGCTAGATTCCCGAATCCACGGCACACTGTGGGTAACCACGAAATTGACGGTGGCTGCCCTCATTTTAGAATTGGTCATTGGATATATCATTGCCTCCAGCCTTACGCGCATCCCGAAATTTCGCAACTTGTTTGTTTCAGTGCTCATGGTGCCTATGATGATTTCACCGATTGCGGTCGGTTTGATATGGAGATTGCTGCTGCACCCTGATTTAGGTATCGTTAACTATATGCTTGATTTGATCGGGATTGGTGGAAGGAACTGGCTGGCGGTCCAATCCACTGCTTTGGCAACCGTTGTTTTTATCGAAGTCTGGCAATGGACACCTTTTGTGATAATTTTGATTTTTGCCGGTCTGCTTTCGATGCCGGTGGAACCTTTTGAGGCTGCGACTATTGATGGGGCAAGCGGGTGGCAGAAGTTCCGCTACTTAACGCTCCCATTTTTACGTTATGTCCTCATTGTTACGGCTGCGCTGCGAGTAATTGATATTTTCAAGATGTATGACTTGATATTTATCCTGACCCGAGGTGGACCAGGCGCGTCCACAGAGACTTTTGCCTTCTATGTGTTTTATCTCGGTTTTATAAAACTCAATCTTGGACAGGCTGCGGCAGCCTCTTACATGTTTGTTGTTATCGTGGCAGTCGCCACAGCTTTCCTGTTCAGCCGTATGAAATTGGATCTGGAATGAATGTCTTTTGGAATAGTAATTAGTGTCGATCAGTCCGTTTGTATTTGCGGGCATAATGCTATCTGTTCCAGTCAACTAAAGAACAAATCGGATGCGGTCATAAAAACCAGAAACCATGTAAATTGGTTGATATCCGCGAGAGGTGCAGGTAACCTGTTTGTGAATGATGTATTATTAGAGGGGGCGAACAACAAAAAGAGAAAGAATTATGAATTCTAACCAAAAACTACTTCTGTCATTAGATCTGGGTACGACCGCAATAAAGGTGGGATTGTTCTCCATTGAAGGCGAACTGTTGGGGGTTGAGACCCGAGAGCAGAGGTTTATTTTCGGTGAGGGCGGCAGGGTAGAGCAGTCGCCCACCGAAACCTGGAACCTGATTGCAGATGGGGTCAGGCATGTGATGGATGAACATGATCCAGCGTCAGTCGCGGCAATCGGTTTGAGTTTGCAGCGAGGGACAGTTGTTCCGTTGGCGTCGGACGGCAGTCCGCTGTCCAATTTCATTGTGTGGATGGATAAGCGCGGTCTGCCTATCGCCGATCAACTGGTTGAGGAGATCGGAAATCAGCCCTACTACAATATCTGCGGGCATCCGATCAGCTACATCAGTGGTGTCAGCAAAGTTTTGTGGGTGTACCGTAACGCACAGGATATCGACTCTGATCTGGCTGTCATTGCCCCACCGGAGACCCTTTTCTTGAGATGGCTTGGATGTGAAGAACTGGTATGCTCTCATTCAACCGGTACATATCTCTTCCCATTTGAGATTGAGATGAAATCCTGGAGCGCGAGATTAGCGGCGGCAATGGAGTTTCCTACTGATAAATTGCCCAAGCTTGTGAAGTCCGTAGAGATCGTAGGAGAGTTGTCGAAGGCTGCTGCCGAAGATCTGGGGCTTGTTGCTGGAATTCCACTGGTCCCTGGCGGCGGGGATGGTCAGTGTGCTGCCGTGGGATGTGGAGTTGTTGAGCCTGGCTTGTGCATGATCAATATCGGCGCTGCGACAGGGGTGCAAACCTTTCTTCCCGAGCCGTTGTTCGACCCATTAGGTATTCTCAACTGTGCTGCGCATGTTGTCCCGGATGCTTGGGAGATGGAGGGTCATACACAGTGCTCTGGTGCAGTCTTCCGTTGGCTGCGGGATGAGTTTGGCGCCGCTGAACTGGCGATCGAGCGCAAATCTACTCTGGATGCTTTCGATCTGCTGGTCGATCAAGCTGTGCAGGCTCCGCCAGGATCAGATGGGCTGCTTTTCCTGCCAACATTCAACGGCAGCACAGCTCCCGTGATGGATCAAACAGCCCGGGGTGCTTTCCTGGGTTTGACCTTGGAACACAGCCGCTCCCATTTTATAAGGTCTTTGCTGGAGGGCATCTCATTAGAAATACGCTGGATGCTGGACGCCATTGCTGAGACAGGCGCACCCATCGATGAAATACGCCTTGTAGGGGGCGGTGCTAAGAACCGGCATTGGAACCAGATTCATGCTGATATTCTCAATCGACCTGTGAAGACCCTGCAGGTTGTTGATTCTGCATTGGTGGGTGCCGCAATATGTGCCGCTGTAGCCGTAGGTAAATATGCTGGTTTCAAAGATACAACAGATAATTTTGTCAAAATGATTGAGACCATTGAGCCAGATATTAATAATTTTGAGATTTATCAAACAGCTTATGAAAATTACCGCCAGTCTTATAGTTTATTAAGCGATTACGGATTATTTAAAAGGCTGCGAGGTGTTTAGATTTCTATTTGACTTCTCCGCTGCAAAAAACAGCGGAATATGCTGGTTTGTGGTGACCTGCGCGCATCCATCTTATGGAACGATCTGGCCTGGCACATTCGTACCAGGGCGCTTCTGAGAGCTTCGTCAGCCAGTTCTTGAGGCACGCTAAATTAAAAAGCTTTGCGGATGCATTCATGTTGTTATACGAAAGCGAATTATTCAAAGATCTTGGAAAGTAAGTTGCTTTGTAAATCAATATTATCCTGGAGTATACAAAATTGAAAAAATCAAAAATAGCTGTACTGTCCGATTTCGACGGCACTATCACAACCAATAATGTGCTTAACTCTCTGTACGGTAAATTTGCTGCTCCTTCCTACAGAGAAACCCTTGAGCGCTGGAACCGGGGCGAGATCTCCACAATGGAGGAGATTGAAACCGTGTTCTCTACTATAAGTGCGAGCCGTGCTGAGATGGAATCCTTTCTGGATACGATCGAACTGGATCCAGGTTTTCCAAGTTTATTGAAATACTGCCTCGAAACGATGATCACGTTAGTTATTGTCAGCGATGGTTTGGTACATTGAATACATTCTGCGCCATTACGATATTGAAGAAGTGGAAGTATATGCATGTGAAATTCATTTCGATCAGGATGGATATAGCTTTTCATATCCCTGGTTCGATCCCAGCACACCCTTGCGCAGCGTTTCTAAGTCGACGATTGTGCGCGATTACCAGTCGTGGGGGTACAAGGTGGTTTTCATCGGAGATGGTGTCAGCGATTTTGAAGCTGTACAGGTGGCGGATATCGTTTATGCCCGCGATGTGCTGTTGGATTACACTAAGGTTCACGGAATCCAGGCGCGAAAGTTTTCAGATATGGGGGATATTATTGGGGGTTTGAAGAAACTAGCTTGAGGTTAGACTAATTGTGGTTTTGTTGCGGGAGGAAGAGACAGCTTTCCGCGGATTGACCCGAATTCGCGTTATTTAAATCCCCGCCATGCCGCCAGGACCAGAAACAGCCAACCGCCGACAAACGCAACTCCGCCCATCGGCGTTACTGCACCCAGCCACCTTATCGCGCCCACAGACAACAGGTAAAGGCTGCCTGAAAAGAGGATAATACCCGCCACGAACAACCAGCCGCCGGTTTGCAGCGGTTTCGCCGCAGCAGGCCAGTGTGCCAGCGCTAAAGCCACAACCAGAAGTGCAATGGCGTGATACATCTGGTAGCGGACAGCAGTCTCGTAGGTTACCAGCCGTTCGGGGGTTAATATGTTCGCCAATCCGTGGGCGCCGAACGCTCCTAGACCAACCGCCAGCCCGCCAAAGATCGACCCCAGGGTAAAGAATATTCTTGTCATGTTTTTAGCTCCTCCGCATTATCACCGGGTACCAACGCTTAACCTGGTACGATACTCAGCGTCGAAACCCTGAGGTAATACGCTCTGCGTCTCACTGTGAGGAATGACATCGTGGTAACAGCACATGGCTTATTGACAGGATTATTGACAGAAGGGAAATTCCCACCCCTAACCCTTCTCCCTTTCAAGGAGAAGGGTTTACGACATCCTCTCTGATTATGCGCGTTGGTTGGAGGTGGACAGGAACGGTAATTTGATCTCCAGCAAGGAAGCCACGGCGAGCACGCTGCCAACCAGGATTAGCAGCCACCCGGCTATTGTCAGTTGAGTGTGCCAGACGTCGGCATAATTAACGCCTCCCATGGTGTGGGTTGGTCCCACCCATATATGTACGGTCAGGGTTAGAACCCCTGCGACGATCATCGCTGCACCTGCCGCACTGCCGCCATCTGTTTTCCCATTCGAATTGCTGAAATCGACCTTTTCCCATACACCAGGGATACGAAACAGCAGGAAGACCAGCAGCGTGAAGGCGTTGACATACACGATGTAATTCCCCGGCATGGACGATCCACGCAGCGCCTGCGAGGCGATCATATGGATTCCGCCGATCACCAGACCGAGACCCAGGGCAATTACGGAATCCCGGTAAGCGTTATTCTTTCCGCGCACTAAGTTTACCGTCGCCCGGATGGCAAGCACTCCTACCAGGATGGTGGCAACCACAAATATCTGATACAGCCATTTGTAGGGCGCAATACTGGCGAAGGGTTCGTAATTCTCTGCACCCAGGGCAACACAGGTGGTACCAATCCCCCCCAGCAGGATCAAAACTGCTGTTAACCCCATCAAGACGATTCCAAAGAAGTGTAAAAATTTCCCAAATTTAGACGGTTGTTACACGTAACGGTCACCTTTTCTTAAAAATTTTGCATCTAGT